>Ga0182027_10005706_pt1 | contig 18829 bp, 11 predicted proteins | sample 712E1DmetaG_FD_121300 | JGI IMG/M metagenome (GOLD analysis project Ga0182027, IMG submission 121300) | Permafrost microbial communities from Stordalen Mire, Sweden - 712E1D metaG (Illumina Assembly) | ecosystem: Environmental > Terrestrial > Soil > Wetlands > Permafrost | place: Sweden...
ACAACTTTATACCGAAGGTCTTCCTGTGCTATCGATGGCAATGAACGTGCGTCTTTTATTTGCATGAATCAAAAATATACTATGCAAACCAATATGTCAACTATATTATGCACTGATTAATAATTATTGATCGGTCTTTTTACCAATGCTTCGTCAAGGAAGGAAACGCGTTCCATGACTATGGTCCCCGATACCGCCCCAAAGGTTTTTTCCTGGGTGTTTATCTCAGTGCTTTTTTTTGCCCAGGCCGTGTTTTGCGCCGATCATACTGCGCAAGGAAGCCTTGGAGAAAAACTTACTTCGCTATTACTTAAAAGTCGCTACCCGGTTTCGAATGTGGGCGTCGTGTTGAAAAATCTTGACAGGGATTCGGTCATTGTTTCCTTAAATGCGGACATGCCGTTTAACCCTGCTTCCGTGGCTAAACTGGCTACCGCGGCAATGGCTTTTGATAAATTAGGCACGGGATTTACCTATAAAACACGCGCTTACATGGGAGGGACCTTTAATGCCGATTCGGGGACCTGTAACGGAGATTTGTATATCAAAGGCAGTGGCGATCCGTCCATAGTCATTGAACGCATGTGGCTTTTTGTCCAATACCTCTATCGCTTCGGCGGCATTAAAAAAATAACCGGTGATATCATACTTGACGGTTCTTTTTTCGATTCAACGTCCATTGGGCCGTGTTTTGAGGAAGACAGCAGCAGAAGCAATCCTTATACGGCCCTTGTGGGAGCATTATCGGCGAATTTCAACAGTGTCGTGATTTGCGCAAAACCGGCAAGCCAGGCGGGAAGCCCTGTTCGCGTCGAAATTTTTCCTCCGGTCCCTACGATTGAATTGGTCAATAAAGCAATGACCATTGAAGATAAAAAATCGTCCGCGGTTTCCGTCACAACGGAAAAAATCCGCGACCATACGCGCGTGATCGTAAGCGGCTCAATGGCCCTCACGGCGCAACCGTTTTATATTTCCCGGAAATTATGGCAAACCTCCGAAACCTTTGGGGCCATATTAAAAATGTTCCTTGATGAAAATAAAATTTTTTGCAAAGGAACGGTCCGCCGCGGCAATCTTCCCGAAGCCCTGCGATCGACCAAGCCGTTTTACGTGTACGAATCGCCTCCGATCGGCGACATCATTAACGGCATGCTCAAGTTTTCAAACAATTATTACGCTGAAATGCTTTTTAAAACCCTGTCGGCAATCCAGGATTCCGTACCGGGCTCGTGGGAAAAATCCTCGCAAAATGCCGCTGCTTGGTGGAAGGAAAAAGGACTTCCCGGAACTCCGGTCATTCGTAATGGTTCCGGGATGGGAGATTGTAACAGAATAAGCGCCTTGCAAATGGTCGCGCTATTACAACATGTATGGGATCAAAAAACCTATTTGCCCGAGTATCTCAATTCATTTCCAACCGCAGGCGTCGACGGGACCCTGGCCAAAAGATTTAAAGAGTCAAGGCTTAAAGGGTATGTTCGCGGAAAAACCGGGACTTTAAATGATTACGGGGTCAGCACGCTTGCTGGGTATGTTTTAATGCCCCGCGGAAATTATGCATTTTCGATTTTTTTCAACGACTTGAACTCTAAATATCCGTACGTGAATTGGGAAACCCAACAGAAGATTCTGGAGCTCATCGTTCCGGCGGATTAAGAGGGGGTCTTAAGGAAGCTCAGGTCCCTTATTGCCGGGGGATTGAATTATTTTTACTACAAGGGTTTAACGGCCCGGGATACGTATTTTGAAAATAGATTAAGGACAAAATATTATGGTCAACGGGATGTTTACGGATCGGGTAAAAAAAGTGATGCAAATCGCGCGGGAGGAAGCCGTGCGTTTGGGAAACGATTATGTAGGGACCGAACATCTGCTTTTGGGGCTCATCAAGGAAGGCGACGGCGTTGCCGTGGCGGTGCTGCGCAGCATGAACATCGATCTTGAAGACCTATCGGCCAACATAGAAAAGGCGATTACTTCGACCGGCGGGATGATGACCATCGGTCAAATGCTGCCCTTTACGCCCCGGGCCAAAAAAGTCCTGGAGATAGCGGCCAACGAGGCGCGGTCCATGTCGCACAAATATATCGGCACCGAACATTTGCTTTTGGCGCTCATGAAAGACACCGAATCCACCGCTTCCAACGCGCTAGGCTCCTCGGGGCTGGAATACGAAAAAGTCAAAGAAGAAATCAACCGGGTCTTGCGCGGCGGGGAAACGGCAGCGGCGCCCAAGGAAAAAAGCAAAACGCCGTTTCTCGACCACTTCGGCCGCGACCTCACGGCGCTGGCGCGTGAGGGAAAACTGGACCCCGTCATCGGCCGGGAAAAGGAAATCGAGCGCGTGGTGCAAATCCTTTCGCGCCGGAAGAAAAATAACCCCGTATTGATCGGCGAGCCGGGCATCGGCAAAACCGCGATCGTGGAAGGCCTGGCGCAGAAGATTGTTGAAAAGAGCATTCCGCAGGTCCTTGAAAGCAAGCGCGTTGTCAATCTCGACATGGCCTCGATCGTCGCCGGGACGAAATACCGCGGGCAATTCGAGGAGCGCATCAAGGCGCTTATGGTCGAGCTGCAGAAAAACGACAACGTCATTATTTTCATCGACGAACTGCATACGATCGTCGGCGCCGGAGGATCGGAAGGAAGTCTTGACGCATCGAACATTTTCAAGCCCGCGCTTTCGCGCGGGGAAATCCAGTGCGTGGGAGCGACGACCCTCGACGAATACCGAAAATACATTGAAAAGGACGGCGCGCTCGCGCGGCGGTTCCAAACCATCATGGTCGATCCGCCGGGAGTCAAGGAGACCATTTTGATCCTTTCGGGCCTCAGGCACAGCTACGAAGACCACCATAAAGTCACGTATTCCGACAAGGCCATCGAGGCGGCGGTCAAGCTTTCGGAGCGGTATATTTCCGACCGGTTCCTTCCCGACAAGGCCATCGACGTCATCGACGAGGCGGGGGCCCGCAAGCGCTTGTCGAGTATGGAAATTCCGCCGGAAATCAGGCAGATCGAATTGGAAATAAACGAGGTTATTAAGGAAAAAGAAAAGGCCGTCGAGCACCAGGAATTCGAAAAAGCCGCAAAACTGCGCGACAAACAGGAAAAACTCAAGGAAGCGTTGCTCGAGAAAAAAGCGCTCTGGCGCAAATCCAAGGCCGAAGAACGGCTCCTCGTTGACGAAGTCACCATCGTTGAAATCATCGCTACCATGACGGGGATTCCGCTTTCGCGTCTTGAGGAAGAGGAATCGAACCGGTTGCTTAAATTGGAAGACGAACTGAGAAAGCGCGTCATCGGGCAAGACAAGGCGCTCGAGGCCGTTGCGAAAAGCATCCGGCGTTCGCGTGCCGGGCTCCATAGCGCGCGCAGGCCCATTGCGTCGTTTATTTTCCTCGGACCCACAGGCGTGGGAAAGACCGAGCTTGCGAAAACGCTATCGGTGGCCCTGTTTAACACCGAAGACGCGCTCGTCAGGATCGACATGTCGGAATATATGGAAAAGTTCGCGGTGTCGCGCCTGGTCGGCGCGCCCCCCGGATACGTGGGGTATGAAGAAGGCGGACAACTCAGCGAAAAAATCCGTAAGAAGCCGTATTCGGTCATATTGCTTGACGAAATTGAAAAGGCCCATCCCGACGTTTTCAATATTTTACTACAGATCCTCGACGACGGCGTTCTGACCGATTCCTATGGCCGCCATGTCAATTTTAAAAACACCATTATCATCATGACCTCCAACGCGGGAACGCGCGACGTGCGCAAGACCTCCTCGGTGGGGTTCAGCAAATCGACCGACGTGTCGGACTACGAATCCATGAAAGGCAAAGTCATGGACGAACTGAAGCGCATTTTTAACCCCGAGTTCCTTAATCGCGTCGACGATACGATCGTGTTCAACCCGCTGGGGAAGGAAGAGATCGCGAAAATCGTCGACATTCAGCTTCGCGAAGTTTCGGGCAAGTTGACGGAGCGTAATGTGAGCCTTAGGGTAAGCGACGGCGCTAAGGAGTTTATCTTGGAACACGGGTTCGATCCCATGCTCGGTGCGCGTCCCATGCGCCGTTCCATCCAAAAACTCGTCGAAGACCGGCTTGCCGAGGAGTTTCTCAACAAGCGCTTTGACGACGGCGACACCGTCGCCATAGACGCCGGAAACGGCGAATTGACGTTCTCAAAGGTCCTTTCGCTTGATGACGCGCCGTAAATGGGCCGGCTCCGTCGGCGTCGCCGGCTGCATCGTTGTGTTGGGGCTCTATTGTTGCATAACGGTACTTGAGCGTAGCGAGAGCGTCAAGCGAACGGTCATTTCCGCGTTTTCCGTTTCAACGGGCGGCGAATTTTCTTTTGAAAACCTGAAAATCGGTTTTTTATCGGTCTATCTGCAAAACGTTAAAATTTCCCTTGCCACGCATTTCTTTTCAATGCGCGTTCGCGATATCAGGGTCGTTTTTTCGCCGTGGAAATTGATCAAGACCCGCGGCAACATCGTCAAAAGCATTCGTGATATCGTCCTGATGGCCCCCGAACTTGACGTTTACGCCGCCGCCGGAAACGCCGTCGAAGCCCCCGGGGCGTCGCCACCGGTCAAAAGCGGCGCGCTTTTGTCGGCGTTCAAGGGCTTTCCCGTCGATCACTTTACAATTAGAAAAGGCGTCGTAAGGACCATGAGCGCCGCGGGCCTTGTTTTGGCGGCCGCGGAGGATTTGTCGGGAAACCTCAAGGACGAAGAAGACGGCGTTTTGTTCGACGTGCGGGGCAAGGTCGTTTCCAATAAAAAAAATCTCTATGTGTCGGGTTTTTTTTCAAAACGGGGGGGTCGAAACCGGCTCTCGATACGGCTCTATAAGACGACGCTTAAAAAGCCCGTCCGATGGCGCGAGTTTGAATTGAGGGACGGCGTTTTGGAAGGGGTGTGCGAAGCGTCTTTTCCCGACTCAATTACCGCGCAAACCGTTGAATCCAACGGATGGATACGCCTGGCGGGGGGGCGCGCGGCCATGGATTACACCCCCATTACGGTTTCCGATCTCGACCTTTCAATCGGCCTTAATAAAACGCTCTGGCAAATCGACTCGCTGTCGTGTCGTTTCGGTGGCGTGGGTCTTCGAGGGAAGGGAGCATGGGACTTTGCAGGGCCCCGCGCCGCGCACGGCGCGATAACTCTTCAATGTCAAGACGTCAAACTCGAAACGCTGTTTCCGAAAATGCCCCGCGATTTTTATGCGGCCCTGCGCGGCCCGATTTGGGCTAATGCGACCCTGTCGGAAAGCGGCGGCTTGGGCGCCGCGCTTAAGCTCGACGCCGGCGGAATGAGTTTGTACGCAATACCGCTTCGCCTGGCGGCGCGCGCCGAATTGTTCGTCGATCACGCAGTTATTGACACATGCGAGGTCGACGGCCCCGCGCTTAACGCGGGGTTTTCGGGGACCTTCGATTTTAAAAAATCGCCGGTCGCTTATTTGGCGGGATTTTCGCTTCGCGCGGACACCATGGCGGGCCCGCTGAAAGGGTTCGAACACCTGAGGGCCCAAGGCTCGATAAGCGGGCTGGGGAAGGATGTTCGGTACGAAGCGGAAATACGCGCGGCCGGAGTGAAGGTTTTCGGACGAACGTTTGCCCGTCCGGAGATGACCCTTACCGGCGGAGAATCCAATCGAATGACTTTTACGGGCTCCCTCAAAGACGACCCCGCGTTTTTCATTTCCGGGGCAGTTGACAACATACTTTCAAAAACCCCGAAAATCAGCGCGTCGATAACCCTTGATAAAAACACATTGTTCGCCCTGGCCGGCGCCGCCGCGCAGCCAATTGCCGGGAAAATCGATTCGGCGCTGGCGCACGCTTTTTTTCAGGGGTCAGCGGACACGTTTACCCTGCGTGGTGATTTGTCGCTAGCCTCGGCGCTTGCGCGCGGCAAGGTTTCCATCCAGGCGGAAAAACCGCGAAAGCGCGACATCGTGCGCTGGAAAATGGCTTCAAAGGCGCTTTTCGTCGGCGATAGCCTTATGAGCTTCAGCGCCGGGGGAACAATTGATAAAAGGAACTTCACGATCGATACCGCGCTTGTCCCCGGGGGGCTTCGAGGTTTTGGTCATGCTGATTTTGGTACGTCGCAAACCTCCGAGTTCGAATTAAAATATCACGATATGCCGCTAGGCGCTTTAAATGCTTGGTTTTTGAGGAAAAGCGCTCCTCTTAAAAACGGGACCATCTCGGGAAACACGAGAATATCCGGTACGCATGGACGTATTATTACCGAATCGTATTTTCATGTTCGAAGGTGTGCCGTTGGGTCGCTTACGGACCTGGAAACCGAAGCGGTTTGTAAAACGCACGATTCGATTTTTATCGTTTCCCCCTTGACCATTGAAAAAGACGGCGTAAAATTCATGTCCATCGATACCCTATCAAACGCGGGCGCCGCCTTATTGTCCGGACATTTTGACGCCGTTTCCATCGGATCCATCATGGCCGGGATTGCGCCGGAAGAATATTATTCCGGAGACCACGCGATAAAAGGCCTGGTTTCGGGGACCCTTAGAGCGCCCCGCGGAGGATTTCCGATGACGGCCTCAATCCATTGCGCGCGTGCGTCAATGGACGCCTGGGGCCTCGATTCCCTAAAGGCCGACCTTTCGATCGTGAAAAAAGGCGTTATTGTCAAGCAGTTTTTCGCGCAAGACGGGACACGGGTCCGCCTGAGCGCGGCCGGGACCATTCCATGGGCCGTTTTGAGCAATAAAATCGGGCCGGATGAAGCCGGGGGCCGGCAAGACAGTTTGAGCCTGAGTTTTTCGGCAAAAGGGGACTTACTGTCGTCCATCGAGAAAAACCTGAGCGACCGTTTTAATTTGCCGATAAAAGGATCGGCCCAAGGCGCCGTGGAAGTGGAGCTGGGAGGTGTTGCGGGAAGCCTGCGCCTTACCAAGGCGCTCTGCCGGATTCCCAAGGGTACGATCAGCGTAAAGCCGTATATCCAAGAAACGATCAATGACTTGTCCGTAAGCATGAACTTGGAGGCGCGCGACAGCGCTTCCGACGATGAAAGCATGACGATTTCCCTGGCGCCCGTTTCCTTCGATATCAGCGCGACCATTGGCAAACGGCCGATACGGGTAATTTCGTCCCATAAAGTCCCGGCCGGATTTGAACCGATTAAAATCGGATTTCTCGACGCGGGGGTCCTGCACGTGAGCACTCCAAAGCACGGTATCGACGTGCATGTGCCGGGTCTCATGGAGCCGGGAAAGGAAGGCGACGTAGAATTCGGGCCGATCGGATCGCTTAGTGCGTTTACCCTTTCCGGGCCTGTTGACAAATTGCGAATTACCGGCGCCTGGACCATTCGCGGGGGCGATTTTACGTTTCCGCCGCTGGTGAATGCGGAAACCGCGCTGCCCTTTGATCCTTTTCCCTACATCACCTGGGATCTGGATCTGCGGGCGGGCAATCGAAAAATAAAATATTTTTATGACGCGGGGACCAGCCGCCGGCTTGTCCGGCTCGTGGAATGCTACCTCGACCCGGTTTCGGTCCTTTCACTTCGAGGAAGGGACAAGGACGCTACGTTTAAAATCTTGGGGAGCGTCAGGTCGACTAAAGGAACGGTGTTTTTCCGACGGACGTTCGACCGTAATTTTGACGCGGGACTAGATTTTATTCCTAAACCGCTACCGAGTAAAAAAGGCTTCGACAACGTGCCGATTATTTGGGGCAGCGCCGAGGCGGTTTCGGAAAACAACCGGTTGGACCGGGTCAAGCTGACCTTAGTAACGCGCGATTCGATAACGGGCGCGCTTTCGGAAAAGGGGCGATTTTACGATATTCGCTTCAGAATGTCGACCGACGCGGAAACCGTGCCGGGGGACACGGCGCTCAACTTTTTTACCGAAGAAGGAAAAAAAATGGGCAGTGTCGAGGGCGCGGGAGGCTTTGTTTCGTCGCTCGGGGAACAGTACTTGCACCGGTATTTGCTGCAAAATTTCGAGGAACGCTTGGCCAAGCGGCTCGGACTCGACGTGATTAACGTTGAAACCTCCATTGCGTCGAATTATTTTAATAAACTTTATAACCGTCAATTTTTTTCGCTCGCCAATGAGTGGAATTATCTGGCATTTGCAAACGTGGGCATCACGGTCGGGCGCTATGTTCTCTACGACAAGGTTTTTTTAAAATGGCGTACTGAACTGGTGCCGGTCGATACGCTTCTTGCGCCCGAATATACCATGGGATTTGAGTTCCAGCCCTTGAGCTTTTTCATGATGGACGTCAATTACGGGGTCCGCCAAGAAGGACGATCGCTGGAATATAATCCCCAATTGATCATGCAACTGAGGCTTCCGATAGACAATATCAGAAAGTATTTCAAATTTTAGTTTTTCCTACGTTCGGAGAACCGATGAAAATTTCGCTTCAAAAAATCCTGCCGATTATTGCCTGCATGTGCATCGGCGCGTATTCCAAAAAACTTGACACGCTTGCGATCGAGGGCCTGTTTATCCAACAGCCCTACACGGTCTATAACGCCGTGCCCTTGAAAAAGGGGGCGGAATTTACCAGCGCCGATATGCAGTCGGCCGTAAAAAACCTGTATAAACTCGGCGTTTTTCGAAGCGTCGATCTTTACGTTACCAAGGAAGCCGATTCCTCGGCGTCGCTCTTGTGCAAGGTGGTCGAGTATCCCATCATCGAGTCGATCGAATATTCCGGCAACAAAAAATTGAAGCAAAAGGATTTTGAAGAGAAGATGACCATGAAAAAGGGCCAGGTGGTAAGCGACGCGCTCCTGTTCGACAACGTTTCCATCATCGGTAAGCTTTATTCGCAAAAAGGCTATTTGCTCGCCGAAGTCAAGCCCGAACTCGTCCCTACCAAGGTGCCGGGTAACGTCATCGTCAAGCTCAATTTCAAGGAAGGCGACAAGGTCGTCGTGCGGCAGGTCGCGTTTAAAGGGAACGTTGACATGAAGGAAAGCAAACTGAAATCGAAATTCAAGACCAAGGAGAAGAAGCTTTTTTGGGGCGGCGATTTCGACCAAGATCTTTACAAAAGCCATTTAGACTCGCTGATCATGTTTTATAACGACGAAGGCTACGTCGACGCCCGGATCGTCCGCGACACCATGTGGTACGCGGACAACCAAAAAGACATCCATATCGAGATCGAGGTCAACGAGGGCAAAAAATATTATGCCGGCGATTTTTTCTTCAGCGGCAATAAAATCCTTGAGACCCCGCGGCTTGCTGCGCTGGTGGCCCTCGGCAAAGGAAAGCCGTTTCAAAAAAGCAAATTCGACGAGACCCGCGAATTCATCACCAACGCCTACCGCGAAGAAGGCTATTTGTGGGTCCAGGTAAAGGACCGCCAGAGTTTCCGGGGAGACACCATCGACGTGACCTTCGACATTAACGAAAGCAAGCCCGCAATCGTGCGCAAAATCGCCGTCAGCGGCAACACGAAAACAAAGGACAAGGTCATCCGGCGGGAACTCAAAATATTCCCCGGCGAGAAATATAAGCAATCGCTCATGATGCGTAGTGTCCGCGACGTCAACCAGCTCAATTTTTTCAGCAATGTCAAGCCGGATTTGAACCCCAACGACGACGGGACCGTGGACCTGGATTTCGGGGTGACCGAAAAGGACAATATCGGCCAATTTTCGGTGGGCGCGGCCTACAGCCAACTCGAATCGTTCATGGGTACGCTGAACCTTTCGATCCCCAACTTCAGGGGGGAAGGCGAGAAGCTTGATCTGGGCCTTCAACTTGGAGAGCAGAGACAAAACGTATCGCTTAATTTTTCGGAACCGTGGGCGTTTAACAGCCCGACTACGCTCTATGGGGGAATATCTTACGATAAAACGAAGTGGATCAACAGTAGTTGGACTGAAAGCTACGGTTTCAGCGGCGGTATCGGGCGTCAGCTTAGGTGGCCCGACGATTATTTCAGCGCCCGCGTGGATTATGATCTTATGTGGAAAGAGGATTATGATACCATAAGCACCGATTTCAGTAACGGCATCCACCTGCACCCCAGGGGCCTTGAAAGCAAGCTTGGGCTTACCATCAGGCGCGACGATACCGATATGCCCACGTTTCCGTCGCAAGGGTCGATCATTTCCCTTTCCCCGCAAATCGCCGGACTTGGCGGTGATTATCGCTACCTGAAAACCATTCTCAGTTATGATTCGTATTATCCCGTTTTTTGGAAATTCGTTATTGGGGCGCATACGAAGTACGGCGTGATTAACGCGCTGCCGTGGTCGCCGGGAGGAGATATCCCTATCGATCGCTATAGCGTGCTTTCGGCGGGGGGCGTTTGGTATACTGACGGGATTATCCGCGGATATACCGATATGTCGTTTGGCGGCCGCAGTTATCCGGAATATGGAAAAGCCATGCTTGCGCTGTCTTCGGAGCTTAGGTTTCCTGTGTTGGAACAAACGCTGTATTTTTCAGTGTTCGGGGACGCGGGGAACACCTGGACGGGCGTGGAAAACATAAATCCGGCGGATTTATATCCCGGCGCTGGGTTCGGGGTCCGGCTACTGGTGCCGATGCTTGGGCTTATGGGGTTTGATTTCGGCTATGGGTTTAAAAAGCAGGGCGTGACCGATCCGTTTTCCGCCGACGCCAATAAATGGCAATTCCATTTCCAAATGGGCAAAGGATTTTAAATTCGGTAAAAGAGCGTCGTTTCAAAATAAAAATTACCTATGAGAACCGAAAAAATCATATTTTATCTATTTACAATTTAGGGAGGTCCGTTCATGATAAAGACAAAGTTGATCGTGTGTCTGGCGGCAATTCTTGCCTGCGGAAATTTTATTGCGGCGAGCGCCGACCTTAAAATCGGTTTTATCAACGTTGAGGAAATATTTCATAGCTATCAAGGGACAAAAGACGCGCAGGACAAGTTCGACAAAGAAGTCGCCAAATGGGAACAAGACGCTTCCGCCAAGCAAAAGGAAATCAAAGACCTTAAGGACCAGCTCGATAAGCAAAGCCTTCTGCTGAGCAGCGAACGCAAGGCCGAGATCGAAGCGAAACTCAAACAAAAAATGACCGAATATCAGGAATTTTTGCAAACCAAATTCGGTCAAAAAGGCGAAGTGCTTTCAAAAAATGAAGAGTTGACTAAGCCGATCATCGAAAAGATCAATAAAATCATCCAGAAAATCGCCAAGGAAGAAAATTATGATTACATCATGGACGCGCGCGCGGGAGGGGTAATTTATGGGAAACCCGCCTTCGATCTTACCGAGCGCGTGCTGGGTATCCTTAATAAGGAAAAATAATCGCAGTGGATCTTGACGTTATCGCAAAAACCATCGGGGCCTTGCTTCCGCCGGGCGGCAAGGCCTTTTCAATTGATATTGACCGGATTTCCTCGCCTGAAGACGCCGACGAGCGCAGCATTGTCTTTGTGGCCGATCCGAAGTTTCGCGGGCCGGCCGTTGAAAGCGCCGCGCGGGTCGTTATCGTAAAAAAAGGCGAGCCAATCGTTGATAAAATCTGCCTTGAAGTGTCCGACCCCTACCTCGCCTTCGCGAAAGTCGGGAAATTATTCGAAGACCGCCGGACTATTTTTGAGGGCCCGATTCACACCGCGGCAAACATTCATCCGTCGGCGATTGTCCACGAATCCGCTTCAATCGGTCCGTTTTCCGTTGTCGGCAAAGATTGCAGTATCGGTCAGGGCACGGTTATCGGGGCCTTGTGCGTGATTGAAAACAAAACGCGGATCGGGAATAATTGTCGTATCGATTCCGGGGCCGTCATCAGGCGGGAGTGCGAAATCGGAAACCGTGTCATCATTCAAAGTAACGCGGTCATTGGCAGCGAAGGGTTCGGTAACGCCAAGGAAGGGGACAGGTGGGTGCGCATTCCTTCCTTCGGAAGCGTCGTCATCGGCGACGATGCGGAAATCGGCGCGAACACGACCATTGACCGCGGCGCCTTGGGCCCGACCGTCATCGGCAGCGGCGTAAAAATCGACAACCTGGTCCAGGTGGCGCACAATGTTTCCCTCGGCGATAACACGGCCGTTGCGGCCCAAGCGGGTATTGCCGGAAGCATGAAAATCGGCAAGCGGGTCATGATCGGCGGACAAGCGGGATTTGCCGGGCAATTTGAAGTGGAAGACGACGCTTTTATCGGGGCCCAAGCCGGCGTGAGTAAGACCGTTAAAAAGGGTAAACAAGTCACCGGCTATCCGGCGCGCGATCTGATGACCATGCGCCGGATCGAGGCCGCGCAGCAATACTTGCCGGAATTTTTAAAAGAAGTAAAACGGCTGCGCAAGGAAATCGAGTCGCTTAAAAAACAGGCCTGAGCCTAGCGGCGAGGGTCTGATTAAAACAGGTCCGGAAAAACTTTCTCAAGGATTGTTACCTCCATGGCATTACAACATACGATAGAAAAGCCCGTTTCGCTTTCGGGTATCGGTTTACAAACAGGCGAAACGTCGCGCGTGACGCTCAAGCCGGCGCCCGAAAATTACGGCATCAGGTTTTTCCGGACCGATACCGACCCGGCCGTTGAAATCATTGCCGATATCGACAACGTCGTCGATCTGTCGCGGGGGACCGCCATCGGTAAAGACGGGCTGAAAATTTACTCCGTTGAACATATCATGTCGGCATTTGCGGGGCTGGCCATCGACAACTGCGTCGTTGAAGTTGACGCGCAGGAAATCCCGCTCATGGACGGAAGCGCGCAGCCTTTCGTGGAGTTGGTCCAAAAGGCGGGGATCAAGGAACAGGCCGCGCAGCGGGCGTTTTTGAAAATCGACGAGTCCATGATCGTCGAGATGAAGGACGGTATTACCTTCGGCGTGCTGCCGTCGGCGAGCTTTCGGGCCACGATCATGATCGACTATAAAAATCCCGCCCTCGGCGCGCAGCATACGACGCTCTTTTCGCTCAATGATTACATCGCCGATTTCGCCCCGGCGCGCACCTTTTGCTTTTTGTCTGAAATCGAGGCGCTGCGCGAGAAAGGGCTCATTAAGGGCGGCAGGCTCGACAATGCGGTGGTCGTTCAGGACGTGGAGCTCACGCGGGACCATATTGACTATATGAGAAATCTGTTCGATTGGAAAGGGCCCATAGAACCGGGCGACAACGGTTTTGTCAACAGCACCGCGCTTCGGTACCCCAACGAACTTTGCCGCCATAAAATGGTCGACATGCTCGGAGATTTCTACTTGCTGGGCAAACCGCTTCTCTGTCATGTTCAAGCCGCCCGGACCGGTCACGCGGCGAACATCGAAATGGCGAGAAAAATCCGCGACTATATCCGAAAGCGCAAGGAAACCGCGGGCGACGAGGAAAAGCCCGCGCTTAACCATTTGGACATCATGAAAAAATTGCCGCACCGCTACCCGTTTTTGCTTATCGACAGAGTATTGAAAATTACCCCGCGAAAGAGCGTCGTGGCCATTAAAAACGTTTCCATCAACGAACCGTATTTTAACGGTCATTTTCCCGGAACGCCCGTCATGCCCGGGGTGCTGCAAATCGAGGCCATGGCCCAGGCGGGAGGGCTGATGGAGCTTTGCGCCCGCGACGGCGACGCAACCGAAGAAATGTCCATCGCTTTTCTCAGTATCGACAAAGCGCGCTTCAGGGGCCCGGTTTTTCCGGGCGACGTGCTTCGCATCGAGGTCGAGATGCTCCAGAACCGGCGCAACACCATTCGCTTCGCGGGGAAATGTTACGTGGGCAAAAAACTGGTCAGCGAAGCCGAACTCATGGCAATGCTCGCTAAAAAGGAACGGGAAGCCTGATGACCTCATCCATTCATGCAACCGCAATCGTCCATCAGAATGCCCGAATCGGCGATAACGTTTCAATCGGCCCTTTCAGTATTATCGAAGACGACGTCGTTATCGGAGAGGGAAGCGAAATTGGGCCGCATGTACTGGTCGGCGCGGGCACGCGCCTGGGCAAACAATGCAAAATTTTTAAGGGGGCTTCGGTCGGCACCGTGCCGCAAGACCTTAAATTCGGCGGGGAAAAAACGACGCTAACTATCGGCGATCATACGACGATACGGGAGTTTTGCACGCTCAATCGGGGCACGCACGCAACCGGCGAGACGGTCGTCGGCAGCCATTGTTTACTTATGGCGTATTGCCACGTGGCGCACGATTGCCGCGTGGGCGACTATTTCGTGGCCGCCAATGCGGTCAATCTTGCGGGCCATGTCACAATCGGCAACCACGTTAATGTAGGCGGGGTGGCCGCGTTCGTGCAGTTTAGGAGCGTCGGCGACTATAGCTTCATCGGCGCGTATTCGCTTATTGTCAAGGACGTGGCGCCCTTTGCGAAAGTCGCCGCCGACCCCCTTCGTGTCGTGGGAATCAATCAGGTCGGCCTAAAGCGATCGGGTTTTACCGAAGAGCGCAGGCGAGACATCAAGCGGGCTTATAAAACGCTCTTTCGAAGCGGTCTAGTATATCAAGACGCCTTGGCGCGGCTTGCCGAGGAGCATCCCGGAAATCCGGACGTCGAATCGATCATCGCTTTCGCGAAAAAATCTTCGTACGGCCTTCTTCGGATGGGGGAAGCGGAAAGCGGCGAATAGCGGGCGGCGCGCCCTGCAAACCTAACCTGCCTCAACGCCCACCCATGTTCCGATACCGTCAATTTCCGGGTTTGCGCCCGATTTCCACGGTCCGGACTCGTCCCGGCAGAAAGAATCGACGGTAAGCCCCAGGGCTAGCGGAACAAAGAGCTCCGCCGGAATGCCGAGTTCGTCGATTCGCTTGACCTGCAGCGGGGCAAAATAGGTTTTAAGATAATCCATCAGGGCCAAATTGTTCGCCCCTCCTCCCGAAACCCAGAGCGTTTCCGGCGCGATGGCATGGCGGTATTCCCGTTTATAAAAATCAAATGCGCTCCGCGCGGTCAGAGCCGTCAGCGTGGATAGTTTGTCGTAAGCGGATTTTTCGGCGAGACTTTCATGGCCATATAACCGCAAGAGCTCGATCGTATCGACCTGCTTCGGCCCCGGCGATAAAAACCAGGGAGTTTGCGCCAGGGACTCAAGACAATGCGCGTCGATCGCCCCTTGATTTGCAAAAGTCCCGTCCCGATCGAAGCCGTCGGGACATCCCGCCTCAAGCGCGGCCTTGTTGATTAAAAAAGTTCCGGGGCCCGTATCGGAATTTACGATCGTGTGCGCGGCATGCACGTCATGAATAAGCAGGCGGGCGATTTGGCCGATAATAAGGTGTGAAACGATACCCTGATTGTCCTTGGCGATTTTGCAAATACCGGGGAACAAAGGGAGCTCGCCGGGTTTTCCGCCTAAAACCGAATAGCGCATGAAATCCGTGATGACCGGGGCTTTTATGGAGGCGGCAAGTAGTTTGGCGTCTCCCAATTCGAGGTCCCAATATTTTGCCTGGGTATTTTCGCTTAACGCCGCTTTCCAAACGCTGAATTTATTTAAGACGATTGCATGAGGTTGTTGAAGCGATTTTTGGGTGTTCGCGCAGATGGTTTTTGCGCATTCCAAAAACAAATGCGATATTTTATGGTCCAGCCTTCCAAGGGCGTCAAGGGGCAAGGCCCTTTGAGGTCCGAACGCGAGGTCATTAATGACCGAGCTGATTGACGAAGGGTAAGGTAGATAGGCGTGGGAGATAATGGACCAGCCGTCAGTCTCGGTCACCACGTAAATGCCTTGAATTCCGCTTTGTTGTCCGCCGGCGGAGAGGACAAGAAAACGCTTGTTTTTAAATTTTGCTAATTTTTTTGAATACTCCATAGCGAGAGACGTAATATACATTATCATTTACCGCTGGCGCATTTTTATTCCCGAAGTTATTTTATTTAAGGGTTTAAATAGCTCGTTTTGCGAAAGGCCATTTTAATCTGCAAAAATTATTCAATTTTCTTTTATTCGTTATAGCATGCTGTGGCGCGGTTAGCGCGCAGCCTGCGGCATACGACACGACTACTCGGAAAAACGGCAATGATACGATACCGACAAAAACGCTTAACATTGATCCGAGGAATTATAAAATAAAAAGCCCTCTGATTGCTGTACCGATGTCGGTCATTATTCCGGGAACGGGGCAGCTCTACACGGGAAATTATGTAAAAAGTGGCGTAATAATTGCTGGTGAAGTTATTCTGGGGCTCTATACGGCAAATCGAATTTCTTACGCTAATGAATTGAAAACAATATCGGATAGCTTGGGGAACATTTATTCACGGAGTAAAGACAGTATTTGGACTTCGAAGGACACGGCGGGGAAACTGGATACCGCATATAACCGTATTCACAACAGGATGCAATATGATTTCGCGAGTTTTCAAGAACGCGAGGCCCGATACCTGACCTATCAATGCCTAACCTGGGCCGTGGGAGCATATTATTTCAATATTTTAGATGCGCTGAGAAACACGGGATATTTTTTCGACAACAGGCCCCGCAATCCGTCGACCGCCGGGTGGTTGTCCATGGTTCCGGGATTGGCATTAGGTCAAATTTATAACGGCTCCTTGGACAAGGCGGGCCTGATTTTGATGGCACAAGTCGGTTTGGCGTATGAGGTATATAATTATTCTTCACTGATGCGTATCTGTGAAAATAATTTGAACCTGCTACAAAACCCGGCAAGCATAGAAAACAGGGACCCGAACGTGACCACCTTGGTAACGTCGTGGACCTCAAAATATAACGACGCTTTTCATAACAGGAATACCTATTTATGGTATTCGCTGGGCTGCTGGCTTTACGGGATCGTCGACGCGGTCGTCGACGCTCATTTACACGATGCAAGCACGAAAATGAAGCTGGAGCCGGACCTTTCGCCGGAGCTGAAACGCGTCGGGTTGACCATGAAAGGCGAGTTTTAGTTACTTAAACGCTCTAAAAGGACGTAGCTATGGGTGTTACACTTAAGGACATTGCGGAATGCGCGGGAGTGACCTCGGCCACGGTTTCGATGGTCATCAACAATAAGCCCAACATTTCCGACGCCACGCGCAAGAAGGTCATGAAAATAGCCAAGGAGCTCAATTATTATCCCAACGTCATCGCGCGGGGATTGGCAACGCGCAAATCGAATTCCATCGGGGTCATCGTGCCGAACCTCGCATCGAGCTTCGTGGTGCGGATTTTACAGGGGATCAAAAGCACCAATCGAGACATCGACTATACCGTAACGCTCTTTGATACGGTCGGGCAAAAAGAAACCGAGTCGCAGTTGTTCCAGCGCCTGGCGCGCGAGCGCCGGATCGACGGGGCGATCCTCATCAGCGCATCGGTGACCGACGATGAACTCAAGATCTTCGGCGAAGAAAGCGTTCCGTGCATCGTGGTCGCGCGACGCTGCGAGTTGCTTGATTCCGTTTACGTCAACAATATCGACGGGGCCATGAACGCCACCAATTACCTCATCGAAAAAGGCCGGCGGTCGATTGCGTGCGTGACCAGCAAAAAAATCAATCTTCCCACCGCCGATAGGCTGGTGGGTTATAAAAAGGCGCTTGAGCAGCACGGCATCGCCTTTAGCGATAATTTGCTCTTTGAGGTTGACGACGACACCATCGAGGCGGGGGTGCATATTTTTGACGAAATAAGAAAATCGCCCGCGGGAATTACCGCGGTATTTTTTCCGGCGGGGGACATGGCCGCCATCGGCTTTATCAAGGAAGCAAAAACCCAGGGGCTCGTAATTCCGCGGGACTACGCGGTCGTAGGGTTCGACGATATTCCCGCTGCGGAGGTCATTGAACCGGCGCTTACCACGGTGAGGCAGCCGAAGCTTGAAATGGGCGATTATGCGATCGGCATGATCGTGGATAAAATCGAGGGCCGGGAGTCGGGTATAAAACATAAAGAATTGCAAACGAAGTTTATCGTACGGGAATCGGCGTAAAACGTAAGAAATTGTCCGGAATAAGAAGTATATTACCAGTAGATGATCGACGAAATTCAACAAAAATGGGGGTGCATTGGTTTCGACGGGGAGTGGAAGATTTGAGCAGCATGTCGAGGATTATCGGTTGGCCTCGTTAAAAATCCGATTACAACAATAATCGCTAACGATTATTCTTATGCAATGGCTGCCTAATTAAAGGCGGCCTACACAACCAGAGGTTGGCGTTCGCTGAAAGTTGTGGTAAAGCCTGAACGCTGGTTTGCCGGGTTGATGTATCGAGCGGCAAATAAGATCAATTGATACTGGTTCTCTGCGTAGCCTGTCAGCCGACGGCGCAGGGGGCGAGATTAAACGACTGACTAAACATGTAGCGGCTTACTTTGACTGTTCTTCGGACATGGGTTCAATTCCCATCACCTCCACCATTATAAAAAGGCCTGTTTTTGAAGGGAATTCAGAAACGGGCCTTTTTTATTGACGGAGTATTTAAAAATATAAAATGTCCGTTGACTTATCAATTATAATAAGTTATTATTAATAATAATGTGGCATATACGTGAAAATCATAAAATCGAAAAAACAATACCAAAACTTCCGGTTCAGGTTATTAAAAAATATGAGCTTTGGAAAAACATTGTTTTCAGGCATGGTCCCGAAAAGCTTAAGGAATTTCCCGGATTTAATGATGAAAAATTAAAAGGTAATCGTAGCGGCCAACGCTCGTCAAGGCTAAGCCTGCTTTACCGCGTTATCTATGAAGTTGAACGAGAAAGCATTTCAGTATATATAATAGACCTAAATCCGTGAATAAAATTATGGCAAAACGGTCAATTTTCGGGTAAATTAAGAGTGAGAAGCAATTGACTAAGATGCAATAGGAACCACTCACCCGGAAGGTGCCATGCCCAAACCGACA
>Ga0182027_10005707_pt1 | contig 18824 bp, 10 predicted proteins | sample 712E1DmetaG_FD_121300 | JGI IMG/M metagenome (GOLD analysis project Ga0182027, IMG submission 121300) | Permafrost microbial communities from Stordalen Mire, Sweden - 712E1D metaG (Illumina Assembly) | ecosystem: Environmental > Terrestrial > Soil > Wetlands > Permafrost | place: Sweden...
ATCCTCGTTCTTGGCATTCTTGTTGTAATCTGTTTTGGATTGCTTTGGGCGTTCAATGGTCCGGGAAAAAATGTCCTTGAACCACAGGATCAACGCCAGGCTTTTGTTAATGTCTTAAACACTGCAAACCATCAAATTGATGCAGCGACGATGGTTCGTCTTATTGCAAATCAAAAAAGTACTGTTAGTACTAATCTCACCACTAATGCCAGAACTACTAAAGCAGCGAGCGGTGGCACTTTTGCTCGCAGTGCTTTTGATAAAATTCTTGCGCAGAAAGGAGTTGTTGGTATCCGATATTATTTTGCAACGAAAGATAATGGTACCCCAACAATAGTTCTAGTTGGTGTAAGTGCTCAAGGACTGGATATGGCGGAAACTATTATGGAGGGAGCGTTCGATTGTCCTCCATGGTGTAATGAATGAACCGGTTTAGTCCGGTAGTTCTTCTATGAAGCTTCCAGTTCTGTTTTATATTTTTCTGTTGATCCAGAGTGGTACGGCGATAGTGGGAGGTTTCCGCTATAGAAACCTCCCGCGCCCTTTGAGAATTCTTGAGTGGCTGATTATTATTAGTACTGTTGTTGTGGTAGGGCAATTAACACTTGCCTTTATAAAAATTCATAATCTTTGGATGTCGCATTTTTATACGTTGATTGAAATCGTATTCGTGGTTTTCATGTATTCATCATGGATGAAAAAACCTCAAAATCGTTTCATGCTGTCGTTGTGTCTTTTAGCATTCGTTCTCTTCTGGATTGTAAGCAAGTTCACATTCGAATCGTTCGCTTTTCGCGATGGGTGGACCGCTACAATTTCTATGATTCTTCAAATAATATTTTCGACTTTCATATTGTTAGATGTTGTCAGAGAAAATGACATAATCTGGACAGATGATCCGCGCTTCTGGATAGCTACAGGTATAATCATCTATGCAGCAGGGAGTCTTTTTTGGTTTGCGTTCTTTAATAAAATGCTGCAGATTTCACCTGAACGTTTTAAGCAGGTGTATAATTTGAATTGGATTCTCTCCATACTATCAAATCTCCTCTATGCGCGGGGCTTTCTGTGCAAGAGGTAACGTTTGATATATGGTGGGCTGTCGCACTGGGCACTATTGCCATGCTGTCAATTGCAATAGGGTTTGTTTTTACAGTTGCCGCAAGCAAGCAGAAAGAACTCGTCACGAAGAAGCGTCAATTTGAAGAACTTGCAGAGAGCGAACGTAAGTTCAGAAACCTCTTCGAACACTCACCTGCCGGAATGCTTCGAATTACAACACCGCATTGGAATGTGATTGAGGCCAACCAGGCACTTCTCCGCATGTTTCGAGTCAGTACATTTGATGAAGTGAAAGAAACAATCTACACCATGTATCCATTGGAGCGGAGACACCTCCTCACTCAGTTGTTGGCAAAAGGGACTGTAGAAGATCATGAGACACTCCTGCATCGCCAGGATGGATCAGATCTTTGGATATCTTTTTCTGCCTCATTATCTTCGAGCGAAAATCATACAGAAGCCGTTATTATCGATATTACGGCGCGAAGACAAGCCGAAGAAACAATACGAGAACAAGCAAAATTATTGGATCAAGCGCAAGACGCTATTCTTGTGCTCGATCTTGATAACCATGTACGCTATTGGAACAAAGGCGCGGAACGAGTATACGGGTATCCAGCGATAGAAGTGATTGGAAGAAATGTATTGGAATTAATTTATAATGAAAGCGGCGCTAAAAATTTTCAACAGGCATATGAGCTTACAGTGCAAAACGCAGAATGGTCCGGCGAACTTCATCAAACAAAGCAAAGTGGCGCCGTCATCATTTCTGATTGCCGCTGGACACTTGTCCGCAATGCAAACAGTGAACCGACTGGTATTCTTCAAGTGTGTACAGATGTTACAGAACGTAAAAGATTGGAATCGCGTATCCTCCGCGCGCAGCGAGTGGAAAGCATCGGTATTTTCGCAAGCGGCATTGTGCATGATTTGAACAATGTATTTTCACCGATGTTGGTTGGGGTGCATGTGCTGAAACGAAAACTGCACGACCAGCGAAGCCGGCGGCTCATAAATAACATTGAATCGAGTGCAAAGTATGGTTCTGAAATGGCACGCCAAGTGTTATCCTTTGTGAAAGGCGCGCAGGGTGTACATACAAAACTTAATCCCAAAAAGATTATTAAAGATATTTTCAGGCAGTTGGATAATATTATTCCCGATGATATCCATGTGCAAACTCGTCTCCCTGAAAATATTTCATCAATTATGGGAGATGAAACGCAGCTTCATCAAGTTCTTATCAATCTATGTACAAATGCGCGTGATGCTATGCCGATGGGCGGCGAACTCACTCTTGCAGCAGAGAATACGCTGGTAACTAAGGAAATGGCGGAAGAGTACTCCAGTGCGGCTCAAGGCGAATACGTCCTCTTCAGTATCAGTGATACTGGAACGGGAATACCGTCTTCCGAAGTGCACAAAATTTTTGAGCCGTTCTACACCACAAAAGAGCTAGGGAAGGGAACAGGTTTAGGTCTTTCCATTACTCTCGGCATAGTCAAAGGACACAATGGATTTATTACTGTCGAAAGTGCAAAAGGGAAAGGTTCAACTTTTAAAATTTTCCTGCCGGCAGTGTCCGCGATAAATGCGAGTTCACAGGAAGTAGAATTTCACCCGGACATAAATCAGCCCATAATTTTTGTTGCATGCTCCGAGAACGAATACAATCACAAGCTTTTTAATGATTTAGAAGATCACGGATATGAAACGCTTCTTGCCGTAGGGAAAAAAGAAGTGCGGGAAACGCTTATTCAAAATCGCAGTAAGACTCAGATTGTTATATTTGATGGGTTCTCAATGAACGAGACTCCCGGTTTAATGAAGGATACTTTGAAATACGATCCTAAAGCCAAATTGATAGTGATGGCAACAAAAACTCAAATGGACGAGATGAAAGCCAGCGAAGCGCCGAAACCGCATGCCGTTTTTGAACAACCAACGTCGATTGAATTACTCCTTGAAGCGATTCAACAACCTCTCATGCACGAAGAACCTTTGATATAAGAAAAAGGTGCATAAGAACAGGATCTAGTGCACACGATAATGAAAATTTTTATTCTTCAGAAAGTATAAAACCTCGTTAACACTACATTGAGATTTTCTTCGGACCGCTTCGATCGTGTTGAACGCGTTGTGCGGAGTGAAAAGAACATGCGGATGCTGAAGTAACGCCGCTATCGTTTGAGTTTCAAGAGAAGTATTTTTGTTTCCGCTCCGGAGAGCAACGGCAACGTTCGGCTCATCTTCAAAAACATCAAGCCCAAGTGCACCGATATGATTTTCTTGAATTAACCGCAGCAGATCGGTGAGTGATGCGTGCTCCCCTCGCGCAATGTTGATGAAGAGAATACCCTGTTTTGCTTGTTTGAAAAGAGCGTATGAGAAGTAGCTGCGGTTTTCGTTAGTCAAATTCATCGCGCAGATAATAACATCTGCCCATGCGATGCCTTCTTCTTTCCCGCAAAACAGAACTTCACTGTTGCGCTTGACTATATCCACACCGCGGACATTCATACCAAGTGCAGCGCCGATTTTTACAATTTCATTCCCAATTCGTCCTACACCAACAACCAGAAGATTCTTCCCAGCACATTCCCTGCCTGTTAAGCCATCACGATCGAAATGTTGGAACTGAATTATCTGTTGCGGCAATCGCCGCAGTAAAGCCATCATCAGGAGAATAGCATGTTCGGCAACTGCGCGTGTAGCGTATTCTTCCAGATAACCGCATGGAAGTTGTATGGGAATGATCTCTAAATATTTTTTTAGATGATCGTAACCAGTGCTGCGGCTCAATACACCATCGAGTTTATTTGACCACTCACCAGGAATGATAGATTGTGTACGAATGCTGATCAGTCGTGCAGGTGGATTGATATGACCAGTCTCCTGAATGGTCTTCTCCGTCAAATCATATGATAATTGATCACCGAGAAGAGATTTGAGTGCATCGGCTTCTTCTTCAAACACCTCGTAAAAGTAAACGTCCATTTTTCTTTGCGATGAGTTGTGATTGTTAATAGAAAATACTACTCATAATTTTCGACTAGGATTTAGATAAAAAGAAAGACATCGCAAAGCGATGTCTTTGTGTGCCCGAAGGGGGACTTGAACCCCCATGACCTTGCGATCACTAGCTCCTGAAGCTAGCGCGTCTGCCAATTTCGCCATCCGGGCGGCAATTCTAAATGAAAATCTAAACTTTTTTCTTCTTTACTAGCTCATCAAAGACTAAAATCGGAATATATATGTTACGATTTGGTAAGTCTTAGTATAGGTTGTTATAGATTATTATCTAATGATATTACTATAAGGTAGAGATTATTATTTATAGGTTCAACTGTTCTTTCCCTCATCAAATATTTAGCTTCCCAAATAAAAAATCTCTCCATTGCCCTACTAACACTGAGTGAGGATTGTTTCACTCTTGCATTAACTCATATACTATGTACTATTGATTATGCTCCGTCCAACACAGGAAATGAAAATACAACAACTCTTTTTTCTCATGTTCAATAATGGGTAGCGGATGGAACTGAAAAATGAAGTTCTAAATAAAATGTTATAGTTAAGGGTGTGAGATAAAAGTATTATGCACATATGTGAAGAAATGTTTATGAAGTGATATTTGTTGTGGGAATTATATATTAATAATAAAAGAACAGTATATTTCAACAACATAATGCTTGACATGGTTTCTAATTATTAATACACTACAAACGAGTGCGGGAACGATTGCAATTTATGAAAAACAATATGAAACACGCAACCATCATTGATATTGCAAAGATATTGGGTATTTCCCCCTCAACGGTTTCTCGTGCGTTGAACAACCATCCCGATATTAAAGTTAAAACAAAAGAAAAAGTCAAAAAGATTGCAAAGGAATTGCATTACTCTCCGAATACAATTGCTCAAAGTTTAAAGAACAACCGAACGACAACGATCGGTGTTATGGCCCCAGAAATTAAGCATGATTTCTTTTCTTCAGCGATTAGCGGTATTGAGGATATCGCATATCACTCCGGCTATACTATTATTGTCTGTCAATCAAATGAAGACTACGAGAGAGAAGTTCTTAATGCAAGAGTATTGATGCGTCAGCGTGTCGCAGGTGTTATTGTATCGATATCACAGAACACAAAAAATAGCGACCACTTTAAAGAGCTCTTAAGACGAAAAATTCCATTGGTTTTTTTTGATCGTGTGTGTGATGATATTGAGGCAAGCAAAGTCGTGATCGATGACTATAAAAGTGCATTTGATGCTGTTTCATTTCTTGTGAATAAGGGATATAAAAAGATTGCACATTTTGCCGGTCCGCAAGGTGTGGGTGTCTATGAAAAAAGGTTGAAAGGATATGTTGATGCAATACGACAAAACAATATTCCATTTATCGATGGATTATTGCTGCATGCTGGATTGGATACACGAGATGGTTATGAAGCAATGGATTCATTATTCAAATCACACTTGATACCTGATGCCATCTTTACCGTAAACGATCCTGTGGCTCTCGGTGCATGCAAAAGAATAAAAGAAGCCGGTTTAAAAATACCTAACGATATTGCTGCAATAGGATTTTCTAATAATGTCATTACGTCGGTAGTTGATCCATCATTGACGACAGTTGATCAATTTCCCTTCGAGATGGGGAGAAAGGCCGCTGAATTACTTATCCAAACCATCGAAAATAACTTGATGAAACCTAAAACAATAATCATGGATACAAAGTTGATCGTGCGTGAGTCAACCTGATTATTTGTTTTACATTACTTATTGAATGATACCCAAACGGCATATAAACCCTCTGAGAAATATCATTCCTCAATTATTGTAATTTATATACTGAAAAAGATATTCCGGGCGCATCTACACTTATCGTCTTATCTTTCTTATTCATGACCATCTTCTTGCCGGCCAGTAACTGAAACTCCTCGCAAGGTACATTTATTTGGAATTCAGCCTTTGCCGGTTTTTCTGCCGGATTGATAATCACTAAAAGGACATCGCTGCCGTTCGTTCTTGTATAGATGAAAGGATAGGTATTCTCTTTTGCATAGAGAGGGGTGAATTCAGCATAAGCTGCCAATGCCGGCTCTTTGTGCTTTAAGAGTATTAACTTCTTGACGCGGTTTAACAGGGAAGCAGGATCTTTTTGCTCGGCCTCAACATTCGGCGCATCGCTGCTGGTATCAATCGGCAGATAGAGTTTAGAAAAATCGGCCGAGGAAAAACCGCGGTTCATTCCCAATGTCCATTGCATAGGTGTGCGTGCCCCTGCGCGAGGTTTATACGCACCTTCGATTTGAGGCATATCATTTAATTGGCGCATACCAATTTCATTTCCGTAATAAATAAATGGCACACCCGGCATAGTTATTCCAAAAGCCATAATCAGTTCGAGTTCGTCAGGAGTCCGGCGTACGTTCATGCGTGCATTGTCGTGATTGCCAAGCGGCAGAATAATATATCCTTTGGATTTTGTCTCGCGGTATTGTTCCATATACTTTGAAAGGAAATATGCAATGTTTCCTTTTCCTTCCTTATCAAAAAAGCTGTGTCCCTCAGAATATCCGTTCAGAATGCGCCAGCTTTCTTTTTGTGTAAGATCGTTGTAGCCGTCAAACCAATGGAAGAAATCGGCGTGGAACGCGTCAAGTGCATCTTTCGGATATGACCATTCGGACACCATAAATGCCTGCGGGTATTTTTCTTTGACGATCTGCCGAATTTCTTTCCAGAATTTCTTTGTATCGCCGTTCACATCGGTTCCTTTTACCAACGCACCGGCCATGTCGGCGCGTATACCATCTGCACCCATATCCATCCAATAACAAAAAACTTTTTTCAATTCCTCACGCAGCGCAAGAACATCAGGATGATGGGTAGGCAATTGCCACGCTTTCGATGAATCAGGTTTGCCGAAACCGAAATTCAGAGCCGGTTCTGACCAATAAAAATTTCTCATGAAGTTTCCATTGCGCTGTCCGTACCCTTGAATAAATCGATTTGCAAATTCGCCTTCTTCCATTTTCCATGCATTATCATTCCACACATACCAATTGGTATATTTGTTTGGTTTCCCTTTGCATGATTCGATGAACCACGGATGATCGATGGCGGTGTAGGTAATGACGTAATCAAAAATTACCTTAAGTCCGCGCTTGTGTGCTTCTTGAAAAAGCTGTTTTGCATCTTTATTGGTTCCATAGCGTGGTGCCACCTTATAGTAATCTCGAATATCATATCCGGCGTCATTGAATGGAGATTCAAAAAATGGATTAAGCCAGATGGCAGTAGCACCGAGGCTTTTAACGTAGTCCAGTTTTTGAATAATGCCGTTCAAATCGCCAATCCCGTCACCGTTTGAATCAAAATACGTTTGGGGATATATCTGGTAAAATACTGCGTCGGCGACCCATGATGGAGCATCGGGGATATTGTCCTTTTCAATTTTTTCCTTTTGTTGTCCTTGAACAATCGACAAGCCAATCATTAAATATATTCCGACTAAAAGTTTATATGGATGCATTCCTATTCTCCTTTAAAACTGTATAACCTGTTCTTCGCCTTGATAAGGAAGTATTTTGTCCGGTGTTCCTGCTGACCCTACGCCGTTCCCGTGATTTTTCGTTACAAGTATAATGTGAAAGATTCTTTTTTCCAGCATGCCTGGAAATGTTCCTTGCCGCTTGCCGATTGTAAACTGCCGTGTAGCATCGTTCCATGAAAACAGGATGGTAGAGAATATGCCTTTCTCATAATTATAATTGTCATTTTCATCTTCGTAGAATGTGAAGCATCCATTGGCGCCGGGATAAACACGCAGCTCAATTGGTGCGGAAGGATTTTCTGCGGCATACTGAACGAATGGTCCCATCGGTATAATCGAACCCGCTTTTACAAGCAGAGGTATTCTGTCTATCGGTGCTGCCGAAGTAACAGTTTGACCACCGGACATAGTGTCGCCGGTCCAGAAATCATACCACTGGTTGTCAGACGGTAAATAGACTGTCCTTGTTTGTTCTTTATGCTCTATGATTTTTTCATTCGCAAAAATACTCGGTGTCTTCCAGTTAAGTAAAACTCTTAAAGCGCCACTGGTGTAGTTTTCGGTTTCTAAAGAAAATGTATATTCCTTGCCTGCGGACAATTCAACAAAATCAGTATATACTTCAACACTTTTGTAGATGAAGGGCAATTCTTTGCCGTCGAGGAAAATTCGTTTGGGTCCAAAGCATTTAATGTGAAACTGATGTTTTCCTGTTTCAGTTGGTATAAGTTTTCCGTCCCACCGGATAGATAATGTTGAGTCGGTAACATACTCGGGGCGTCCTGCATACCAGAAAATATTAATCATAGAATCTATCTTTTCAAGAGTGAGGTTTTTGTATTGTGTGTCTTTATAATACTTGGCATCTAATCCCGGCTGGCCGCCGTTCGTTCTGAAATGTTCAGCAGTGATGGGGATGCTTTGTTCCGGTGGACGATGAAGCATGTATTCGGTGACCGGGCATACCATCATCGCAGGACCAAACATAAACTGATCATCGATGGAATACGTTTTTTTGTCTTGTTCAAAATCCATCGGCAGGCCGCGCATGATGGTATATCCATTATCGGTAATCTGATGCGCCAACGAATAAATATAGGGAAGCAGGCGGTATCGGAGATTATCGAATTTTAGGAGCGTGGGTGTAAAGTCTCCGAATTCCCATATCTCCCGCGGAGTTTCCGAACCGTGGGATCTGAAAATTGGGCAGAAAGTACCAAATTGGAACATCCGCGTATAAAATTCCTGATAAGCAAGGTCTTTACCGCCGCGAGAAAAAACACCTTCATAACTTCCTAAAACAAACGCGCCGATATCGAATGTCCAGTACGGAATACCGGCCATACAATGATTCAATCCTGCTGAGATTTGGTTTTTGTAAACGGTCCAGTTTGCGCCTATATCACCTGACCACGTTGTTGCCGCGGTACGTTGTTGGCCAGCGAATGTTGATCGAGTAAGGATGTACACACGTTTTTTATCAGTCGCATTGCGCAGATTTTTATAGATTGATTCGGTGAGCAGAAGGGAATAGGGATTAAGATATCTGGCAAAAGAGCCGAGGTAATTATTGCCCATCCTTTTCAATTCGTAATCTGTAGATTCTTTCGTGAGGGCGTTAATGACATCCGGTTCTGTAGAGTCGAACCACCACGCATCAATGCCATCTGCAAACAATCCCTTGCGCATATGTTTCCAATAGACATCATTTGCTGCCGGATTGTATGCATCGTAATATTTGAATCCTGCCCAACCAACAGGGCTGTAGAGAAATCCTTTTTGCTGCATCTCTTTATAAACGGGAGTATTTGGTCCCAATCCCGGCCAGACTGAAATCATGATGTGAAAATTTTGTTTATGAATGAGGTCAATCATTTCTTTCGGATGAGGATATAATTTTTTATCGAAGAATAATTGTCCCCAATTTTCAGCACCGCCCCAGTAATCCCAATCTTGAATGATATTGTCAATAGGAATTTGCCGTTTGCGATACTCGTAGACAACACTTAACAATTCATCTCTGGTTGCATAATGTTCTTTGCTTTGCCAATAGCCGTAAGCCCATTTGCCATACATCGGTACCTGACCAGTGAGATTTCTATAACCGGCAATGATGCTGTCCATCGTGCTTCCATAAAGGAAATAATAATTGATACTGCTTGCTACATCCGACCATAGTGAAGTTTCTTTGGAGTTGTCGGTGAAAAGAGTTTTCGAATAATTATCCCACAGGATTCCGTAATTCATTGTAGAAATAAGAAAAGGAGTCACAGCATCAGTATTGGTTTGTACAAGCTTTACAGTACGTCCACGATAATTCATGTAACCGTATTGATGTTGTCCAAGTCCGTATATTCCTTCATCAGGCGTTAATGCAAATTGCTGCTTGATGCTGTATGCTTTTTCGTTCTTTACTTCAGTTGGAGTGATAATTGCTTTTCCATGCTCTTTTAAAATTGTCTTATTGTCGGGTGTCAAGAATTCGATTGCGCCGTCGGATTTTGAGATGATGAGTTGCAATTTGTCTGATCCCACAATAACGGCTGCATCATTCTCCTGAATATGAAGATTGATCGTGGGGAATTCTTTTTGAATTACCACCAGACTCGATGTATCTGGTGGTATGCCGGGCAAACATTTAACAATTCTTACCACATTGTTCGCATAGTACCGCACACACACAATTTGACCGGCGGTTTCTACCTGAACTCCGTTTTGAATTTTTTGTATGGTATTGTTGCTTACTGAAACCTGATGGCAGCTCAATGTGAAAGCTGTAATGAAAAAATGAAGTATGCTCTTTTTCATTGTTCACTTCTTTGTTTTTTTAAATTTCGTTTATCCTGCCTCACTAGGCGGGAAAGGTTACGGTGAGGATACAAGCGTATCCTAGTGGTTGAAAATGCGGCGCTTTCATTGCATTCTACACAGCTTCGCGTTTTTTGGGGCATTTCATTCTTTTTCAAATTAATCATTGCAGAAACGGTAATAACAGAAATGTTAATCGATTGAGCGATATTAGTACATTTGATATGTTTTTCTGTATTTGCAAACGATTGCAAAAAATAACTAAGTTAAGGAAATGACTTGACTTTTGAGAAAAACAAACTATATTTCAAAAAAACATTCACTAATTTCAATTTAATTCAATCCAATACGAAAATCAATAAACAAGTAATTTTTCACTCTATGTGTTGCTTTCCATAAAAGATACGATGTACTCATAGAAAAATGATATCAGGTGGAAAAAGGGAATAAAAAACATTACTGAGCAGTATTTCACAATTATTATAGGTTATCAAGAAAAAGAGAGAGTTGAGAGGATTTTTTTACTGACAATTGCAAACGTTTGCAAAGATTGTTATTTCCGATATAGAGGATAATTCAATGTTGGATTACTCGAATAAATATTTGTCTGATTGTTTCTTTAAAGAAACTAATATTTGTTTAATTATTTTAAGACAAGTTCAAAGTATCTGTTATGATAATCCTGACTGCAACAAGGAAAAGCAGTAAAGCAACGCAATAAATTGTCGCTCTGGTTGAAATAAAAAAAGCTGAAAAATCGGCGCGGATTTTTTAAATTCTTGCAATTGTTTGCGAATGTTTCCCAATACGGTTATCGTCTTCCGCCGATAGTGGTTCATTCAAATTTGAAGGAGAAAAATATGAATCAACTGAAAAGAATAATTGTCTCGATGTTGGTATGTGTGGTTGTATTTGCCTCATCGCTTTGGTCCGGAACAACTGGAAAAATAGCTGGTACAATAACAGACAAGAAGACAGGAGAAAATCTTCCGGCGGTAAATGTTGTGGTACTAGAGACCTCGCTTGGCGCGGTGACGGATTTTAACGGTGAATACAGTGTTCTTCAAGTTCCACCCGGAACGTTTAAAATCCAAGTTTCATTGATCGGATATAAAAAGCTCATCGTCAGCGATGTACATGTTTTTATTGACCAAACGGCGCGGGTAGATATAGCACTTGATCCGGAAACCATTGAGGTTACTGAGACGGTAATTCTTGGTGAACGCCCTATTAAATTAGATGTTGCGACAAGTGTTGTTGATGTTTCCAGTAAGGAAATTACAACGTTACCCGTTGTCAATGTTACTGATGTTCTCAACATGCAGGCAGGTATTCAAAATGGAATTAATATTCGCGGCGGCAGCGATGATCAAGCACTCTTTATGCTGGATGGTGTCGCTGCTCGAGATCCACGAAACAACAAACCCCTCACACAGGTAGCAATGAGCAGTGTTAAAGCGATTTCGGTTGAACGAGGTGGTTTCACGGCTGAATATGGCCAGGTACAATCAGGTGTCATCAATGTAGTAACAAACGAGGGAAATGTGAAAGGGTACTCGGGAAGTTTCACATTGCATTATACACCGCCGGCAGCGAAATATTTTCGTGGTGATGGTATACCGGATGTGCAAGATGTGAATTCTTATTGGCTGCGGCCGTACTTTGATCCCGCTGTTTGCTGGACAGGGACGAACAACGGAGCATGGGATAAATATACAATAAGACATTTCCTTTCGTTCTCTGGCTGGAATGCAATTTCACAAGCGTTACTCTCTGATAACGATCCGAATAATGATCTCACTCCTTTGGGGGCACAGCGAGCGTTCGAGTACGAGATACGAAAAAAGCAAATTACAGATCAACCCGATTATAATATTGATGGAGGGTTTGGTGGTCCGGTTCCTCTAGTCTCTGAAGCGCTTGGCAATCTCAGGTTCTTTACATCATATCGTGCAACACGAGCAATGCTTCTTTTCCCAATGTCACGGCCTGATTATCAAGATTATGATTGGAGACTTATGGTCACGTCTGACGTTACGAAAAATATGAAGCTGCGGATTTCCGGATCAATAGGCAATGTGGCAACAATGGCAGATAATTGGAATTATGGAAATTATATTCGCTATCCGAGCGATATTGCCAATGGAACGGGTGGTCAAGTGCTGCTCAACATGTTTGGTGATTTTGCATACAGCTTATCAGACATCGGGCATCAATCACTTTCTGCAAAGATGACTCATGTTCTGAGTGACAAAACATATTATGAAGTATCGTTAGACTATGTTGGTACTAAATACGATACACGGCCGCCAGCAGCTCGTGATACATCGGTGAAATACGAAATTTTCCCCGGATTCTCTGAGACTTCTAATCCATATGGTTATTTTCCCGATATTTCAGATGGCATCATAGTCAACAATGGACAGCAAGAAGCATTGGCGCGTGATAACTCGATTTCAAGGGAACTGACATTCAAAGCAGATATTACCAGCCAAATTGATTTTAACAATATGATGAAAGCTGGCGTCGAATACTCTTATAATGACCTCAATTTGGATTATGGATTTATAGCGATGCAGACAGATGGAAAAACATATGCCAGCCGCGTTCAGATGGATAATTTTCCTGTCAGGCTGGGAACATATTTTCAAGATAAATTAGAGACGAATGGATTTACTATGAATGCCGGGTTGCGCCTTGATTATAGCAACTCCCGGACTGATTGGTGGGCTTTTAATGCCTTTGATCCGAATTTTTATTCCTCTACATATAGCAATCAACAAGGATTCGCGATGACGAAATCTGAAGCACAGTGGCAGATAAGTCCACGATTTGGAATTTCTCATCCGATTACAGAAAACTCAAAGCTCTATTTTAACTATGGGCACTACAAACAAATGCCGCAGTATGAAACATTGTTCCGGGACAGCCGGCGGAATGACAATTCTCTTGCAGCCATCGGAGATCCAAATTTAAAATTAGCAAAAACGGTCTCATACGAATTAGGGTATGATCACCAATTATTTGATAATCAATTGTTGTTGCAGGTAACGGCATATTATCGTGATGTTACGAACCAGCAGAATACGACAACATATTATCCGATCGGTGCATCCTCTTATACGTTAACCACAAGTACTGCATATCAAGACGTTCGTGGATTTGAAGTCACCTTAAAAAAATCCACAGGTCGCTGGTTTGCTGGTTTTATAAACTATACCTATCAGGCAACTTCAAATGGCCATTTTGGTGTCAGCGAGTGGTATGAAGATCCTTCTGCGCAAGTTACAAACTATGACAATAGAACAGATAAGTATTACCAGAACCGAACTATTCCTGCTCCATACGCCAGGGCGAATCTCAATTTTTCAATTCCTCAAGACTTTGGCCCTAAAGTTTTTGATCACAATATTATCGGCGATATTATGGTGAATCTTCTTTTGAATTGGAGTCAGGGTGGGTGGGCAACCTATAACCAGCATAATCTTCCAGGCGTTACAAATAATGTCCAATACGTTGACTATTTTGATGGGACGTTACGGGCAAGTAAAGCGGTAACAGTAAAGCAATTTACTTTTGAGCTTTTTGCAGATATTTCTAATTTGTTTGATACGCGTCGTCTTCGATTGAGCTACGGCGACTTGACCACTTCCGGTTATTATATTAATTCGCTCCATTTACAACAAAGCAAGGCGTACGATAATATTCCAGGCGAAGATAAAATTGGTGATTATCGTGATCCGAGTGTGGATTTCCAGCCTGAAGTGGCCGTGCAAACCATTTCAACTCCAAGCACTGACTATAGAACTATATTTTATGAACGAAGTTCAGGAATATATTGGAAGATCGATGCGACGTCAAAAACATGGGTACGGGTTGACCAAGCAACGTTAGATAAAATCAATTCAAGTAAGGCATATATCGAAATGCCCGATCCGTCGACCTATTGGTTCTTGAATCCACGCAATATCACGATTGGTTTGCGTGTTTCCTTAAACTTAGATTGATCATCGCTTATCAACATTTGAATGGACTATATCATGAAGAATACAATTAGAATAATTCGAGTAACGCTGATAGCGATCGGTTTTCTCGTACTGTTTGGCGGGATACAATTGACAGCACAAACTCTTCGATGGCTCCGTGTCGGACAGCTACAATCCTTTATTGTAGATTATGGATCTGAAAATGAATTGACACCGGTGAGTAGTAATTCATTTTTATGGCCGGCACAATATGGCGACAACCAATATACAAGCCGTATGAAATCCCTATGGATGGGATCCACGAATTTTCTGGATCCGGCGGATGGGAAGCTCCATGCAGTAAAAGTTATTGGATCAGGCCCTCGTTATGATGCGGCGAGTCAACCGGCAATGATTTTTAATCGCACTATTAAATTGATCGGACGAAAAAAATCCCCGCTTATTATTGTAGATGGAGTGCCGGCGTCTGCAAATGATCAATATGACGTGTTAGATGAAGTGCGCCCCACTCTTGATTGTGACCGGATGGTGGAAGTTACATTTAATACTTCAATTGGTGTATCGGTAACAAAACGCGTAAAGGCGTTTACTTCACAAAACCATGACAATTATTATATCTATGATTATACATTTAAGAATACAGGCATCTATAATGCAGCAGGCGATGTATCTCCACAAAAACTTAATAATTTTTGGGCGCACTTCGGCTACCGATATGCTTTTTCAGGTGTCACTTCCTCTGGATGGGGTTCGACGTGGGGTGATTTTGCATCTGAGTGGGGGACAAGTACTATATCAAATGATTTTGGCCCGTACAGGCCGCTCACAACAATAGCAGTACCGACAACAACGGATACACTGCGCGGTTTCTATGCTTTCTATGGCCCGGATAAAGCACGAACTGTCACATACGATCAAGATTGGGGCTGCCCAAATCAAAATGGTGGCGGCACAGGTTTAAATGGATTACTCGGCTCTGCAAAATACGCGGGTACTGTTACTCTTTATGCACCGATCAGTGCGCAAAATACAGCCGATAATCCACAGCAGCCGGCTACGACATCATATTTCAATACAGACGATCCTATTGAAGCGGCAACAGTTTCCCAATATGATGATGCTTTTATGCAACTTCGTTGGGCATTAATGACAGAAGGCCACCTTCCGCATTCTATGGAAGAGGATGTTGGAAATCAGTATGCAGCCGATTTTTATTCGTCACATCCATCACGGTATGGCGGAAATCAAGGACAGGGATACGGGCCGTATACATTAGCAACAGGAGACAGTATTCGAATCGTGTTTGCTGAGGGAGTAAGCGGCATGAGCTGGGAGAAATGCCGTGAAGTCGGCGCTGTCTGGTATGAATATTATAAAGGCCTAAGCTCTCCTGCACTCGTTTTTCCTGCCGGAAAAACTGGTTCAACATATACGGATTACACAAAGGCTTGGGTCCAAACAGGAAAAGATTCTCTCTTGCAGACATTCCGCAGTGCACGAGCAATGTTCAGGTCGGGATATAAACTTCCCCAGCCCCCAGATCCGCCAAGTTCATTTACGGTAACGTCTGGCGGTGATGGGATTCAATTAGCTTGGACATCACCCGTAGATCCAAATAATCTTGTCAATGGGTATGTTATTTACAGATCGGCAAATGATGTAAAAGATTATCGTACTTTCTATACTAAAATTTTTGAATGTAATAAATCTGTTGCACAATACAAAGACACCACTGCTGCTCGCGGTGTGCAATATTACTATTATATTCAATCAAAAGATGATGGAACACGCAACGAACTAAAGCATGGGACACCGCTGTATAGTAGTTTGTTTTTGACCATGACTTCAAAGCCAGCGTTTTTATTGCGGCGTGCCGGTAACTTGTTGAATGAGGTACGTGTGGTGCCTAATCCATTTGATATCAGGGCGCGAAAATGGCAATGGTCAGGTGTGACGGGAACAACTGGAGGATTAGATCAAATTTCTTTCTTTGGTATTCCGGGTTATTGCACACTCAGAATTTTCACAGAAAATGGAACACTTATTTGGCAAAAGGAACATACGGATGGATCTGGAGATGAAAAATGGAATTCTCAGACATCTTCCGGCCAGGTTATCGTGAGCGGTATTTATATTCTTCTTGTAGAAGTGACAGAAGATATTATAGCAAAAGAAGACAGGCTGGCTTGGTATGATATGTATGATGAGAACCAGAACTTGGAGTACCATACGGGAGATATAGTTTATCATGCAGGTGATAAGATATTCTCTAAGGGCCAATCAATAATCCGTAAGTTTGTGGTTATAAGGTAAGGAGCCGACCAATGAAAAAGAACATAAATATGTTACTTACCGGCGCATTGATCGGAATCCTCTTTTTCTCTTTCGGCAATGCTCAGGATAATCAAAAATTAGGGCAAGCCGGATTCCATTTCTTGAGTGTAACGTCAGATGCAAAAGCTGCGGCGATGGCGGATGCTGTGACGAGTCTCCAGATTGGGTCCAGTGCATTATTCTTTAATCCTTCTGGGATGTCGGATATGGACCATTTTGTTGACATTGCGGCTAGTTCGAATCAATGGATAGCGGACATGAAACACTATACTATTGCCGCTGCTATCAGCCCTTTTCATGGTGATTATGGCGTGCTAGGAATTAGCTTTCAGTATGTAGATTATGGGACACTTCTCATGACTGTCGTGGATCAATCCAGTAATGCAGGTTATCAAGATATTGGTACTGAAAAACTCTATGCGTCAGCTGTTGGCATTGGGTACGCAAAAAAATTAACAGATCGATTCAGTGTAGGCGCACAGGTGCGTATGGCTTGGCAAGATTTAGGAACTAGTGTCATCCCCAACGAGAACACATCAATACCTATCTACACTGATTCGACACATAATACAATTAGTGGATATAAAGACTCTGCCAGTACAATATCCAACAAGTTGCATCCGTTGGTGTTTGATTTTGGGACGCAATTTAAAACAGGTTTTAAAAGTCTCGTGTTCGGCATGTCAGTCAGGAATTTCTCTGGAGACATGCAATATGCGTATGAGGTATTTCAATTGCCGCTTGTATTCACACTTGGCATTTCCATGAACCTTATGGATTTGATTGGTACTGTACCTCTGGATCAGGAATTTTATCTGAGTGTAGATGCAAGCCATTACCGCGATCAGCCGGAGCAATTAAAAATTGGTGCAGATTATCGCATTATGAAGTTACTTGCCCTGAGAGCAGGATATAATACAAATACAGACGAAGCAGGGTTTTCCTTTGGTATGGGTATTTATCAGGCAGGTTTTGCATTTGATTACTCCTATACACCATACGGTATCTTCGATAAAGTGCAGCGAATGACTGCTCGTTTTTCTTTTTGAAATTATAAAGGAATGAGAATATGAAAGCGTATCCTCTCTTATGTTGTGCATGCCTTCTGGTGGTGATTCTTCTTGTCGCTATGCAAGGATGTAAATACGAAGTTGCAGAACCTATGTGGGATAAACCTGCACCGGAAACTACGACACCTGCAATTACCGGAATCGTACCTTCGCAAGGAACTGCCGGTGTAAATTTCATTACAATTCAAGGACAACAATTTAGTGATTCAATCGCTGATATGTCCGTTTATTTCAATACTACATTAGCCGAGATAATTAGTTTATCCCATTCATCCATCACTGTCCGCCGACCTAATATGTTTGATCCGTCCGCAACAGTGAAAGTTATTTCTTCGAAAGCATATCTTGCTGTAAAGACAGGTCCATACAGAGTTGATAAAGTGTTTGATAAATATGGATCATTTTTAGATAACATCACGTTAGGTCCTGTTTGTTTTAATGGCGACACCATGTACGTACTTGAAACAGCCACTCCCTATTATTGGTTTAGGGTTACACCCAACGGCATAAAAACAAGAGATACATTGACAGGATCGGTAAGAAGAATTCCATATGATGTAAGAATTCACAACGGAATTTTATACTGGATGGGAAATAATCGAGAGATCCTTCAGGTCAATTTAACAACCCGAGTTACTTCCCGGTGGATTCAATTGCCACAGGGAGGGGTCGTTTCAAAGTTCGGTGATTTTGGATCGAACAATTATTTTTACACGGGGGCAACATCAACGGATTTGTGCATTGTGCCACCGACAACTGCCGGCACCATATTGTCTTCCGTAGCGAAAGAGGGAGAATATATTGCTGAAGAAATTCTTGCCGTCCGTGTCTTTAATAATTATGTCTATGTTGCTTCCCGTACGAATAGTGCGGCACCAGCGATTATCTATAAGCATCTTATTGGAACGGGAGCAACCCTTGGATCGCGTCAATTGGTCCTAGATATGTCGACCACAGCTTTCAGTTCCCGTTCGGTTAAAGCATTATCTTTTTCTTCCTCTG
>Ga0182027_10005708_pt1 | contig 18824 bp, 19 predicted proteins | sample 712E1DmetaG_FD_121300 | JGI IMG/M metagenome (GOLD analysis project Ga0182027, IMG submission 121300) | Permafrost microbial communities from Stordalen Mire, Sweden - 712E1D metaG (Illumina Assembly) | ecosystem: Environmental > Terrestrial > Soil > Wetlands > Permafrost | place: Sweden...
CAGCATCATGCGTCGAAGATGGGTCACAGTAACCTCCTTGTGACCCACACCCTATACCGCACAAAAGCTCAAGGAATGCCCATGCCGCAGCGTCCGCTGCGCCGGCGGCTTAGTTCAAACGCCCATGTCGCCAGAAAAGACCCCGCTGGCCAGGCAATCCCCTCCCAGCCCATTTTCTCCGTAAACCGCTGAGAACAAGGCGCAGAAACTTTACCCAAGTTTGCCGATCATTTCATTCTTTCGAAGCACAATGGTCCCATGATCGACGAGCGGGTGATTGGCGAGCAGATGACCGAAGACCCGACCAGAACGGCCCCACCACCGTCCCCGGTTCACGGTCCACGATTCACGATCCCCGATCCGCTGCTCCCCGATTCACTTCTTCACTTCTTCACAGTTTCACAGTCTCGCTTCTGATTGTTCTCGATTCTGTTTCGCGAAAAGCAACTGCAAATCCCGCGACTTCGCACGGGACGACAGTGCGGCGGAACGGGCGTCGCGCGGGGGCTAAAGCCCACATTCATTCTTGCGCTGTTTACGGCGCCCTTCGACTTCGCCCAGGGCGGCCTCCGGCCACCCGGCCTGGGGTGCCCGGCGAACATCAAAATGCATTTCCTAACTTTTCTCGGTCTTAGTCACCCTCAAAAGCTAACTTTTCTAGGTTTCAAATCTTCTAAAACACAACTTTTCTCGGTGCATGTCCTCGAAAAGTGCAACCTCTCAGGCCAACCTTTGGGGCCCAAAGCTAACCATTTAAGCGAACATTTGAGGGGGTTCACGCACCATTATTGCGAACATTTGCCTTGATTTACCGCATTTCAAGCGCCCGCACTAAAAACCGCCCTCGCAATCGATCTTTTCGATCCCACCCTTCGCTCGTCCAGCCACCTCACGGACTTCGACTGGACACGACCGAAGGATGGGGCAACCTCAGGTCGGCGGTTCAGCAGCTCGGCAGGTTCGCGGCCGGTTTCCATGTTCCGGAGTGCATCTGAGTGACGATGCGCCGCAACTGTGCCTTAGGGCACGCGCGAAAAGGTCATCGAGCCGTCACGCGCGTAAAGGTGATTGACTCCCGCGCCACCTCGTTGTTCAGTGTCACCGTATTCGGCCCGTTGAACACATACGCGTACCTGGATCCGGGCGGCTGTGGCATCGTTTCCTCCTGCCATTGATTGCAGCTGTCCCTGCGCGGATTGGTTGGACTTGGAACACCCGGAACACCACACCTTGGATTTGGAACATAGATCATCCGGGTCTTCGGCGACCAGTCGGTGACCGAAAAGACGATGGTGTTGGGCGCGACGAGTTGGTAGGGACCGCCTTGCGCCGTCTGCGTGCCTCCATTTGGCGGCACTCCCAATTGCGTGTATTGACCGGTGGCCAGAATCGTAATGGTCAGGGTACCGCTCTGAAGTGTCGTGCGCCATTGGCCGACCAGGTTGCTGTCCTGTGGTGCTTGCGGCGATTGCGGCAAAAGTGGCGATCCTGGCCCTTGTGGCGCTTGTCCCGCTTGTGGCCCGCAGCCTATCGCTAGGCTGCCTGCGAGAATCGCCGGAAGAATCAGGCGCAAAACAGCATTGCTGGTCCCCATAGGAACAAGGGAATTTTTCACAGAAACCTCCTGGGCTTTGGGTGGGGGGACGCAGAGATGATAGCACGAGGGTTTTTGGGCTGGAAGGCGGTTCGTCTATGAGAACATCGGGTCCCTTGTCTCATTCGGTCCCGCCTTCTTTTGCGCTGACGAACGAGTGCGTCGGTCCGGTTGGGCTGAAGCCGCGAGTGCTATCCCTCCCATTTCTCGATGAGGCCGCGAAGAGGGTGGGGCAACCTCGAGTAGGCGGATCAGCGAGGCAGCAGGTCAGCGTCCGGGCCTGATGGCCACGATGGGTTGCGCGGAGTTTCAGGAGCCTGAAGGCTACTGCTCCCTCCGTTTGTTTCCGCAGGGTCTGTGGTCGGTCCTATTGCCCGAAGATGAGAACCGCAAACAGAACCAGCCAGGCGACGCCCATGGTGTGCCAGAACCAGGCGGTTGCGTCGACGGCGATCTGGCGGGACTCGACGCGTTTGAGCCGCGTGAGTGCGCAGAGGCAGAACAGCAAGGCGAATACGCCGACGACCAAATGCGCGCCATGCAGCCCGGTAATGATGTAGAAGAAGTAGCTTGCCGGCGTGGCCCATCGATCGAAGGCGAATCCCTGGGCCGTTAACTGCTTCCAGGCCGTGACCTGACCGGCGAGAAACATGGCTCCCAAAACCAGAGTGAGGGCAATCCAGGGCAGAGTGCGGCGAAGGGCCGGCCTTCCCAGCCCGAGCCACTCTTCCAGCACGTCAAACTCGCGGAAGATGTGCCGGCGAGCGCGCTCCATGGTGAGGGTGCTGAGCAGCAGGACCGCAGTGTTGAGGAAGAGGATGGGCGGCAGCAAAACGGGATGCCAGTCGCCGATCTGGCGGAGGGTTTCGGGGTCCATGCGCGTGCCGGCTTGGCGCGCGTAAAACAGCACCAGAAGCACAACGAAGAACATCATGTCGCCGGCCAAGGCGCAGAAGACAAAGGCGCGGGTGCGATGCAGAACCTCGCGCGGGCCGCGGCGCGGACTTTTCCAGTCGTCATCGCCTCCGCCGCCGCCACCACCGGTGGGCCGCCGAGCGACGGGCGGCTTGCCTCCGGTGCCTGGAGCTTTGCGTTCGACCTCGGACGGAATGGGCGTGAAGATGGAGGGCATGGGGAAAACCCTGTGAGGATGAATTTACACTCACTTTCGCTTGGACGCACCCAAAATCGGAAGAGGTGCCCGACGTTGAGTAAAAGACGATTGGACGCCTTCAGGCAGAGACGCGATCATCCCCCTGATTTCCGATGTTTGCGTCCTAAGAGGCTGCGATCCGTACAACGATTTGAGCAGTGCGCCGATTCACAGCGGCACAGAACACGCCTTTAACGAGCCGGCCAGAACGTCGCGGCTGCGCTACCAGCCGCGGGTCTGCAGAAGCTGCGACTCTTCGATGCTGGCGGCGGCCAGGCCCTTCATCGTGCCGGTGACTTGTTCGCTGACCTCGGCGAGAATCTTGGGGTCGTTGTAGTGCGTGGTGGCAATGACAATAGCCTTGGCGCGGGACGCCGCCTCCTCGCGCTCCTTGGGATCGTTTTCGACATCGAGCGGAGTGGCGCGCTCCTTCATGAAGATTCCCGAGCCGACGAAGATCGCCTCGGCGCCGAGCTGCATCATGAGCGCGGCGTCAGCGGGCGTGGCGATGCCGCCTGCGGAGAAGTTGGGCACGGGGAGCTTGCCGGCCTGGGCGACCATGCGGACCAGTTCGTAAGGAGCCTGAAGGTCTTTGGCGGCGGCGTAGAGCTCCTGCTCGGTAAGCACAGTGAGCATGCGCATCTCGCGGGTGATCTGGCGCATGTGCTGAACGGCGTGAACGACGTCGCCGGTGCCTGCTTCTCCTTTTGTCCGGATCATGGCCGCGCCTTCGGCGATGCGCCGGAGGGCCTCACCCAGGTTGCGCGCGCCGCAGACGAAGGGCGTGGTGAAGGCGTGCTTGTCGATGTGGTGGGCCTCGTCGGCCGGAGTGAGGACTTCGCTCTCGTCGATGTAGTCGACGCCGAGCTCCTGGAGAATTTGCGCCTCGGCGGTGTGGCCGATGCGGGCCTTGGCCATGACGGGGATGGAGACGGCCTGAATGATTTGCTTGATGAGGCTGGGCCGTGCCATACGCGCCACGCCGCCCTCGGCGCGGATCATGGCGGGGACGCGTTCGAGGGCCATGATCGAAACGGCGCCAGCCTCCTCGGCGATGCGCGCCTGCTCGACGCTCATCACGTCCATGATGACGCCTCCCTTGAGCATTTCGGCCAGGCCGACCTTGAGGCGCAGGCTGGTTGCGGTGAAACTCTTGTTTTCTGTCGGTTCGGGCATGGTCTTCGACCTCGAAAGGCGGCAAATTCCGATCCCCGGGGGGATGAGAGAGCCGCAAGGGATTCCCACTTTTCAGTGTAGCAGCGAACGGACTCGAACGTTGGGGGGAGAGCGCGAGACAGCGGGTCGGCGCGCATTTCTTAGACCTTTCCAATCCCTCAGTCCTTCCTCTGGACCATTTTCTGCAGGGTTCTCCGCGGAATGGCAACCACGCATCCAGTTGTGGCGGAGGCGCGCCTTCCGGGGGCAGCGCGTCCGCTGTCGGCGCCGGTGGGCGAGCCGCCGCGGGAAACGGTCCCATCGCAGGTGGTTGCCGAATCGTCAGCCGGGCAGGCGCTGGTCCCGGCCCCGCGGCCTGGGGAAGAGGACGAACCGCCTGCGTTCGGCCCCGCGGTGGCGCGATTGCCGGTGGAGCTGGAGATCGCCGTGCCGGTGCGGGAATTTCGCGTGCGTCATCTGCTGGCATTGGCGCCGGGACAGGTGATCGAGTCGCAGTGGAGCCATGACAACGACGTGCCGCTTGCCACGGGGGATGTGCAACTGGCGTGGAGCGACTTTGAGGTCGTGGAGACGCAGTTGGCGGTGCGGGTGACGCGGCTGGCGTGAAAAAGGCAGGGAACAGGAGTAGGGAACAGGGAATAGGCGCGGCGTGAAGGGAATCGATGTGGCGGGGATTGGAAGGCTGAGCGGCGGGTCAGCGATTGGCGGTATTGCGGGGTGGCTGCTGGCGGGGTTGCGCGGAAGGCAGCGCAGAGAGCCGCGGCTCAAGCTTCTCGAACGCATCGCGCTCGGGCCGCGCCATTCGCTGGCGCTGGTGGAGGCCGAAGGCCGGCGGATTCTGGTGGCGACTTCGGCAGAGGGCGGACCCGCGTTCTATGCGCTCGAAGGGAAACCGTGCCTTGGCGGGATCGCGCCAACGGGCGCACGCGGAGCGGCGCGCACCGCCGGGCATCGGCGGCCGAGGATCTCATGATAGCCGCGTGGACGGCCGGAATGATCTCGACGGCTTCGATGGCCGCGGCGGCTCCGTTGCAAGTGCCCTTATTGCCCGATCTCAATGCCAAGCTGCATCCCTCGGACGCGACGCCGTGGACGATTCTCTTTGTTCTGACGCTGATCACGCTCCTGCCCGCGATCCTGATGGCCATGACGCCGCTGGTGCGGCTGCTGGTGGTCTTTCATTTTTTGCGCCAGGCGCTGGGCACGCAGACCGCGCCCTCGAATCCCACCTTGATGGGGCTGGCGCTGATGATGACGTGGTTTTTGATGACGCCGGTGCTGAATCAAGTCGATCGGCAGGCCGTCGAGCCTTACCGCGCCGGCGAGATCACCGGCATCGAGGCGATCGAGCGCGGCACGCAGCCGGTAAAGCGCTTTCTGCTGAAGTACGCGCGCGAGAAGGACCTGGCCCTGTTTGCGGTGGCGGGCGAGATTCCGCGGCCCAACACACCTGACGATCTGCCCATGCGCGTCGTGGCCCCGGCGTACATTCTGTCGGAATTGAAGGCTGGATTCGCCATCGGCGCGGTGCTGTTTCTGCCCTTCCTGCTGATCGACATGGTGACCGCCGCGATCACGACTTCGATCGGCATGTTCCAGTTGCCGCCGGTCGTGGTCTCAACCCCGCTGAAGATTCTGCTCTTCGTGATGGTGGATGGATGGAACCTGCTGGCGAGCTCGTTGCTGAAGAGCTTTTGAGAGGAGACCGATGACACCCGATCTGGTTGCCGAGCTGATGCGCCAACTGATGCGGGAGGCCATGATTCTGGCCGCGCCGCTACTCGTCGCGGCGGCGGCGCTGAGCTTTGTGCTGAGTCTGGTGCAGACCTTGACCAGCTTGCAGGACCAGTCGCTGACGACGGTGCCGCGCCTGGCTGCGATCGCGCTGATTCTGCTCGTCGGAATGCCGTGGTTCTTGGAAAGAATGGCGGCGTATACGCGGCTGCTGTTGGGGGATCTTCACCGCTATCTGGGATGAGAAGAACAGCTGTCAGCTATCAGCTTCTAGCTTCTAGTTGCGAGCAGAACAACGGTGGCGCAAACAGTGCCGGGCTATGAAAAGCGAGCTAAAAGCTAGGAGCTAGAGGCTAAGGGCTCAAATGAACGAGTGGGGCAACTTTCTGAGCGCAATGACGCTGGCCCTGGTGCGGCTGAGCGGGATGGTGGCCTTCGCTCCGTTCTTTTCCTCGACTGCATTGCCCATGCGCGCGAAGGGCGTGTTCGTGGGCGCGGTGGCGTGGCTCGTGGCGCCGCTCGTGGCGGCGCTGCCCAACGCGCGGACGACGCTCAGCTTCTCGGGGATTGTGGGCGAGTTGGCGGTGGGGCTGGTGTATGGGCTTTCGCTGGCGCTGTTGAACGAGATGCTGTTGTTTGCAGGGCAGATTGCGGGGCTGCAGTTCAGCTTTTCGCTGGTGAACCTGATGGATCCGGCATCGGCGATTCAGACGCCGCTCTTGGGCGACCTGTTTCAACTGATGGGCACGCTGGTGGTGATCACGGCCGGCCTCGACCGGATTCTGCTCGCGTCGGTGGTGCGCAGCTTCCGTGTGGTGCCGCTGGGAGCCTACGCCATCGGGCCGCCAACGGCGCTGGCTCTGGTGCGCGCGGCGGGCGGAGTCTTTCTGGCCGCGCTGGAACTGGCCGCGCCGGTTCTGGCGGCAACCATGCTGGTGGAGATTGCCGTGGCCCTGTTGGGCAAGCTGAGCCCGCAGCTTCCGGTGATGTCGCTGACCGTTCCGGCGAAGACGCTGACGGGATTCCTGATTCTTGTCGGCTCGCTGGCGTTATGGCCGCGCTTTATCGAGGCGCGCTTCGCTGGCCTGCTCGATATGGCCGAGCGGCTGATCGGCACACCCGGCGCGGCGCCGGGGATGGGAGGGTAGCCGATGCCCGGAGAGCGCTCCGAACAGGCCACGCAGCACCGGCGCGAGAAGGCGCGCAAGGAAGGCGACATCCTGCACAGCCGCGAGCTGACAGCGGCGGCGGGAACCCTGGCCGGCGTGATCGCGCTGGGCGTTCTCGGCGGCCGGACCATGGAGGCGTGGCGAAGCACGTTTGCCGAATTTCTCCTGCTGGGTGCGCCGGGACGCTGGGAGCCGTCGACGCTGGGCCCGACCCTGATTGCCATGCGGCGGCTCCTGCTCGCGGTGCTGGGCCCGCCCGCCGCAGTGATGGCGATGGTGGCGATGGCGGCGCTCGGAGCCGGCATCGCGCAGACCGGCGGAGTGACGGTCCACGCAAGCGCGATCGCATTCAAGCCGGAGCGCATCAATCCCGTTGCCAATATCAAGAACCTGTTTTCGCTGCGCGCCGCCGCGCGGCTGGGCAAGTCGCTCATCCCGGCGGCCTTTCTCGGCGTCTTTGCCGCCCAGCGCATCGCGCGGCAATTGACCGTTCCGCCGTTCTCGACCGAGCGGCTGGAGTTGCTGGGCAAGGACGTCTACGGACTGATGCTGGCGGCGGCGTGGCTGCTTTTCGGCTGGTCGGCGATTGACTACCTGGTGGAGTGGCAGAGCCGGGAATCGCGTCTCAGGATGAGCCGCCAGGATCTGCGCGACGAATTCAAAGAGACCGAGGGCAGCCCGCAGATCAGGAGCCGCATTCGCAGCCTGCAGCGCCAGATGCGCCGCCGCCGCGTGAAGGCCGATGTGTCCAGGGCGGCGGTGGTCCTCACCAATCCCACGCACTACGCCGTGGCCCTTGGCTTCGACTTCGTAACCATGGAAGCGCCGAAGGTGCTGGCCAAGGGGCGAAATCTGCTGGCCGAGGAGATCAAGGCCGAGGCGCGCTGGGCGGGCGTGCCCATTATCGAGAATCCGCCGCTGGCGCGCTCGCTCTACCGCACGGTCGAGGTGGGCCAGGCGATTCCCGTGGAGCTGTATGCGGCGGTGGCCGCGATTCTGGCCTATCTCTACCGCCAGCGCGTGGAGGCCGAACTGCGCGAGAGGCGCCGCTCCGCGGTTTCAGGTTTTGGAGGAGTGCAGAGATGAGTACAACGGCACTTGCCGCAGATTCGTTGCCGGCGCAGGTCTCGATCTGGCATCGGCTGCGCGACTACGCGCTGCCACTGGCCGCAATCAGCGTGATCTTCGTGATGCTGGTGCCGGTACCGGCCGCGGGACTGGACCTTCTGCTCGCGCTCTCCATGGCCGCCTCCATCATCGTGTTTCTTTCTGCGGTGCAGATTCGCCGCGCCGTCGAGCTCTCGGTCTTTCCCACGCTGCTCCTGCTGCTCACGCTTTTCCGATTGTCGCTGAACATCGCCTCGACACGGCGCATTCTGCTCCACGGCCAGGAGGGAACGGCGGCGGCGGGCAGGGTGATCGAGGCCTTCGGCCAGTTTGTGGTCGGCGGCAACTACGTGGTGGGATTCGTGCTCTTTCTGGCCCTGGTCGCGATTCAGTTTCTGGTGGTCTCGCATGGCGCGGTGCGCACCGCGGAAGTGACGGCGCGATTCACACTGGACGCTCTGCCGGGCAAGCAGATGGCGATCGACGCGGACATGAACGCGGGCCTGATCGATGAGGCCGAGGCGCGGCGGCGCCGGCAGGCCATCGCGCGCGAGGCCGAGTTCTACGGCGCGATGGATGGAGCCGCGCGCTTCAACCAGCGCGACGCGCTGGCCACCATCCTGATTACCGCCATCAACATCGTGGCCGGATTGCTGATCGGGACCTTGCAGCAGGGCATCGAGCTCGGCGAGGCGGCGCGGACCTATACGGTGCTGACGGTGGGAGACGGGCTGGTGACGATCATTCCGTCGCTGCTGGTCTCGGTGGCCGGCGGCATCACGCTGACGCGCGCCAATTCGGCCGGCATGCTGGGCGGTGAGATCCGGCAGCAGTTGCTGGGCCGGCCCGCCACGCTCTACATGGCCAGCGCGGTTTGCGCGTGCATGTGCCTAATTCCGGGACTGCCCAAGTTTGCCTTTCTGGCCGTGGCTGCGGGACTGTTCGCGGGGGGAAGGCGCCTGGCGGCGAACGCCCCGGCGGCGGCCTTGGCGGAGCCCACGCCCGCCGAAAAAGACAAGGCGAAGAGCGCGCAAGGCTCGGATCTGGCTGCACTGTTGCGCCTGGAAGATCTGACCCTTGAGATCGGGTTCCAACTGATTCCCCTGGTGGATGAGAAGCAGGGCGGGCAACTGCTCGGCCGCGTGCGCGCGCTTCGGCGCCACCTTTCCGCGGAGATGGGATTTCTGGTTCCGCCCGTGCACATCTCCGACAATCTGCGCCTGAAGCCGCGGGAGTATGTGATCTCGCTGCGCGGAATCGAGATCGGGCGCTGGCAGACCGAGGGGCCGAATCTGCTCGCCGTCTCTGGGGAGGCGGGCCGCCGGCCGTTGACGGGCAGGGAGACGCGGGAGCCGGCCTTCGGAGTGCCCGCGATCTGGATTGCGCCCGCATTGGAAGAGCAGGCCATGGCCGCCGGCTACTCGGTGGTGGACGCAGTCACGGTCATCACCACGCATTTGGGCGAACTCGTCCGCCAGCACGCCTGGGAGCTGCTCGGGCGGGCGGAGATCAAGCGGCTGCTCGATGCGCTCAACGACTCGCACCCCAAGCTGCTCGAAGAGCTGGTGCCCAAACTGCTCACGCTGGGCGAGGTGGGGCGGGTTCTGGAGCAGTTGCTGCGCGAGCGGGTCTCGATTCGCGATTTGGGCGCGATTCTGGAGGCGCTGCTCGAGGCCGCCGCGGGGAACAAAAGCCTGCCGGCCCTGGTCGAAGCCTCGCGCCAGGCCCTGGGGCGCAGGCTGGTGCAGCCGCTGCTCGATAGCGACGGCCAACTGCCGGTGCTGCTGCTCGATCCGGCGCTCGAAGAAGAGATTCTGGCTACGGTGGCGCCGGAGACGGGGCAGCGGCTGCTCTCCGCGGCGGCCATGCCCGCAACGCCGGTCGTCCGCCGCCTCGCCGATTCTGTGAGATCCCTTATCGGTTCCGCCTCCTCCTCGGCCCCGCCCGTGCTCCTTTGTCCCAGTCCGGCGCGCTACCACGTGAAGCGCTGGCTGGAGCCGGTGCTGCCTCGGCTGGCTGTGGTTGCGGCGGGCGAGGTTCCACCGGAGATCCGGCTGCGCCCCGTGGGCACCGTCCGCTAGCCGGGGCAGAAAAGTCGGGGCAGAGAAGAACGAGAGGGATTCGAAAAGGAGAATGCGATGGGAGCCGAAGCGGCGGCCGCAATGAGAGAACCGAAGGCCATGCGCCGCGCTGCGGCGGGGTGCGGGTATCCGCCGCAGCGGGCCGCGGCTCCGGCTTTGACCACGGAACAGGAACAGGTGCTGCTCGAGCATCTGCCCGTGGTGCGCTTTCTCGCCCGCCGCATTCGTGAACGGCTTCCCCAGCACGTGGACATAGAGGACCTGGTCTCGGCGGGGGTGGTGGGGCTCATGGACGCCTTCGCCAAATTCGACCCCGCGAAGAAGGTGCAGTTCCGCAGCTACGCGCAGTTCCGCATCCGGGGAGCGATTCTGGACAGCCTGCGCACGCTCGACTGGAGCCCGCGCGAGCTCCGGCGCAAGGGCCGCGCGGTGGAAGAGGCCATCCGCGTGCTGACGGCGCGGTTGGGCCGGGCGCCGGGAGAGGCCGAGATCGCCGCCGAGATGGCCATGGATCTTGAGGAGTACCAGCAGCTGCTGGGCGATCTGAAGGGCCTGGAGATCGGCACGCTGCATGTGGAGCGCAACGAGAACTCGGGCGAAGAGGAGCTGGCGTATGTACCGGGCCGGCCGGAGGAGGATCCGCTCTTTCGCTGCCTCAAGGGCGAGCTCGAGGAGCGGCTGACCGAGGCCATTGCGCATCTTCCCGACCGGGAGCGGTTAGTCATGACGCTCTACTACTACGAGGAGATGACCATGCGCGAGATCGGGTTGGCGTTGGGCGTGGTCGAGTCGCGCGTTTCGCAGGTGCATGCATCGGCAGTCGTTCATCTGCGCGCCGCGCTCCGCGACCTGGCCACGCGCGGCGGCGCGGAGCGGACCCCTGCGCGCAAGCCGGCGCGGCGTTGAAGCGAGCCAGCAAAGCCGCAAGAGAAAATGCTGTCGACAAAGCATAGAGGATGAAGACATTGCCGGAAAAGACACTCAAGCAAGACGAAATCGATGCTCTCTTCGAAGCCGCGCGCAGCCCGTCGCCCGAGGCCGCGCGCACCGAGGTTCGCGCCAGGGTGGCGCCCTATAATTTCTCCTCCGCGGGAGAGATTTCCAACGAACAGTTGCGCGCCATCAGCTTGTTGAACGACCTGTTCGCGCGCAATCTGACCCACAATCTGGCCGCATGGCTGCGCACACGGTTTCAGGTGAACCTGGTTTCGGCCGAGCAGATCCAGTTCAATGAGTTCCTGCTCAGGATTCCCGAGATCTGCTATGTGGCCTCAGTGCGTTTGGAGCCGCTGGGGGCGCTTTCGGTGCTGCAACTGGATTTGGGTCTGGCGCCTCCGATGATCGACCTGCTGCTCGGCGGCGACGGCAAGGATGGGCCGCTGCGGGAGCTGACCGACATTGAGGAGTCGATTCTGGGCAGCGTGGTCGAGATCGTCTGCCGCGAGCTGACCGTGGCTTGGCAGCCGGTGGGCCTGAGCTTCCTATTCGAGCGGCGCCAGATGCAGACTCAGGTGGCGCGCATCATCTCGGTGGCCGAGAAAACGCTCTGCCTGAGCTTCGAAATCCGCATGCCGCACAGCTCGGGACTGCTGAACCTGGCCTTTCCCGCGGTTGTGGCCAACACCATTCTGCGCCGGCTGACCACGGACTGGGCCCGGCGGCGCCGCCACGCCGGCGAAACGCGGGCGCGCATGGCAGAGTTGGCGCGCCAGATCCGCTTCGGCTGCTCGCTGCAATTGCCTCCGGTGCGCCTGGCGGCGAGCGCGGTCGAACATCTTGAGGCGGGCGACGTGTTGCGCCTCGACGTGGGCGCGAGCACGCTTCCGGAGTGGAGAGCGGCAGGCCAGCCGCTGTCGGTTGCCCAAGCCATGCGCCACGGCGAGCGCCGCGCCGCGCGCATCGAGCGCTCCGTCGCCGGGGGTGAGCGATGAAGACCTACTTCGATTGCTGGGCCGGAGTGGTCAGTGCGTTGTTTTCTCAGGCGTTGGCCGGCGAGCCGGAGCTGGCCGAGTCCTTGCCCAAGCCGTTGGGCCCGGGATCGTTTGGTTGGGCCGCCACTCTGGCCGGAGAGGTCGAGGGCCGGTTCGCGGTCGTCGTCGATGGCGCGGTTCTGGAGGCGCCGCTGGTGGGCGAGGGCGTGGATCAGAAAAGCGGCTGGAAGGAGTTGCTGCGCGAGGCGGCTGACGCCGCCGCCGGAGATCTGTTGGCCACAGCGGGCAAGAAGTGCCGGGTGATGAGCTTCGAGGAGATCAGCCAGGAGAGCCAGATCTCCCACGCCTTTCAGCTCCGCGCCGGAGACCGGGCGTGGACGATCCTGGTGCGGGACGAAGTGGGGGGGCTCGAAACGCAGCCGGATGCGCCGTCGGATCGGCAGCGGGACGCGGAGATTCGCGCCCAGGCCGCGCCGGGGCCAGAGGGCCGCGGGCCAGCCGGCGGCCCCGCGCTGCCGGCTCTGAGCCCGGGGCTCGAGCTGCTGCTCGATGTCGAGCTCGAAGCTTCGCTGCGCTTCGGCTCGCGGGAGATGGCGCTCGGCGAAATTCTCGATCTCGGGCCCGGCGACGTGGTGGAACTCGATCGCCATGTCGCGGACCCCGTGGACTTGATTGTGGGCGACAAGATTGTGGCGCGCGGCGAGGTGGTGCTGGTCAACGGCAACTTCGGGCTTCGGGTCACGGAAGTGGCCGCGCCGAAGAAGCGGCTGGAGAGCATTCGATGCCTCTTCTGAACCGTCAACTTGCGCTCACTCCGCGCGGCGCCGCCGGGCGGGCGGCAGGCAGGGAAGCGGCCGGAGCCGAGGGGGCATTCGCCGCGGCGGGCAGGCCCGATCCCACTCCCGCGCCAGTGCGAGCGGGGATCTTCGCCACCTGCTCGAACCCCCGCTGCGGCTCGGGCTGGCTTCGCCTTTGGCGCCGCCGGGAAACGCCGGCCTTCGAAGGGGGATGGTGTTGTTCTTCAGGGTGCATGGCGGCGCGGGTCGCCTCGGCGCTGGCCCGGGAGATGGACGGGCGGGGCAGCGCGCGGACGGGCCACCGCCATCGGATTCCTCTCGGTCTGGCCATGCTCGAGCAGGGCTGGATCACGCACAACGATCTGCGCGCGGCGTTGGCGGCGCAGAGAGCGGCAGGCGGCGGCAGGCTGGGAAGGTGGCTGGTGCGGCGGGGGAGCGTGAGCGAGGACCGGGTGACGCGCGCGCTGGGGCTGCAATGGGGCTGCCCGGTGCTGGGCATGGAGTTCCACAACCCGGAAGGGCTCACCGCGCTGGTGCCGCGTCTTTTCGTGGACGCTTTTCAAGCGCTGCCCTTGCGCGTCGCGGCGGGAAAGATTCTCTATTTGGGGTTTGAGGATCATCTAGATCCCCCGCTGGCGCTGGCCGTGGAGCGCATGAACGGTTTCGCGGTCGAGAGCGGGCTGGTGCCGGAGTCGGCGTTCCGGCCTGCGCACGCACGCATGCTCGCGGCGCGGTTTCCGGCGGTGGAACTGATCGAGGCCGCGACGGAGCCGGCGCTGGCCGCGGCGCTGACCAGGGCGGTCGAGAGCGCCCGCCCGGTGGAATCGCGTCTGGTGAGGGTGCACGATTGCCTGTGGTTGCGCATGTGGCTCGGGCCCCAGGCCGGGCCGTTGCCGGAGCTCGGCTCGATCCGCGATGTGATTGGCTCGACTGGCGGGCACTGACCTGGGCAGGCGGGGCGGGTTCCGCGGGAGCGCGAAACCTGGAGCGGGTACGGGCGTTTGCCAAGTTCATGAGGCGGGAAACTCGCCTCATGGATGGAGCCGAAGCGCCGATAGATGGATGAGGGAGGGGGTCTGGGGATGAGCGAGATTCGAACCCTGATTGTTGACGATTCCTCGGTGATGCGCAAGATCGTGGAGCGGGCGCTGCGCCAGGCGGGGCTGGATTTGCTGGTGGTGCATGAAGCCGGCAGCGGCACCGAAGGGCTGGAGCTGTTGCGGGCCAAGCCCGTGGACCTGATCCTCTCCGACATCAACATGCCCGCGATGGACGGCTTGGAGTTCCTGCGCCAGGTACGGGCGCAGAATCTGGCCCCTGGTGTTCCGGTGGTGATGATCACCACGGAGTCGAGCGAAGAGCACGTCAAGCAGGCCATCCAGGACGGGGCGCAGGGATACATTCGCAAGCCGTTCACCGCCGAGCAAGTGAAGCAGCGGGTGTTGCCGTTGGTTCGCGCGGCATAGCCCGCAGGTTGCCGGAGCCTTGAAAGGCAGGATGCCGAAGCGTGGAAAGGCAGGACTCCGGGACGTAGAGGCGGAGGACGCTGGGCGCGGAGGCGGAGGGCGCTGGGGCGTGAAGGCGCAGGACGATCGGGAGTGGTGCAGGAGGATGCCGTGCCGTTGAACGGGGTGCGAACGGCCGCCATCGCGGCGCAATACAGCGGTTCAAATCAAGCCGGCGCAAACTTGGGTGCAGCCAGTGAAGGCGGCGCGCGTGAAGGCGGGGCAGGCGAGGGCGGCGCAAACGAGGGCGCAAACAAAAGGGAGCGGACGATGGCGGTATCGCTGCGTGAATCCGTGCAACGGGTCTCCGATCCGCGGAGCCTGGATGCGAGCGTGGAAGAGGTCTTCCGGCTGATGCTGGGCCTTGAGTGCCAACGCGACGCCGGAACGGCCGTCGTGGAGAATGAGTCGGTAACCGCGGTGGTAGGATTTGGCGGCCTGTTGAGCGGCGCCTGCGTCTTCCGGTCGGGGGCCGGGGCGGCCAGAAAGATTGCCGCGCAGATGACGGGCATGGAGTTCACCGCGATCGACGACACGGTGAAGGACGGCATTGGCGAGATCTGCAATATGCTGGCAGGGTCGTGGAAGGGCAAGGTCCCGGAGCTGGCGGCCAACTGCGGCCTGTCGATTCCAGCGGTGATCACCGGCCGGGACTACAACCTGCACGTGCAGGCTCCTGAGTTTCAGCTGCGCCACACCTACCGCTTCGGCGACGAAGTCTTCGAGGTCAGCATCGTCTGCGACGGGTTGCAATAGGTTCACGCCTGCTGGCCATGATCGCGGCTCCGTACTCGGATGCCCCCAAACCTTAATCTCTCTCTAATCTCTCTTCCCCTCCTTCGGCCCTTCATCTGCACTGGGTCTTCTGACGAACAGGAGACCTGCCAATGGATAGCGGCTACTATGCGGCGATGACGGGGCTGGTGGCGCGCACCCAGGCTCTGGATACGGCGGCGGCCAATCTGGCCAATGCGCAGACGCCGGGCTACCGGGCCGAGCGAGAGTTCTTCCGATCTGTGCTGCTGGGGCCAGACGCACTGGACTCGCAGCTGGGCCACACGGTGAACAACTACGGTCTTCTTGGCGGCGACCGGCTGAGCATGGCGCAGGGCGCGCTGGGCGAGACCGGCAATCCACTCGATCTGGCGATTGAGGGCCAGGGATTCTTTCTGATCGAGACGCCCAACGGCGTGCGCTACACGCGGGATGGCAGCTTCCACCGCGCGCAGGGCGGGCAGTTGGTAACGCAGGCGGGCGAGCCGGTGCTCTCGGCGGCTGGCCAGCCGATTGTGATTCCGCCGGGCGAGGTCGCGGTAGGCGCCGACGGGACAGTCTCGGTAGCGGGCGGGACAGTCGCTGCGGTAGGAGTCGTAACATTTCCGGCGGGAACGGAGCTCATGCCCGAGGGGGCGAATCGCTACGTTGCGCCCGAGGGAGCAAAGGCGATACCGGCCAAGGACGCCTCGGTGCACCAGGGGGCCATCGAGGCCGCCAACCAGGATGTGGTCGAGGGATCGCTGAATCTGATCGTGATGCAGCGCCAGGCGGAGATGATGCAGCGGGCGCTGACGGTGTTTCACACCGAATTCAATAAATTCGCTACCGAGGACCTCCCGAAGATCTAAACCAGGACCAGGAAAAAACGAGGAAAAAGATGATTCGAGCCTTGTACACCGCAGCCAGCGGCATGAGCGCGCAGCAAATGAACCTGGATACCATCGCCAACAACCTGGCCAACTCGTCGACCACGGGATTCCGGCAGTTGCGCCTCGAGTTCCAGGACATGGTGTACCAGAACATGGTGACGCCGGGCGCGGCCGAAAGCCAGAACACGGTTTCGGCCGGATTGCAGATCGGTTTGGGAACCAAATCGGCTGCGACCGAGGTGATCAATACCCAGGGCGCGTTGAACGAAACGGATAACCCGCTGGATGTGGCGATCCAGGGCCCAGGATTCTTTCAGGTGCAGCGGCCCGACGGCACCATCGCCTACACGCGCGCCGGGCAGTTCCACCTGAACAACCAGGGCACGATCGTGACCACCGACGGCGACCCATTGATTCCCACGATTACGATTCCGCCCAATGCCACCGCGGTCACCATCACGCAGTATGGGGTGGTCAATGCAACTCTGGCGGGGCAGCAGAATCCTTCGCAACTGGGGCAGATTCAGCTGGCCACGTTTCCCAACCCTGGCGGCTTGGCCAGCATGGGCAACAATCTGCTCCAGGCCACCCTGAGCTCCGGCGATCCGGTGCTGGGAAACCCCGGTGGAACGGAGGGTCTGGGGACGCTTCAGCAAGGGTATCTCGAGAATTCGAATGTCGACGTGGTGACCGAATTTGTGCAGATGGTGCTGGCCCAGCGGGCGTACGAATCGAACTCCAAAGTCATCAAAGCTGCGGACGATATGTATTCGCAGGTCAACAACATGACGCATTGATCTGCCGGTTCTGGTTGAGGGTTTGGTGCGGCGAGCAATGAATATCGGATCGATGGCGAGGGTGGGGGTCAGCGTGCTGGCGCTGGCTTGGGCGGTCGTGGCCTCGGGCCAACGGGAACCAGGAGGGCCATCGGCGCCGGCAGCCGTCTCGCGGGGAACCGAGCGGGCACAACCCCCGATCCAGCCTCTCGCAGACTTCCTTCGGGAGATTGACGATCTCCACACCGGGGATCGCTGGCTGCTGATGCGCAATGGGGCAAATCCGGCAGGTCCCGGGCGGTTGATCTGGGTTGAGAGCCCGGGAGCAGGAGCCGGCCATGGGATGGCCAGGGATGCACATGAGACCAGCGAATCGGCTGCGCACGCGACGTGCCTCCGCCCCGTGATTCACTTGGGGGACGCGCTGGTTGTGGAGGAGCACACGGCGGTGGTAGACGCGCGGCTGGAGGCGGTGGCGCTGGGTTCGGCGGAGGCGGGCGCGGAACTCAAGGCGCGGTTGAAGATCGGGGGCAAGGTCGTGCGCGTGATCGCGGTGGCTGCCGGACGGGCAGTCCTCGCGCCGGAGAGCGAGGCACAGCCATGAAGGTGGGTTTGGCGGCAGCGGTTTTCGTGTGTTCCCTTCTGGCTTGGCCCGCCGGGGTGATGGGCAAGAAGCACAGCCCGGCGCCGGATGCCGCCAAGGCGACTCCGCCCGAGGAGGCTCTGCGCACCTACATTGCGCGAGTGCGCGCGCAGCAGGCGGCCGAGGTGCGGACGCCGGGCTCGATTTGGAGTCCGCAGGGCCAGATGGTGCGCCTGGGCACCGACGTGAAGGCCTTCCGGATTCACGACGTGGTGATGATCGTGGTGGGCGAGAGCTTGACGGCCTCGACCGACGGCCAGGTGAAAAACTCGCGGGCTTCGAACACCAACTCCGGGATCACGGCGCTGTTCGGCGCGATCAAGGCTTCCAATGCCTTGCAGAACCTGGCGGGTGCAAGCGCCTCTTCGGGGCTGACGGCGCAGGGTCAGAGCACGACCGACTCGAGCTTAGCGACAACCTTTGGCGCCGAGGTATTGGACGTGCTGCCCAACGGGATGTTGGTGGTGCAGGCGACGCGGCAGTTGACCTTCTCCCAGCAGACGCAATTGATCACTCTGCGCGGTCTGGTGCGGCCGGAGGACGTGAGCAACCAGAACCAGGTGCTATCAACGGCCATGACGGATTTGGAACTCGAGGTGACCGGGAAGGGGATCGTGAACGATTCGACTTACCGGGGGAATCCGCTGGTTCGCTTGTTGCAGAGACTCGTGGTGTTCTGACCTGGGCCGGGGGTTGGGGCGAAGGATTGTGGTCAGGGATCAGGGCTCTAGGGGCAGAGGTCAGGGATGAGGGGGTCAAGAGTCAGGAATGGCGATGCGAGTTGCGCACACAGTTCGAGTGAAGCGTGGCGCGGGCCGGGCGTTCTGGTGGTGGCTGGCTCTAGCGGCAGCATGGCTGTTGGCCATGACGCTGGCTCGACCCGAACAAGCGGGGCGCAAGGCGCGGGTGAAGGACGTGGCCACCATCGAAGGGATTCGCGACAACCAACTGGTCGGCTATGGATTGGTGGTGGGGCTGCGCGGCACCGGGGACAGTTCGCAGACGGTCTTTCCCGCGCAGACGCTGGTTTCCGCATTGCAGCGGATGGGAATCACCGTGCCGCAGACCGGTTCGAACAGCGCCAGCAACATGCAGGTGAAGAACATGGCGGCAGTGTTTGCGGTGGCCACGCTGCCGCCCTTCAGCCGGCCGGGCTACAAGGTGGACGTAACGGTCTCGTCGGCAGGGGACGCGCGCTCGATCGAGGGCGGCATCCTGCTGATGACGCCGCTATACGGAGTGGACGGGCAGATCTACGCCCAGGCGCAGGGAGCGCTGGTGTTGGGTGGCTACATGGCGGCGGGCGGCGGCAGCGCGAAGCTGTTGAACCACCCCACCACGGCGCGAATTCCCGGAGGAGCGCTGGTGGAGCAGCCGGTTCCCTTCGACCTGAAGCAAATGCACACGATAAGCATCGTGCTGAATGACGCAGATTTTCACACCGCGGAACGGATGGCGGCGGCGATCGATCAGGTTCTCGGTGCGACGCGTGCCCACGCAGTGGATAGCCGG
>Ga0182027_10005709_pt1 | contig 18821 bp, 8 predicted proteins | sample 712E1DmetaG_FD_121300 | JGI IMG/M metagenome (GOLD analysis project Ga0182027, IMG submission 121300) | Permafrost microbial communities from Stordalen Mire, Sweden - 712E1D metaG (Illumina Assembly) | ecosystem: Environmental > Terrestrial > Soil > Wetlands > Permafrost | place: Sweden...
ACCTGCCAGCGCACGTCGCTGAGCGGCCCCGTGAAGGTCGCCTCCGCAATCACATTGCCCTCGCTGTCGACGTGGGCCGTGAGTCCGGTCAATTTGCCGGCCTCGGCAATGTTTTCAAAATCCCTGCTCTTGCTCCGGTAGGCAACGAAACGCGGCCCTGCGCTCAACGAGACTGCCCGGCCCTTCTGGAAAACCGACATCAGGAAGCCCGTCGCCCGGCTCAGATGCAGCTCGGTGGCGCCCGCCGCGATCACCAACTCCCCGTTTGCTTCGCGCACCTGGCCGGCCGGCCCCGCCGGGTTTGCGCCCAATACATCGCGCGGACTCTTCTGCACCGCCCACGACCAGGTCCACAGATCCTGCCCCGAGGGAGCCTTGGCGGTGACCACCAGCAGGTCCGCCTTGCGCCAGGTATCGGGCAGATCCAGCTTCACCGCGCCCTCCGCATGCGGAGCGACCGCCGGCCCGTCGCTCTCGCCGGCGGCGACAACCCAATCCGGCGCCGCGGCCGACGCCGGTCCCGTGCAGCGCACCAGGGTCCAGCTGAAGCGGCATTGGTTGAGATTCGTGAAATCATAGCGGTTCTCAACCGGCAGGACTCCGTCGAAATTCTCCGGCAATTCATCCGGCCCGGTGATCGCGACCGGCGACCAGAGTTCCCGGATCGTGTTGAAACTCCCCTCCTTTTCCCGATGCGGACCGACCATGCCGTCGGGCGCGAGATTGCCCGAGCAGTCGATGCGGCCGTTCTCGTCCGTGCGCACCACTCCCTCGTCGAGCAACGCCCAAATGAACCCGCCGGCGCACAACGGACTCTTCCGCATCAAATCCCAACGGTCCCGGAGCCCGGCTCCGCCTCCTCCGTCGTACAAGCCATGATTGAATTCAGTCGGCATGTAGATGTCCGGCCCGGCGCACAGCTGCGTGGCCCTGGCAAAATCCTTGTAGTGCGTGGTGTTGACGTGGCTGAAGTTCTCCCACGGATGCAGCACCGGCCGCTGCTGCGGATCCCATTTTGCAAACTCCACGTCCACCGCCGTATTCCATCCGCCTTCATTTCCGTTGTCCCAAAAGAGGATGCTCGGATGATTGACGTCGCGGCGGATCATCTCGCCAACCAGCCTCGCCCCGGTCGGTTGATCGTAAAAGCCCTGCCAGCCTGCCAGTTCATCGAGCACGTACAGTCCCAGCGTGTCGCAAGCCTCGAGAAACTCCGGGTCCGGCGGATAATGCGACATCCGCACCGCATTCATGTTCATCTCCTTGATCAAGCGCGCATCATCGGTGCAGACCTGCCGGCTGAGTGTGCGGCCCGATTCCGGCCAGAAGCTGTGGCGGTCGACTCCCTTGAGCGTGATCTTCTGCCCGTTGAGATAGAGTCCGTCATGCGGGCGGACCTCGAATGTGCGGAATCCGAAACGCCTCGCCGTCGCGTAGACCACGCCGCTCTTCGGCGTCAGGGTGAACCGCACGCGGTAGAGGTTTGGCGTCTCCGCAGACCACGTCTTGACGCCGTCCAACCTGGTCCGAAGCGTTGCCTGCGCCGCCCCCGCGGGAACATCCGCGACGAAGGGCGCCCCCACCGGCGCGCCGTCCATGTTCTCGATCTGGCCGGCCAATCGCGCAGGGTCATCGAGCTTGCCGCCGAGATACACGTCGGCGGAGATCTGGCCGTCGGCCCGCGCATCGATTGCCACCCGGTCGATGAACTGCGCCGGCAGCGCTTCCAGCCACACCGGGCGGAAGATTCCGCCGAAGTTCCAATAGTCGCCCATGCGCTCGGCGTGGTTCACGCTCTCGTTTGCCGACAGTTTGCTGACCGTCACTTCCAGCCGGTTTGACGCGCCGATCTTGACCAGCGAAGTGATGTCATAGCTAAAGCGATAGAAACCGCCCTGGTGCACCGGCCCCGCCGGCTGCCCGTTGACCCGGACATCGGCATCGGTGAGCACCCCCTCGAAAATCAACTTCACCACGCGGCCCTGCCATTCCGCAGGCGGGGTGAATTCACGCCGGTACCGGCCCTGTTCATCCGACAATGGCGGCCGGGGCGGCTTTCCCTTTTCGTCACGATGCCACAAGCCATAGTCATAAGTGCCGAAACCCTGCAGCTCCCAGCAGGACGGCACCGGGATCTTCGTCCATACGCCGCTGTTGCGTCCGCCGGTGCAGAAAAAATCCCACGGCACGGTGTCGTCCTTTCCCTGGCCGGAAAGCATCATGACCCACGTGCTCTTCGCGCGCGGGGCGGCCGCAGCCGTTCCTGCGATCAGACCGAACAACAACAACCAAACTGCGATGCGCCTTTTCATGGATAATGTAATTCGCCCCGAGCCCGCATATTTCACGGTCTCGGCCGCCGTCACAATCTTTCTTCTGCCCAAAATCCGCGGTCAGGTTTCACCATTTACCTTCTTGGGTTGATCCAGCCACTTCTTTGCAGGACCGCCGTGGCGCTGCCGCGGGCGGGCCGAAGAAGCCGTCGAATACCTGGTTTCCCAGGCTTTCGATGCCATCCAAAACGAGATTGTCCGCGGCTGATCGAAATATCGCCCTCTGAAAACTGCCCGGAGCGCCGCTGTTTCGGACACGAGTGTTGACCCTTACTTGAATGGCTTGGTCGCCGAGGTAAAAGGTGAGACATGACCCCCACGGATCGCTTCCCATCACTCCGGATCGAATCCGATCGCTTTCGCCCTGTTGGGATTCTGGGAAACAACAGAAAGCTTGCTGGGCCAATCAGTGAATGTGTCACGAAGCATCGAGACAGCGGTCCAGTTCAGCTCCCTACCCGCATTGACTTCTCGCCCTCGAAGTTGAAGTCGGGCTCTTAGCGCCGCCGCTTTGTCGGGCGAAACTGAGCCTGAGACGCGCTCCCACAATTCCGGAATCCCGGCGAGCTCCGCAACACTCCATGCTCCCGAGCAGCCATCGGACCAGTCCGTATATTTGTAGTATTCCAAAAGTGAAAGCGTGTAGCATCGAGCTGCTTCTTGCCACCGCTTTTTTGACATGCAGTTGGCTCCCATGTTTAACCAAACCACATGGCGCATCCATCCTTCGGGAAGCCCCGCAACCAATCGTTCAAGACCACTCCAGGCTGGATATGAACTGTTGAATTGCTTGTCCATGAAAGCCCGTTGAAGCGATTTGTGGTCGCGCGCATCAGAGGGCGAGATCCAGTCACACATCCCGTCTGCTGGGTTGGCCCCGGCCAGACTTGCGGCACCTTCAGGTGTCTGGGGAACGGATACGGAGCTCGTTGGTTTGGATGGTTCGTCTTCGATTGGGCCGGACTCAACGTCAGCATTTTTGTCTTCCGCGGAAAATCCTGTAAGGATGAGAGATACCGCAGATGACTGATATCGACGGGTTGTTCTCTCAATAGAGGCCACGACGATCGCAGTCTTGTCCGAGAATCCTCCGATAATGGAGATTCTCGTTCCGCAATCCGGACATGATACTCCTGGTCCACCCCCAGACCATCCGGGAGTCATTTCAACATCGATCGGAAGTGAATTCATGCATACGCACGTAATCACCCCACGTACAGTGATGGTGCATGTGGGTTTCTGTCCCAAATCCAATGCTGCCGCAACGGCGCCAGGACTCAACATGCCGAGCGCATCTGCCATCTTGCGCGCTTCCGACCCGCTGGCAGACGTAGATGTCGCCGATGCCGCTGCCTTCGAGGCTGACCTTGCAGGCCTGTTGTTGGGCATGGACTCACGTTGGACAGCATCCGAGTCGGCAGAAGCGGCATCTGAACCGCCGGCGAGAGTAGAGGCTTCCTGTAACAGTCCGACGAGGTACAAATAGCCTTTCTCCCGCGCAATCCGCACAGCGGTCATCCCGTTCATCTCGGCATCGGGATTCGCACCCTTCTCCAGCAGCAACTTCAGCGCTTCAACACGTCCCTCTTGCGCGGCGTACATGAGAGGCGTTGCGCCCTCGCTATTCCTTGTATCAACCGCCGCTCCTTTCTCCACCAGCAATTTCACCACTGCAAGATGCCCTTCTTGCACGGCGATCCAGAGCGGCGTGACTCCCCCTCTGTCTTTGAGCTCAAGCGCTGCGCCTTTCTCCACTAGCAATTTTACTGTATCAAGGTGCCCTTCTTGCGCGGCGATCCAGAGCGATGAGATTCCGTCGCTGTCCTGGCGATCAACCACAGCACCTTTCTCCAGCAGCAACTTCGATGCTTCAACATGCCCCTCTTGCGCCGCCAGCCAGAGAGGTGAGACACCGCTGGCGTTCTTGGCGTCAACCAGCCTCGGATCGGCAGCCAGCAAAACGCGTATCTTTGCCACATCTCCTGTCTTCGCTGCATGACAAATTGACGCTGTATCCCGAAAACAGCCGAATGTGAGGGAATGAATGAACGCAAGGATTTTGGCCTTCATGAGTAGGGAGGGGGCAGGATTGGCATTGTGAATGCGGCTCCGTTTCTCAGAAGCCGAGACCGAACCGATAGGGTCAGGCTCTGGGTTTGGGGTCAATTTGAGCTTCTTTGCAAGTGCGGGGTCGGGTTCTCGCATCCAAGCCGCAACCGTGCGGCTGACGTCGTAGAGGTTGCCCAAATTCTGCGCTGTGCCAAGCCAGCGATCAGTCGCCGTGGTGCGAGCCTTCGGGAGCACCGACAATCCGGCGATTCGCAATCGGATTATCGGGGACCCGATCCGGGCACAGGCTTTCAGTCGCAGGATGAGCTCGACTTTCCAGGGCGATCGCCACATGCCACTGCTCATCGGGGATGGCCCGGCCAATCCCTCCTCAGTCCTCCCGAATGCCGTTCGCAAGGCACGCTCCGCACGCACCCCTCCGGTTTCCGCCACACGGCGCAGAATCGGTCCGCCCGTTTCACCGCGCGGCCTCGTGTCGCACATCATTAAAAGGATCCCGCCATGTTTGAAGCCGTTGAAGTCGGACACACCCTGTCGCGGGAAAAATACAATGCGGCGCTGCCGAAGCTGCGCTCGGACCTGCTCAACGCCCACTTCGCACTGCGCGGGCAGAAATTTCCGGTCATCATCGTCATCTCGGGTGCGGATGGCGCCGGCAAAGGGGAGCTGGTCCACCGCCTCAACGAATGGCTCGATCCGCGCGGCGTCGAGACGCACGCCTTCTGGGAGTCGAGCGACGAAGAGCGCGAACGCCCCCAGTACTGGCGCTTCTGGCGCGCGATGCCAGGGCGCGGCCGCATCGGCATCTTCTTCGGATCCTGGTACACCGATCCGGTCATCCAGCGTGTTTACGGCAAGACCAAAGGCAGCCAGTTTGACACCGCGCTCGACCGCATCGCCGCATTCGAGACGATGCTGGTGAATGATGGCGCGCTGCTCCTGAAATTCCGCCTGCACCTGTCGAAAAAGGAGCAGAAGAACGCGCTCAAACGCCTGGAGAAGGAAGGCCACACGACGCCGACCGACTGGAGGCACTTCAAGCTGTACGACAAGTTCACCAAGGCGACCGAGCGCGCAATCCGCCGGACGGACAGCGGTCTCGCACCCTGGAACCTGATCGAGGCCACCGACCGGCATTACCGGGAGTTCACGGTGGGAAAGATCCTGCTGGAGGCGATCCAGCGCAGACTGCGGGACGCTCCCGCGGCGACCTCCGCTCCGGCGAAATCCGCCGCAGAGCTGGCGTCCAAGCCTGCCGACAAGGCGGGCGAGACGGTCCTCGATCGCGTCGATCTGACACAAGAGCTGACCGACGCCGAGTATCGCGACTCGCTGGCCGAGCAGCAGGCGAAGCTCGCCCGGCTGGTCTGGGCGGCGCACAATAAGCAGCGCTCGATGGTGATGCTCTTTGAAGGCTGGGACGCCGCCGGGAAGGGCAGCGCAATCCGCCGCGTGACGCAGGCGATGGATCCGCGCCTTTATCGCATCGTCGGCATCGCCGCGCCGACCGACGAGGAGCGCGCGCAGCACTACCTCTGGCGTTTCTGGCGGCAGCTGCCGCGCGCCGGCTTCGTCACAATCTTCGATCGTTCCTGGTATGGCCGCGTGCTGGTCGAGCGCGTGGAGGGATTTGCGAGCGAGGCGGCATGGAGCCGCTCCTACCAGGAGATCAATGAGTTCGAGGAACAGCTCACCGAGCGCGGAATCGTGATCAACAAGTTCTGGCTGCACATCAGCCCGGAAGAGCAGCTGCGCCGGTTCAAGGAGCGCAAGACGATCACCTACAAACAATACAAGATCACCGACGAGGACTGGCGGAACCGCAAGAAATGGAACGATTATCGGATCGCGGTGAACGACATGGTTGCGCGCTGCAGCACCGAGTACGCTCCCTGGACGCTTGTCGCGGGCAATGACAAGAAGTTCGCCCGCGTGCAGATCCTCAAGACCATCATCAAGCGGCTTGAAGCGGCGCTTTGAGCGACGGCTCCAGCGTGCGCAGCGACTCTACGTTGCCCCCTCATGCCCGCGCCGAATCCACCTGCCCTGCAGCCGCGGCGCAATGATGTCGTCGGAGACATCTGGGGTGGATTCGCCGCAATGCTGGTCGCGCTCCCGTCCGCCATCGCCTATGGCGTGGCAATCTACGGAGTGCTTGGCGCCGACTATGTCGGATTCGGCGTCCGGGCCGGCCTCCTCGGCGCAATCGCGATCGGGCTGGTGACCTCGGCGTTGGGCGGCGCCCCGCGACTGATCTCGGCGCCGTGCGCGCCGGCGGCTGCCGTGCTTTCCGCACTTGTGGCGGAGCTGGCGACGGGCGGTCCGGGCGCGTCCGGCCCGGTTTCACCCGGGCGGATTGTCGTGCTGCTGACGCTGGTCGCCCTGCTCGCCGGCTGCCTGCAGGCTCTCTACGGAGCCGTGGGCGGCGGGCGCCTGATCAAATACATACCCTACCCGGTCGTGTCCGGATATCTGAGCGGCGTGGCCGTGCTCATCTTCGTGAGCCAGGTGCCGAAGTTCTTCAGCTGGCCCAAGGATGTCGCGTTCTGGTCGGGCCTGGCCTCGCCCGGCCTCTGGCAATGGCCGGCGGTCGTGGTCGGCACCGTCACCGTGGCCGGCGTCCTGCTTGGGCCGCGGCTCACGCGCGCAGTGCCCGCGACGATCCTCGGCCTGCTCGCCGGCATCATTGTCTATTTCGGCCTTGGATTGATCCGGCCGGAACTCCTGCACCTCGATCACAACAAGCTGGTGATCGGGCCGGTGGGCGGCGGCATGGGAGCCGTCATCGCGGCATTCGGCGAGCGCTGGACCGCGGTCGCCGCGGTGCGGTTTGCGGATCTCGCCGCCCTGGTGGTCCCGGCGCTGACCCTTTCGGTGCTGCTCTCGATCGACACGTTGAAGACCTGCGTGGTTGTGGATGCCCTGACGCGCAGCCGGCACAATTCGAACCGCGAATTGATCGGCCAGGGCGCGGGAAACTTCGCCTCGGCGCTGATCGGCGGAATGCCCGGCTCGGGCACGATGGGCGCAACCCTGGTGAACGTGAACAGCGGCGGGCGCACCCGCCTGTCCGGCCTGATGGAGGGCGTGTTCGTGCTGGCCGCCTTCGTCCTGTTCGGGAATTGGATCGCATGGGTGCCCATCAGCGCGCTCGCCGGGATCCTCTTCGTCGTCGCCTTTCGCATGTTCGACTGGAGCATCTTCCACCTGCTCCGGCAGCGGTCCACGATGCTCGATTTCTGCGTGATTGCCGCGGTCGTGGTCGTCGCGGTGGGTGTCGATCTGATCGCCGCCTCGGGGACCGGCCTCGCCCTCGCGATCCTGCTCTTCATCCGCGAACAGATCCGGGGCTCGGTCATCCGTCGCAAAGTGACCGGCGACAAGATCTCATCCACCCAGCACCGGTCTCCAGAGGAGCAGGCGGTGCTGCAGCAGCAGGGCGGCCTCACGACCGTCTGCGAGCTGCAGGGCAGCCTTTTCTTCGGGACGACGGACAGGCTGTTCACGGATCTGGAACCGGATCTGAAGCGCTGCCGCTACCTGATCCTGGACATGCGCCGCGTCCATTCGGTGGACTACACGGCGGTCCACCTGCTCGAACAATTCGAGGCCATCCTGCACGACAATGGCGGCGATCTGATCTTCAGCCGGCTTCCGGCCATCCTGCCAACCGGTCAGGATCTGCGCACCTATTTCGCTCAGGTCGGCGTCACGCAAAAGAAAGAAAATGTCCGCCGCTTCGACACGCTGGATGACGCGCTCCGGTGGGTCGAGGACCAGATCCTGGCGGAACACCTGCCCCGGCAGGAGACCGGGGAGGCGCCGCTCGTGCTGTCCCAATTTGAGCTGCTCCAGGATGTCGAAACCGCCGGGATGCTGGCCTTCCTGGCCCGGTGCGTCGTCGAGCGATCGTGCGTGCCGGGCGAACTGGTCTTTCAGGCGGGCGGGGACGCCGACGAGCTTTACCTGATCCGCCGCGGGATCGTCCGCATCGTCATGCCGGTTGCCAACGGCAGCTATCACAATCTGGCCTCGATCGGCCGCGGCGACTTCTTCGGAGAGGTGGCCTTCCTCGACCGGGGACGGCGCTCGGCCAACGCAGTCGCAACGACGCCGGTCGACCTGTTCGTGATATCGAGGGCCAATTTCGACGAGGTATCCCGGAACCAGCCCGCAATCGCGGCCCGGATGCTCGGCCGGCTCGCACGAACGCTCGCCCTGCGCCTGCGCCACGCCGATACCGAATTGCGCGCCTGGTACGAGGCATAGGAGCCTGTCGGGCCCGGCCCACAGGCTCCTAGTCCAGGTGGAAGACCTCCGCGAGGTCCCGGGAGACCGGGCTGTTGTCGGGGTTGCTCGGCATGATGTCGCGCATGTGCTTCCACCAGCGCCGGCAGACCTCCGTCCCCGCGATGGCCGCCCAGCGCGCCTCGTCCTCGATCTCGACGTATCCGAAGAGCTGATGCGTTGTCGGATCGTGGAAGATCGAGTAGTTGTGGACGCCGTGCGCGGTGAGCACGGCGGCCAGATCAGCCCAGATCGGCTGGTGGCGGCGGGCATATTCCTTCTCCTGCCCGGGATTGACACTCATCAGGACGGCTTTCCGGATCATGATGCGGATGGGGTTTCGGCACGGTGCCGGTTTGGTGGATCTGTCGGGAAGGATCGCCCCGCGCGAGCGTCGCGGGACCGTCTGGATTCGGGACCGGGCGCGGCTCACGCCCCGGAGGCCAGCCGCAGCAGGAACCAGAACATCGAGATGATTCCGGCGGAGACACCGAGACAGATGACAAAGCCGATCCCGTCGGTCTTGTCCCATTTCGTCCACTCCCAATTCGAGCTCGGAAACAGCTTGGTGTTGTCGAACCGGCCGGGGTTCCGGCGGGTTTCCTCCATCGCCGCCGCCTCAAGCTCGGGCGTGGCCCCGACAGGAGTCTTCATCTTGCCAAAGAAGTAGTTCACCTTTTCGCGCTCCGGAGCCCGGGTCAGCAGGCTGCCCACGACCAGCACAATGAACGGGAAGATCCCGTCGAAGAAGAACTGCACCGACTGGAGGTCGCGGCCCGACATCGAGATCAGATCCAGGCCGGCCTTGCCGAGCAGCCAGGCCTCCAGATTGAATCGCCCGCCCCCGACGAGCGGACTGGAGGGATCGAAGGCATCCTGGTGCACGACGCGGTCGAAATACATCGGCACCGGCCGGATTCCGGGAGAGGACGGGTGCGTGAACTGGATGAGCGCCGGATCGGTGGTCAGCGTGTGGGACAACTGGACCGTGAACGGCAGCACGACGAACACGAGAGCCGAGACGCAAATGCACCACCACACGGCAGTCCGCGTCAGCTTCCGCCAGAAGAACATCAACACGATCGCCGCCCCCCAAGGCACGTTGACGGTCAACTGCACCCGGATGAAGCTCACGACATCGTTCATCGTGAGCGCGACGAACATGCCGATGATCAGCACGGCCACGATCGTCAGGCGGCCGACCTTGACACCCGTCTTGTCGGAGCGGCCGGGCGCGATGTAGGCGTAGACGTTTCGCACGAACAACGCGGAGGAGGCCATGGCATTCGTGGCGATGTTTGACATCATCGCCGCGAGCAGTCCGGCGAGCATCAGGCCGAACAGGCCCGGTGCCAGCAATTGGCGCGACAACCGGCCCCAAAGCATGTCGGGCTCGGCCAGACGCTGATCGCCGAAATAGAGGCCGCACCCGATCAAACCGACGAAGGCCCACATGATGATCATGAGCCGCTTTGCGTAGGTGCCCGAGACGGCGCCGAATCGCGCCGCATACTCGTTCTTCGCCGACCCGCTCACGCCCATGTTCCCCTGGATGCCGTTGATCTGGACGATGCTCACCAGCGTGATCGCCAGGAGAGAGTACCAGCTCACCGCCTCCGTGCCCGGGGCGCCGAGCAGCTGCATCATTTCATGCGGCACGCGTTCCCGCAATACGCCCGCCCCGCCGAGCGCATGAAATCCGAATGGAATCAGGAGGATCGAGAAGGTGACGATGAGAATGCCCTGGAAGATCTCGTTGCGCGCGGTGCCCGTCATGCCTCCCATCCACAGGTAGAATCCGACGACCAGGGTGAAGCCGATATAGAACATCCACGGCTTGAGGTACGATATGTAGGAACGCAGCTCGTGGCGCACATACAGATCGTTGAGCTGGACGAGCTGGGTTTTCTGCTCGCCCGTGAGCGCGCCGGTCTGGGCCGTATGCTCAAGGGCGCGGAAGGTGCGATACTGCTCGACCTGCTGGCGCTCCTCCACCGTCCACGCCGCTTCGGGCTTGGGCAGCAGCGAGGCGGTGACGTTGTAGCCGACCAGATTGCCCCAGCCGACGAACATGCACACATAGCAGACTTGGTAGAGCGCGTAGATCTTCGACAAATTGTGGCTCCCCAAGCGCTCCTCAAAAAGCTCCGCGACCGTCACAAGCCGCACCCGGCGGAACCAGACGTTCATGAACCAATAGTAGGGGTTCATGAAGATCGTCTGGAACGCGAGCCAGACGCCGGAGACTCCCTGCTGGTAGACCAGCGTGGCGGTGCTCACCGCTCCATTCGCATCGGTGGAATTACCGAAATTGAGGAAGAACTGGTAGAGCTTCCCGAGCTTCCGACCGGCGAGGAAAAAGCCCTCCTCGTTGTGTGATGCGTGGGAGGATCGCTTCCCAAGGTAGAGGATGCCGGTGAGATAGGCGGCGATGATTAAAATATCAACGACGTGAATTCCGCTCATAGGTTCGTGGGGATTAATCGTGCCTCGCGCACGGCCCGGCCAAGCCACGGAGGGCGCGACTGCGGGCAAATGTCAGGGTAGAATTTGGGGAAAGACGATGGAAATCCAGGAGGCCGCGAGCTTATGAAAAGTCAGGCGGCGTGGCGCGGCCATGGCCATTCAAAAAAGCTACGGAAGTCGCTCGACCCATCAGCCAGCAGACGCCGGGGGCTTAAGTCAAGGACGGCAATCCTGAAACAGGGCTTGCCAAAATCCGCGATCCACGAAGCATCTTACAGTAAGACCGCATGCATCCCAATCCCTCTTTGCGGGAACTGGCCCGCTCGCTTGGCCTATCTCACACCACCGTCTCCGAAGCGTTGCGCGCAAGCCCTCGCGTGAAGGCGGCGACGCGCGAACGCGTGCTCAAGGCCGCTCAGGAAATCGGATACCGACACAATCCCCTCGCCGGAGCGCTGATGTCCGAAATGCGGCGCTCGCGCTCCGGCACGTTTCGCGGCGTGATCGCCGTCATCGATCTCGACGGTCCCGACGGACGGCCCGCAAACGCCGACCGTTTTCATCGTGAGATCACCCGCGGTGCCAGCGAACGCGCCAGCGAACTGGGTTTCAAAATCGAGCCGATCACCATCGGACATAACGACATTTCAATCGCGCGTCTCGATTCCATCCTTCAGTCGCGCGGGATTCATGGCGTGCTGCTGCAACCGGCAAGCGAGAGTCCGGATCTCACCCAGCTGAACTGGGCGCGCTATGCCGGCATCTACAGCGATTACATCATCGAACACCCGGCCCTGCACTCCGTGTGTTCGGATCACTACCGTTCGATGATCATCACCCTGCAGCGGCTCCACGGCCTCGGCTACCGGCGGCCCGGGCTCGTGCTCTCACGGCATCTCGATGAACGGCTGCTCTATCGCTGGGAGGCGGCCTTTCAGGTGTACCAGAATCACCACAGCGTCTTCAACTGGCTGCCTCCGTTGATCGTGCCCGAAGTGACGCGATCAGAATTCACCGCATGGTTTCAATCCACAAAACCCGACGTGGTGCTCTGCCACCGCGCGGAGACGATCGAGTGGATGGAGGCCTGCGGCGCCAGCGTGCCGCAAACCCACGGATTTTGCTGCCTGAACGTCGTGGTCAACACGATCCCGTGCGCAGGCCTCGACCTTCAGCCCTGGTTGCTCGGGGTTCGTGGCGTGGAACTGCTGATCGCGCAGATTCACCGCAATGAGTACGGCGTGCCGGAGAATCCTTCGACCACGTCAATCCCGGCCCTGTGGGTGGACGGCCCCACGCTTCTGCACAATCCGGCGCCCGCCGCGGGCTGAACCCGCGTCGTTCCTTCCCGAACGCAATCGCGCTGCCACGGAATCGCTTTTTAGATCCCGCGCACGGCGACGCATCAGTCCGTCCCAAATGGCGCCAGCCATTCGCTCAGGAACCTGGAGGATGAAGCCCGACAGGTTTCTACGGGATCCGCCATCCGGGCAGACACGGGCGCAGATGGCGCAACATCTCCGTGAACATCTGCCAGGCCTCGTCGGTGGGAATCCGCACCAACGGGTCCGCGAGCAGCGCTTGAAACGCGAGATCGACATCGCGCGTCAGCGCTGCCTGGAGCGTTAATGCCTGCACGTCGATCACGCGCCGAACCAGCGCCTGCGCTCCAGGCGGGAGCGGCTTTGCCACCACCGGCGTGGCCTTGTCGCGGCGCAGCTGCGCGTAGGTCTCCACCACGACCCCAAGGGGCGCCGCAGCGAGCTGGCCCCGGTTGGGAAGATTCACATTGGTGTCGAGCGGTTGCAGGCCGAGCAACGCCTCGATCATGCGCACGCCTTCCTCCTCGCTGGCCTTGATCGGCGTCTGCGAGTAGTGCGTGAGATCCTTGTCGCGCAGCCGGCATCGCGCCAAACGGTAGGAATACGGTGTGAGGATCACGCCCCAACGGTGGAGGTTCTCCTCGCTCGTCGCATACCACGGCACAAACTCCGCCAGGTGGCGGTCGCCCGCAGAGCCCAGCGCACCGAACCGGCGGAAGAGGTCGAGCGCGACGAGTCCCGAGTACTTGAACCAGCTCTGGCTCTTCTTGAGCCCCTGCGAGTACGCCCGCCGCGAACGGAAACAGGCGGGATCCGCAACCATCTCTTGCAGCTTCGGAAACAGATCGTGGCCCTCCCAGGTCGCCGCCGTGGTCCAGGTGAAATGATTCACGCCGGCAATGTCCAGATTGATCGCCTGCCGTGACGGCTTCGGCACGCCAAACCATTTGGCAACGAAGCGCGCGAGGTCGTGCTGCGTGTGGAAGACCTCGTGGCAGCAGCCGAACGCCTTGATCGCAGGATCCGCGGCATAGAGGGCCGCGGTGCACAGTGTCATCGGATTCGTGTAATTGATGACCCAGGCTTTCGGACAGTGTTCGGCGATCGCCTGCCCAAACTGATGGTACGTCGGAACCGCCCGCAGCGCGCGTGCGATGCCGCCCGGCCCCGTCGTGTCGCCGACCGGCTGGAAAATCCCGTGGCGCTCGGGAATCACGATGTCTGCAAATCGCATCTCCGTCGGGCCCGGTTCGATCGAGAGCACCACGAAATCCGCCCCCTTGAGGGCATCCGCCAGCCGGCGCACCGCCCGCACCGTGAAACGCGTGACCGCCTCGGGCCGCCCGTAGATCCGGTCGGCGACGGCGACATTGCGCTCCGCCGCCTCGTAATTCAGGTCGTAAAGGTCGATACGACCCTTGATGCGCGGTGTGAGCGCAAGTTCCGTGATCAGATCCCGCGCCCAATACCGGCTGCCGCCGCCGAGATAGGCGATTTTGATTTCAAGGGGTTTCATTTTGAATCCCGTAGTCAACGGTGCGCGCGCCGGCAGCTCAAGCACCGCATCTTCTGACGGTCCGATCTTGCGACCGGCGCAGTGATTTCCGGCGTGGCGCTGGCGCGGAGATCGAGGTCAGGGTTTGCTCCCCCGACTGTCCTTGTCCGGGCCGGCGGGTTTCCGGTTCGCCGCCGTGGCCAGCAGGTCGTGCCACTGGCTCGAGTCGATATGCTCCACGGTTCCGCCAAACCGGACCGGTTGATTCAGCATCGTGTAGCCCGAGCTGTCCTTCTCGGAGGAGAGCAAACCGGCGGTCGACGGCAGGTCCGCCGGGGCGCCACGGACGCCGAACTTCAGATCCAGGCTGAGCGGCCGCGCGGACAGCCTCAGATCTTTGACATAGGTAATCTGACCGGATCCCGTCAGGCATTCTTCCGGAGACGTCATCGCAATCTCAACGAGCTTGATCGTGCGGTCGGGTTCCCGGATTGCAGTGACCGTCAGCTGATCGTAGCCGATCTCCGAAACCTGGTACGTGAAGTTGAGGACCGCTTCGGCGGTCTTGCCTACGGGAGTCTGGCCGGAACCGATGGAGCCTTTCTCGACTCCGAAAAACGAACCAACCGCCGAGCCCAGCCGGCCCAAAGTGTCCGAACCCGACGACGGGGCCGATGGAATTGAATCCCCCACCCTTGTCTTCAACAGCCGGATGATCCCTGCCGTGCTCGTCAGCCGGAATTCTTCCTGGGTGCGCCCGGCCAGGTCATTCAGGTTGATTCCGCTTCCCGTGATCGTGCAGGCCGCCGAGAAACGTCCTTCGAGCACCGGCTCCTCCTGCCCATGTTTCGATGCCGCAAACAACATCGCCGCGTCAACCTCGTTGAGGGCCGCAGTTGCCTTGAGCCCGTACGGAATCTCTGCGGCCGCATCGAAGGAGATCGAACCACCCAGCGTCGCCAGCCGGTGCCGCGAGAGACCTCCCTGGGCGTCCTTCAGGACGACCGATCCGTGCTCAATGTTCAGGGTCCCGCCAACGCCGGTGAAGTCGTGGCCCCACGCACTCAATCGATCGAACTGAAACTTCAAGCGTCCGACGGAGTTTCCCCAGAACGGAATCCGGTCACGCTCGCCCGCGACCGTCTTCGGGCCGCCGGTCCACGCGGCCGGGTCCGAGAACAGGCTTGCGCTTCCGCGCCCGGCAAACGGTGCGGCCAGCAATCCCAACTGTTCAAGGGTCACGTTTTCGCTCATCAGATCGACATAGATCCGCGACCCCGCCTCTTCGCCGGTGTAGGTGACATCAGCCGTCACCTCCGACACGCTCGGCCCGAACGCAATCTTGACCGGCACGAGAAGTCTCGTCGCGCCATCGGCGTCGACAACCACGCGCACGCTTGCGCTCACGGTGTGCGCCGGATCATGGCCGGTAACGGCCAGCTTTCCATCAATCTCCATTGCGGCGCCCACTTTCGCGGAAAAATCCCCCGTAGCTGAAAGACCCTTGGCCCAATTGCTGTCGGAAATCGCCGCCAGGGAGGCCAGAGCATAAAGATCGGCATTCCACGTCCCGGCAATTGCCGTCAGCTCGTTCGATTCCGAAGCCAGTGACGCCTTCCCCTCGATGGTCGCCAGCCGCCGTCCGGCGTTTGCAACCGTCAAGGGCGCCCCTTGCAGCTGCCAGCCCTTCGAATCATAGTCGGCAAGCAGCGACGCCGACACGTCAAATCCCTGCCCGAGCAGCTTGCCCGCCCGTTGCACGGAGACACCGGCCGCGACGATCGGCGTCTTCGATCGGATTGCGAAACCTCCCTTGGCGGCCCGGACAACAACGTCACCGCTCGCATCCCCCCCGGCCAGCGTGAAGCCGTCCGCCAGCCCGGCAAGCCAGGCCAGCTGAAACCCCTGAATCGAACCTTCCATCCAGTCGCCGCCCGGATCCGCGACCTTCACGTCGCCGGTGCTCTCATCGATTTCGAACGGCTGGAGCGACTTCACAACGGCAATTGGCCGGGTCCCGGCAACGGACACACTCAGGCGATCGACGCGCATTGATTGCCCACCGCGCGACAGATCGAAATGGGCGTCGAACGTCACGGCTCCGAGGCGTTCGAGAAGCGGCGTGAGAACACCGAGGTGGCTTGCAGCGCCGTTCAAACGGCCGGCCACGTGTGTCTGCGCGAACGCCCCGTCGGCATCAAACGTGCCATCTCCTGCGGCCGCGATGGTTGGCAGCGAACGATCCACGCCGAACGGCGCGAGGTCGGAATTCCGCAGATCAACCTTCCAGGTTCCCTCAAACCTGCGCGTCGCTTCGGGAAGATGGGCGAGGATTGTCGCGAGGTGCCGATTGTCCCGGCTGAGGTCGAGCATGTAGGCCTCCTGGCCAGCCTCGCGCGCCGCCGCGAGGTCGGCCGAGAAGACAAGATCTTCCGAAAGCGAACCGCCCCTGGCCAGGATGTCCGCCTTGAATCCGATCCGGTTTATGGCGCGCGGTGACTCCATCGCCGCCGTGAGGCGGCCGTGCGCAGTAACCGTGTCGACGGACAGTCCTGAATCCGCGACAGCGGCTTCGGCATCGATCGCAAACGAGCCCTCATGCCCGGCAGACATGCCTCCACCCTTGGCGGTCAGATGCACCCGGGCGGGCGCTCGTCCCGGTGGCGCGGGGACCAGTATGTCTCCCTCTAGGTCGACCCCGTCCAACGACGCATCGCAGGGCAACGCCCACCCGCCCAGGATTCCGCGCAACGCACGCACCGCGCGTTGCGCAGGCGCGTCAGGCGCCTGCCCGGGCGCCCCCGCCGCCACCGCGCCCTCGGGCGCCGCCAGGCCCGCTGCGCCCACTTTGTCCGGCGCCGGAGCGCGGCGCAGGTCGAGCGTCCAGCCTTTGGCCACAAGGCTTCGGATCAGGAACTTCCGATCCATCGCTGCAGTTGTGAGCGAGAGCCTTGCCTCGAGGGAAGGCACCGTGAGAACCGCGCCGTCGAATTCCAGGTGCAGATTTGCGATCTCGACCTTGCCGAATCCCGCCGACAGCGAATCCAGGGATCCGTGCACGCCCGTTTGGCGGTCGAGCGCCAGCTGCGCGACCCACGTCTGCACATTCGGCAGAAACGCCATCGCTGCGAGGATGACGATCAGCACGATCGCCAGAACCAGCCACCTGAAAAGGATGCGGATGAATTTCACGAGTTGGATCGTTCGTTCAGACCGCTCGGAGCGGCCCGGGTGTCATCGAAGTGGGCCGGTGGCCGCATGCAACGCACCGCGGCCCTGAGGCCGCAACCAAACGCAGGGGCGCGATCTCGTCGCGCCCTCCAAAAAATCGTCGCAAACATGAACGATCCGAACCGACATTAGCATCGCAAGAGGAAATCAACCCGGCTTGAAGCTGCACTTCAATCTGAAGTTGCGGATTTCAGTTTGGCCGGATCCTGCCGTTTGAATGGCCAAGCTCAAACGGGAAATGATCAGGATTCATCCGAATGTGGTGGCTGAGTTGGTCCAACGAGGTGACTGGGCGATCGTGAAGCCTGACATCTCGTTGGACGAGCATGGCGTCATCTGGGTGCCTCTGTGCGGGGTTCGGTGTGAGTTCGAACCGGGCGCGGGATGGTCCATTCCCGGGCATTTTGTGCCGGACCGTTCCCTGTCTTCTGTGCTTCAGGTCGTTGGTACGATTGCCCGTCCCGTTGAAATCCGCAGGTGGATTTCCTTTGGAATGCTGGAGACCTCACGCGAGCACACAATGGCCGCGAATCAAACTTTGGCGTAGGCCCGTATGCTTTAACCCGCATATTTCACACCGAGAATGGCACTCTCATGCAAGCTGTCTGTTGGAGACGCGACGCCATGAAATATCCGGGCTGGGCTGGCCTGCCAGCCGTAGGCTTGGCGAAGGCTGGTGCCCGGAGTCGGGGTCTAACCGATATTCCGACCTGAAGCCAAGTTCCGAGAAGACTCAGATTTACTGGCCGGGACGCTTCTTCACCTTCAGACTTAGGGTGACGAGCGATTCTGGGTGGCTCATGTCCCACTGCGACTCGACGACCTTCATGGTGCTCTCCAACACCTCCTGCCTGGTTTCATAGACCAAGGTGTAGTTGTAGTTGGTGTCGCTGTAGTCGTAGTGGCTTTGCGCCACCTTCCAGCCTTTGGCGGCGTTGACGTGGGTGGACATGTTGCATTCGTAGACACCCTCGTCGATGGGGTCGAGCCGCACACCGGTGAGGGTGATGTCCCATGCGAGTTCGATCTCGCGCGTGACGTTCCCGCGGTCGTTCTTTTTCACCGACGGATTCTCGAAACTGATGGTGATCGTCTCGATCTTGCTCATGTCCTTGGCGAGCGTTCCGGTGATTCTGTAGCGTACCGTGTCGCGCTGGAAGGAATAGTCGAAGGTGTAGTTTTTGACCCAGAAGCAATCGCCCTCGTGTTTGTCGGAATCCGGAATCTCAACCCCGGTGCGCCGGTACTGCCGCTCGTGTGTGTCTGGGGAAACTCCGAACCCGGTCTTGTCGGTTTGCACCGTGGAGCCGAGCTCGACCTTGAATTCGGTGCAGGCGAACTGTGCGGTCGGGTCCCATTTCGACGCGGTGACCGCGTCTTGCAGTCGCTGGCGGGCCGCTGTGGCCTCGGACTTTTGCTTGGCCGCGTCGGCGGCCTGTTTCCGGGCGGCGTCCGCCGCCGCGAGCTCCGCTTGTTTGTTGGCCTCCGCGGCGGCCGCCTCGGCCTGTTTCTTCTCCGCGTCCGCCTTCTCCTTGTCTTTCCGGGCCTGCACGAACGCCTGGTATTTCGCGTGCGTCTCGTCGAGGGTCTGGTCCGGATTGGAACCGAGATCCATCT
>Ga0182027_10005713_pt1 | contig 18817 bp, 19 predicted proteins | sample 712E1DmetaG_FD_121300 | JGI IMG/M metagenome (GOLD analysis project Ga0182027, IMG submission 121300) | Permafrost microbial communities from Stordalen Mire, Sweden - 712E1D metaG (Illumina Assembly) | ecosystem: Environmental > Terrestrial > Soil > Wetlands > Permafrost | place: Sweden...
CAACCTCGTTGATGATGTCGAGCTTGATCAAAACATCCTCCTTCTGCAGGCGTCCGAACGGTCGTTGAACCGCTGGCCAACGGCAAACCACATGATAGGATTAGGGTTATGCGCTTGTCAAGCTACCTGCGCTTCGCCCGCCAGCGCCCGCGCCGTCCGTAAGGGCGGCTCGTAGTCGGGATGGTCGCCGGTCTCCTTGACATACTCGACGTACCGGATCACGTTATCCCGATCCAGTACGAAAATGGCGCGGCTCTCAATCCGCAGATTTTCGAGCAGCGTGCCGTAGTTGCGGCCGAAAGACGTATCTTTGTGATCCGACAGCATCTTCACCCGATCGACGGCAAACGCGTTGCAGTAGCGGCGTTGCGCGAAGGGCAGGTCGACGCTGATGGCGTAAATGTCAACGCCCGCCAGCTTGGCGGCTTCCTCGTTGAAGCGCCGGGTTTGGGCGTCGCAGATGGGCGTGTCGAGTGACGGAATCACGCTAAAGATGCGGACGTTGTGGCCCGTGCCGGCCAGCGTGACCGGCTTCATCCCGGTGTCCACGCAAGTGAAATCAGGCGCCGGATCGCCAGCGTGCAGTTCCGGCCCGGTGAGCGCTACCGGGTTGCCTCTCAGAGTAGCCGTGCGTTCCATGATCCCTCCGAAGTACCAGTGTCATTTTAGCAGTCTCAAAGCACATTCACCGTCAGCACCGCGGACTGCGTGACAGAGCCGCCCGCGCCCGCGCAGGTCAGCGTAGTGGTGTAGGAACCCGGCAGCATCGGCGTGAAAATCATCGAGCCTTTCAGCGCCTGAGTCCCCGAGAGGGCGTCCGACCCGGTGCAGGAAGCCGCGTTCTTCGCCGACCAGGCGATCCGGGCGGATGCGCCCAGCGCGATCGTTGAGGGCGCGACCGTCATCGAAATGGCGGGCGCGGGGACCTCGAAAACCAACGGAGCCGCCTCGGCCGCGGGGACTTCCGCCTCCGCGAATCCTGGCGCGACCGCATGCCCGGCGACAGGGCTGAAGGTCAGAAAGGCCGTGCCATAGCCTCCCATCCGTACGGTCATCTGGGAGGTCGGCGCGAAGTTCGTGGCCGCCGGTCCCGCGATGGGGTCCGTCGCGGCGTCGAGCGTCATCTGCCTGCCGCTGAGGAACGGCCCCAGGGCGGAGACATCCACCACCACCGTCCGCGCCTGGCCCGGACCGTTGTCGTCCGAAACCGCGTTGACGGCATGATCCGACACCATCACCACCACCGAGTCATCGGCATTTCTGGTGGCCAGCAGCTCGATAGTCTGCGCGCCCGCCGGTTCCGTGGTGCTGGATTGAAGGATGGTCGATCCCGAGCCCACGCAGCCGGCCGCGCCGGGATCGCAGAACGGGAAATACCGCGTCAGATAGTAGTCCACCCAGTAACTGAGGTAAGTTCTGCCGCTAACATAGTCCACTTCGCTGTATTGCGCGTCGGCATCGAAATCCCAGTGATAGAGCGACTGCACGCCCGCCTGACTTAGTTGCGAAAACAGGTACGGCCTCCAGGCCGCGAAGAACGCGCTGGTCCCGCGGAGGTCTGAGACGAAGCGCTGGCCCGGGTTGCACTGGCTCATTCCATTCGACCCGGCCCAGTCCGCGTTCACGTTGTTCTCCGTCACCCACACCGGCACCGCGGCCAGCTTGGGCACGGTCTTCAACTGCTGATAGATGTACTGGACGTGCGGCACGAAGAGCTGGGGAATGCTCGCGAACAGAGTCGAATCCAAATCCGACTGATTGCACGAGGAGTAATAGTGCGTGCCGATCGCATCCACCTGAGTCGTCACTCCGTTGACGAAGATCGGAAGAAATCTCTGGGGCTCGCTTCCCCAATCCGAAAGCTCGATCGCCACGAATTTGATGGGCACGATCGATCCCGCGGCGAGCATCGCCGGAACCACCTTGTTATAGAGAGTCAGATAGTCCGCCGGCAATATCCCGTTGATATTGGGCTCGTTGAATATGCCCCACCAGGTGATGGGCGTGGGACTAGTCGCGGAGTGGACGTGACTTACTCCCTGCGCGTCCGTGAACCCGGTGGTGGTGTTGTAATACTTGACCACGCTCGCGGCGTAGTTCGCGAAGTCGTCGAAGTGCGACGGCATCAGGTGGCCGCTCGCATCGTTCATCCACGCGGGAGCCACGGGGAGCTGCAACTCGGGACTCTTGTCGCCCGTGGCGATGACGGGATCGAGGATGGCGTCGAGCGTCGTGAAGTCCCAGCTCTGGTCCGCCTTCTGCGGCGTTCCGGCGGAGATGGGCTGGAGACGGATGTGCTGCGCGCCCAGGGCGTTCATAGTGGCGGCCGCGCTGGGATGAATCGTGAAGAACTGGTTGTTCCACTCGGCGGGCTGGAAGGAAGTGGCCATGAAGTCCTGGAGCATGCCGCCGAAGCCGGCATCCGTATTGGTCGCTGCCTTGACGGTTGCGATCACCGCCACCTCGACCACCAGCGACGCGGTCGCGCTGGTGGTTCCGTCCGTGGCCTGCACCGTCACCGTGTGCGGTCCTGCGGTGGCGCCACTGGCGGTGAACGTTACCTGGCCGGTATTACCGGCGGCTGGCTGAACGAACTGGGCGGAGAGGCCTGATACCGGCGTGACGCTCAACGTGACGGCGTTGGCGTTGCCCGGCGGCCGCTGGACTGTAACGTTGACCGCCGCCGGAGTACCATCCGGCATCGCAACCAGTGAGCTGGCCGAAAGTGAGATCGAGATCGGCGTCGGCTCCGTCGCCGCGGTGGAATCGCCGCCGCACGAGGCCGCGAGCAAGGATAGAGAAAGCGCAACCCACCAACCCGGTTTTCGACAGATGATTCGCATTGGAAACTCCCAAATCGAATCATCATACCGCTTGATCTGTTCCGTCCGCTTGCTATCCGTTACCGCTATCCGTTACCGCTATCCGTTACCGAGCCAAGACCGTAGGGAGCGGACGCTTCACTGCCACGTTCGGCCCCCGCCTCCCTGCCGTTACCGAGCCGCGACCATAGGGAGCGGACGCTTTACCGCCGCAACCGCGTGGCCCGCGTGAACTCGCGGGCGGCCTCGTCGCGGCTCTTGCCCTCCGCCACCAGGACCCGGGCCAGCAGGTCGTGCCCCTGAAAGTAGGCGGGGGCGAGAGCGACCGCACGCCGCGCCGCCACTTCGGCTTCTTCGTCGCGCCCGAGCAGCAGCAGCGCACCGGCCAGGTTTGCAAAGGCCTTGTCCGCGGCCGGGTCCAATTCGATAGCTCTGCGGAACTCCGCGGCGGCGTCCTCAAAACGGTTCAAGGCCATGTAGCGGACGCCGAGGTTGTTGTGCGCCTCCATGAAGCTCGGATCGATCTCAAGAGCCCTCCGGAGATGAGCGATCGCCCCCTGAATATCGCCTTCCGCGAACGCCCGAGCCTCACGGCCCAGTTCTCGAGCCGCCCGGGACGGGACGTGGTGCTGAAGTTGGGCGAGCGAGACCGTGGCCGGAGCCGTTTGTCCCAACCTCTCCAGGCGGATCTCGACCGGCGTGCCATCCGAACCGGCCGAAACTACACGCTGCGCGAGGATTTCACCACCCCACGCGGCGATCCTAAGCCGGTATTGGCCGGGCGTGACCGCTTCGAAGGCGAACTCTCCGGCCGGCACCACCACGGCGCGGCTCACGACTTTGTCGCCCAGAGGATCGCAGAGTTCCGCGATCAAGCCTCCCTGCGGCCCGCCGCCTTCCTGAACGATCACACCCGGAACCCGCACAGTATCTTGCCCATAAGCGGCGGCCGAGCAGGCAAGAAGCAGGCACACGGAAAACACAACGATCCTGTATCGTCTCGCAACCGGAGACATAGCGACCTCCTGTTGACTGGTTTGAAGCCGGGGTGGTGGGCCGATGGGGAAACTCCCGCGGTCCGGTCACCAAGACCGGTTGCGCAGAGAAACGAGTTGACCCACTACCGGAGCCCGCGGGTTATGCCGCGGCCGTATGACGATATTTGAGCGTGTTGTCGATGATCCAGGAGATCTGAAAAGATTCAAAGGGCGGCGAGCAGTAGTCCGCGGCACCCGCCTCGATGGCATCGAGCCATTCGTCGGTTTGTGGATGCCGGCTCACTACGACCACCGGCACTTCCAGCCCTTCTTGCTTGATGAGGTTGAGAAGCAGGGTATAAGTCTTGCGATCGGCGGAGCAGAAAACCAGCGACGTATCGGACCGCACCGCCGCCTTCATGGCCTCGGCGGTGGGTTCGGACGGCGTCGAACGGAAAGCGCGGCTCTCGAAGGTGAGCGCGCCGGCTAACTCGGTAGCCAGTTCGTTGTCCAAGGCAAACAGCATGATGTCTTTCGATCCCAGGCAGCGATTGAGCATACAACTCCTCCTCGATGATTTGATCTCGACAAGGAGAAATGCCCAGACGGTGGCGTAATCCGCGCGAACCCTGCGTCAGGCTCGCGTCCCTAATCAGATACTACTCCGGCGCGGGCTTCCATTCAAATCGAAACTTGTTATGGGGCCCATTACCATCCCATCTGCCCCATGCGCGTCAGAATTCGCGCCGTGTAGTGATTCATTCGCGCCGGCTGGCGGCGGCGCGGCGCCGGCAGAATCGCGGCCAGCCGCGCCCCCTGCTCGCGGCCGATGCGGTTCGCCGGGACCCGATAGTGGTACCGCGCGGCGGCCTCGGCGCCGTAGACGCCGGGTCCCCATTCGACCACATTCAGGTATAGCTCCAGGATCCGGCGCTTGGGAAGGATCAACTCTTCGATCGGCACCAGGGTCACCTCCACTCCCTTCCGGAACAGGGAGCGGTGCGTGGTCAGAAACAGGTTCTTGGCGAGTTGCTCGTCGATGGTCGAAGCCCCGCGTATCCGGCCCTCTTCGAGGCCGTCTTCGACGGCGTCCTGGACTTCGTGCCAGTCGAAGCCATGATGATGGAAGAATCGCGTGTCCTCGGCCGCGATCACGGCGTGCTGAAAGGCCGGCGAAATATCGGCCAGCGGCACGAATACGTAGCTCTTGCGATACGCGCCGCGGTGAAACCAGGATTCGATGCGGCGCTGGACATGCACCATCGTGAACGGCGGGTCGATCCACCGCAGAGCCAGAAAGCCCAGGAACACCAGGCTGTAAAACGCGGCAACCAGCAGCAGAAACCAGCGCAGCAGGCGGCCGAGCAGGCCGCGTTTCCGCCTGGCGGTAGTGGCAGGCACCCTTCAGCATAGCGGAGCTTCGGCCCGCGCCACTTACCGAACCGCGACCGTAAGGGAGCGGACCCTGCGCCCCCCGCCGCTCTACCCCGCCGCGGTCCGCGGCCAGGTGTCCAGGATGCGCTGGGCCTCTTTGGCCGTCATGGGGTGGTTGTAGATCGGCGAGCCCGGTTGCTGCCTGCGCCCGCCCTCCACCAGGCCGCCGGTGTCGACAGGCGCGAAGCCAATCTGCTCGATCAATCCCGCGACCGCTCGTTTTGCCTCCACGTCGTCGCCCGCCACGAAGATGGCATAGCGGTCCTGGCTGGCAAGACCGGTGTTGGCCAGCGTGGCCAAGTGCTGATAGTAGATGGTGTTGAAGGCCTTGACGAGCCTCGCGCCCGGCAGCCGCTTGCGGACCTCCTCGCTCGAGGTGGTCGTTCCCAGGTCGAGGATCTCCCCGGCCGGCCCATACGGATTCATGGCGTCGATGACGATCTTGCCGGCCAGAAACTCCGGCGCCGGAAGCGCCTCCGGAGTGCGCCACGGCACCGCCAGCAGAACCACACTGCCGAAGCCGGCAGCGTCATCCACCCGCATGGCATGCGCCAGCGGGCCGATCTCCGTGGCCAGGCTCCGCAAGGACGCCGGCCCGCGGGAATTGCTCACCGCCACCTCGTGTCCCGCCTTCACGAACAGGCGCGCCGCCGTGCCTCCGATATGGCCCGCGCCGATGATGCCAATGTTCATGATTCCCCCCTGTTTAGAGGCCGCGCAGCAGCCCCCTGGCACCGTTCTAACACACTTGTCCGGGGGTCGATTCCTGCTACACTGGAATTGCGTTTGAGCGTCCAGCCGACCTGGCCGAGATCCATTTACGCCATGAAAGCCGGTTTCAACGTAAGGAGATAGGGAGAAGGTGAAAAACATCTTTGTCGGTAATTTGGATTTCGGCGCGACCGAAGATTCCATTCGCGCGTTGTTCGAAACCTACGGCGCCGTCGAGCGCGTTACGTTGATTCGCGACCGCGATACCGGCCAGCCGCGTGGCTTCGGATTCGTCGAAATGACCGACGGCGCCGAGGCCGATCGCGCCATCGCCGCCCTCAACGGGCAGGAGCTGGGCGGACGCGCGCTCAATGTGAATGAAGCCAGGCCCCGGCCCGAACGCGGCCATGGCCCCGGTGGTGGCGGCGGCGGGGGTGGTTTCCGCGGCAACCGTGGCGGCAGTGGTGGCAGCGGCGGTGGCGGCGGCGGCCGGCGGCGCGAGCCTCGCTGGTAGGCCTCCGGTCTTAGAAGAAAGGGTTCCTTTGTCGCCTCATCCGAAGGGCAGCAATGCCCGTGTCCTTTTAGCCTCCGTTTTCGGCCCCTACGCCCAGGACGACGAGTTTGGCAGCCGCTCCATCAACCCGATGGAGCTCTACCACAACCAGGTCACCCGCGCGCAGGGCGCCTTCTCGCTTCGTATGTTCCATCGCTCCTGGGGCATCGTCATGATCCAGGCCAACATCTCCGCGCCCTGCACCGTGCTCGATTTCCCCACCCGCGAGATCTTCGCGCGCGAGTTACAGTCCGAACATTACGATATCGTCGGCCTCTCTTCCATCATCGTCAACGTCGGTAAGGTGCGCGAAATGTGCCGCATGGTGCGCGAGCTGTCGCCCCAGTCGGAGATCGTCATCGGCGGGCACGTCACGGCTACCCCGGGCATCGAAAATCTCGTCGACGCCGATCACTTCGTGCGCGGCGAAGGCATCTCCTGGATGCGCCGGCACCTGGGCGAAGACGAGAGCGCTCCCATCGTCCACCCCAGCATTCCCTCCGGCTTCCGCCGCCGTTTTCTCGGCATGCCGTTCCCGGATATCAAAGGCTCCACCGCGGCCACCATCATCCCTTCGGTGGGCTGTCCCATGGGTTGCAACTTCTGCACCACCTCCGCGTTCTTCGGCGGCAAGGGAAAGCAGATCAACTTCTTCAGCACCGGCGACGAGTTATTCGAGGTGATGCGGCAGGCCGAGACGGACCAGGGCATGCAGTCGTTCTTCATCATGGACGAGAACTTCCTGCTCAACAAGCCCCGCGCCCTGGAACTGCTGGCCCGCATGAAGCAGGAACGCAAGGCCTGGGATCTCAACGTTTTCTCGTCCGCCAACGCGATCAAGAAGTACAGCATGGAAGAACTGGTCGCCCTGGGCGTCTCCTGGATCTGGATGGGCCTGGAATCGCAGGAGAACGCGTACGGCAAGCTGGCGGGCACCGACACGCTGCGGCTCACGCGCCAGTTGCACCATCACGGGATTCGCGTGCTCGGCTCCACCATTGTGGGCCTGGAGCATCACACCCCGGGCAACATGGTGGCCGAGATCGAACACGCCGTCCAGCACAATACGGACTTCCACCAGTTCATGCTCTACACGCCGGTGCCCGGCACTCCGCTTTACCGCGAGATCGATGACGCGGGGCGGCTGCTCGACGACGTCGATCTGGCCGATATTCACGGCCAATTCAAGTTCAATTTCCGCCACGCCGCCATCTCGCGCGACGATTCGAAGAAGTTCCTCGACTATGCCTTCCTGCGCGATTTCGAGCGCAACGGGCCCAGCCTCTTCCGCATCTGCCAGACCACTTTCGAGGGCTGGAAGCAATACCGCGACAGCGCCGACGCCCGCATACGAGCCCGCTTCGAGCGCGAGGCCAAGTCGCTCAAACTGGTCTACGCCAGCGCGTTATGGGCCATGGAGCACAAGCTGCGCAAGACCAACGCCGTGGTCAGCGACCGCATCAAGGCGTTGCGGCAGGAGATCGAGCGCGCGCTCGGTCCGCTCGCGGCGCTCTCGGCCGGAATCCTCGGACCGGTGCTGCTGCTGAGCACCTGGCGCGAGGAACTGCGCCTGGCGCACGGCAAGACCTACGAACCGCCCACCATCGTCGAACGCATGCACTGGGCCCACGAGCCCGGGGCATAACTAGCCCATGGCGAACGATGAGCACGTCCGAGCCCTGTACCAGGGTCCCCAATCCTGGAACGAGTGGCGGCAACAATGGTCCGCCCACAAGCCGGATCTGAGCGGCGCCGATTTGATCGAAATGGATCTGGCCGGCGCGAACCTCCAGGCCGCCGACCTCCACGAGGCCGGCATGGCGGGCGCCAACTGCTTGAGCGCCGATCTGTCGGGCGCGAACCTGACCGCCGCGAATCTGGCCCGGGCCAACCTGGGCGGAGCGAATCTCGCGGGCGCGGACTGCGGCGGCGCGGACCTGAGCGAGTGCAGCCTTCTGGGCGCGGACATTTCCGGCGCGAACTTCGAGGGCGCGAGTTTGCGCGAGGCGAACCTGGCCGGCGCCGGACGGCCCGCGGAACGGCCGGAGGAGGGCCAGGAGCGCGCACCCTCCGTCCCTCCGATTCTGAAGGACGCCGACCTGCGCAACGCGGACCTCTCCGGGGCCGTGCTCATCGGTGTGAACCTGCGCGGCGCCGATCTCAGCCAGGCCGACATGGCCGAGGCCATCCTCATCGGGGCCGATCTTTCCGGCTCGAACCTGGGCGGAGCCGCTCTCAGCGGGTGCGACCTGCGCGATGCCAAGCTGGTGGAAGCCGACCTGAGCGATGCCGACATGAGCCAGTGCGCTCTGGCCGGCGCCGACTTCACCCGGGCCGCCCTGGTCAACACCTCTCTTTTTGAAGCCGACCTGCGCAACGTCAAGTTCCCGGGCGCCGACCTGCGCGGTGCAGACCTGGGCGATGCCTGCGTCTTCGGAGCGGATTTCCGGGGCGCGGCGTTCTTCGAGAACGGCGAGGTCCCCGAGCCGGAGGTGGGCACGCTGAACCTGAAGGGCGCCCACTTCGATGCCAAGACCGCCTGGCCCTCCGGCATCGATCCCGTGGAACTGGGCGCGGTCCTGGGAGAAGACTTCGATCTGGCGGCGGAGGCGGAGTAGCTACAATGGATAGGGTTTGGAACAAATGAACAACGCCATCGTGATGGGTGCGCAGTGGGGCGACGAGGGAAAAGGCAAAATGGTGGACCTTTTCTCCGAGCATTTCGACGTCGTCGCCCGCTATCAGGGAGGCCATAACGCCGGCCACACCGTGCGCATCGAAGATCGCAAACTGATCCTGAAGCTGGTTCCAACGGGCATCCTGCGCGACGGGAAACAGGCCGTCATCGGCAACGGGGTGGTGGTCGATCCGGAGGCGCTGCTGCGCGAGATCGAGGGCCTGGAGGCCGGCGGGATCGGCGTCCGGGATCGCCTCCACATCAGCAGCCGCGCGCACGTCATCCTGCCCTTCCACCGCATGCTCGAGAAGCTCTCCGAATCCCGGCCTGACCGGGCCATCGGGACCACCTCGCGCGGCATCGGCCCCTGCTATGAGGACAAGATCGCGCGGCGCGGTATACGGATTGGCGACCTCATCGACGCCGCCGTTTTTCGCCAACTCTACGACGCCCTGGCGGAGGACAAAGAGATTCTGCGGGCTGCGTTCGGTCTGGGCGACCCGGTGGATTTCGCAATTGAGCGCGAGCGCTACGTCGAGTTCGGCGCCCGCATCGCGCCTATGGTCACGGACACGGCGGTACTGCTCAATGACGCCATCGCCGCGGGCAAGCGAGTCCTGTTCGAAGGCGCGCAGGGGACCATGCTCGATATCGACCACGGCACGTATCCTTACGTGACCTCGTCGAATGCAGGCGCGGGCGGCGCTTCTACCGGAACCGGCGTTCCGCCCACGCGCATGCAGGCGGTCATCGGCGTCTCGAAGGCCTACATCACGCGCGTTGGCGGCGGGCCTTTCCCCACCGAGTCTCACGACGAAGGCGGAGACATGCTCCGCAAGGTCGGCAGCGAGTTCGGCGCGGTAACCGGCCGCCCCCGGCGCTGCGGTTGGTTCGACGTGCCGCTGCTCCGCTATACCGCCATGATCAACGGCTTCGACAGCCTGGTAATCACCAAGCTCGACGTGCTCGATGGCTTCGCCGAGATCCCCGTCTGCACCTCGTACCGGCTGTGCGGCCGCCCGATCACGGAGATGCCGGCCTCGAACGCGGCCTTTGCGGCGATCGAGCCGGTCTACACCAAGCTGCCCGGCTGGCAGGCGCCCACCGCCGGCACGACTCGTTACGAAGACCTGCCCGCTCGTGCCAAAGACTACATTGCCTTCCTGTCCGCCGAGACCGGCGTCGAGGTCGGCTGCATTTCGACGGGTCCGGAGCGTTCCGAGACCATTCTGGTCGGCGGCTCCCGCCTCGAGCGCGCGCTGCTGGGCTAAGCTGCGCTACGCGGCTCGGGGTGCACCGTGACGTCGGCCTCCGGCAGGATCAGGGCGAGAGCGCGCTCGATCTCCTCGGTCAGATCGTGCGCCTCTCGCAGCGTCTGGCTGCCGTCCAGCAGCACGTGGATATCGACGAATGGCCGCGAGCCGGAGTAGCGCACGCGCACGTGGTGGCAGTTGGTCACGCCGGGCAGCGCATCGACCGCGGCCGCGATCTTCTGGTCCAAGCCGGCCGGCGCCGTATCGACCAGCGCCCGGACCGTCCGCAGGCCCAGCTTGACGCTCACCTGCACGACGATCAGCGCCACGGCGATCGCGGCTACGGCATCCGAGTAGCGCAGGAGGCGGGCCACCGGCATCCACTCGCTGATCTTCACGCAGATCAGGCCGAGGATGACCACGGAGGAACTCCAGATGTCCGTGCGGAAGTGCAGCGCATCGGCCTCGAGCGCGTCGCTGCTGTGTTTACGCGCCACCCGGTAGAGCATGCGCGAACGCGACACATCCACCACGATCGAGGTCGCCATCACGGCGAACGACCAGAGCGTCACTTCGATATCCAGGCGGTGCGCGATCAGGCGGTGAATCGCGCCCCAGATGATCCAGACACAGGTGATGAGCAGGAGCAGCGTCTCGAACAGAGCCGAGAGGTTCTCCACTTTGCCGTGCCCGTAGAGGTGCTCGGTGTCGGCCGGCCTGCCGGATATCCGCACCGCGAACAGGGTCATCAGCGCGGCGGCCAGGTCCAAGCCGGAGTGCGCCGCCTCGGCCAGGATACCGAGGCTTCCCGTGGCGATCCCCACGACGATCTTGAAACCGGTAAGGCCGACCGCGGCCACGACCGAACTGGTGGCGGCCCAGCGTTTCTCGCGCTCTCGAAGGGCTTCGGCGGCGGCGTTCATCCACCTTCAAGCTAGCTCAGAGGCCAGCCGAATGCGAGTTGCAAACGGGTTGCCGCAGCCTGCTGGCTGCCCAACGGCTTTTAGGCCTTGAAACTCCCACACTTGTGAGTTAAGATTTATTAACTGATGGACTTGCTCAAGGGGGGGACTGACGATCATGGCTTGCCTGTTTGACCACAAATGGAGTTGGCCCCGCAGGAGGGGTGGAAAAGACGTGCAATTCTGTCCGGACTGCGGCGCCGAGAGGGAATCGAAGGTCCACTTCGACGGCCCTCGCTATCACCGGACCCAGGAGCCCATTCGGGACTTCACCGCGGCTCTCCTGGAGATGGAGCCCGAAGAGGCGGGTGGTTTCACGTCGATCGCGGCCTAATAGTACTATTTTGTGACTTTCGCTTCCGTTGAGTCGGGGTTAGACTTGGGGTTGTGGTTGAATCGAATCTAAAGCCGCCCTTCACGTACAACATCGCCGAGTTCGTGTCCGGCGAGGTGGATATCGACACCGACCTCATCCCCGTGTATTCGGACGAAGCGGGTGCGCGCGCAGCCGGCCACACGCCGGGCGACATCTTCCGCAAGCCTGGCGGGACGCTGGGTATGGTGGGCGTCATCCCCTTTGACGGCCGCGAATAGGCCACTAAGGATTCTCGCGGAACGGGGTCCGCGCCTCGTAAAGTGCAATTCTGCCGCTAAGGGCTTGCGCCAGTTGGGAGTCGCGCTGCTGGTTGGCCAGATCCAGGGCCCGCCGCGCGGTCTGGGCCGCCTCCGGAAAACGCCCCGCCTCGGCATAGGCCGCCGCCAGCGTGTCGAGAAAAGCCGGGTCACGGCCGCCCGATAGTGCCACCGCGCGCTCGGCCAGAGCCACTGCCTCGGCGCCGTTCCGCAGAGACGCATCGGGGCTCGCGGCCAGCACCAGCGCCGCGCGATTCAGGGACGCCGCGTGGTTTGGATCGAGCTCGACCGCCCGCCGCCACTCGCCCAGCGCTTCCTTCACTCTCCGCTGCAGGTAGTACAGGGTGCCCAGGTTGTAGTGTGCTTCGGCGGACTTAGGGTCGATTGAGACCGCCTTCTCCAGACGCGGGGCCGCTTCGGACAACCGGCCCTGCTGGGCCAGGGCGGCGCCCAGGTTGGCTTGGATGGTGGCATCGCCGGGGGCGAGATCGGCGGCCTTTTCCAGGTGAGCGATCGCTTCGCTCCCCTTGCCGCTGCGGAAGAGCGCGACCGCCAGGTTTACGTGCACTTCGGCGTCATCGGGACGGTTGGCCAGCACCAACTTGCAGAATTCGATGGCCTGGCTGGTCCTGCCCTCACTCTCCGAGAGTGCCCCGCAGAAGGCGCGCTGGCTGGTCTGATCCGCGGGATCGAGCTGTAGAGCCTTCACCAGGGCCGGTATGGCCTCCTCGGGCCTCGCTTGCCGGGCCAGGATGAGCCCAAGCTGCCCATACGACTCGGCATTGGCGGGATCGATCTCCTCGGCTTTGCGGTAGGCGGCGATCGCTTCCTCGGTCTTGCCCGTCTTCGCCAGCGCCATCCCGAGGCGGATCTCGGGCCGGGCATCCTCGGGATTCAGTTCCGCTGCCTTCCTCCACTCGGGAATGGCGGCCTCATCGTCGCCCTTGTTGGCTAACGCCAGGGCGACATCGAACTGCCGGTAGAACTCGGCCGCCGGAACATCGATCTTGAGCAGCCCATCCGGCGGAATGTTGACGAACTCCGGGATGTTCACGGCACGGTTCGCGGCCGTCGAGTTCTCGATCAGGATGGCGGGGCTGTCGTTGCCGTTCTCGTCCAGGTGCGTCAGGAACATCTTGGTGTATGGCCCGCGGCTCTTCGAGGAAAACACCAGCCAGCGGCCGTTCGGCGAGAAGCTGTGCCAGGAGTTCATCAGCCGCGTATTGCACCGCATCCGCCGCGGCACCCCGCCCTGCGACGGAACGATCCAAAGCTGGCTGTCGGGCCGCATCAACTGCCCGTTGCGGCACTCCACCCAGACAATCCAGCGGCCGTCGGGGGAGACCTTGGGGAAGTTGTTGCTCATGCCGTTCCCCGACGCTCCCGCGATCGGCTCCGCCTGCCCGCCTTTTCCGTCGTTGAAGGGGATGCGGTAGAGGTCGTATTGGATGGGAACCTCGTCCGGGTCGTTGGCGAACTTCGGCATCTTGCCGTCGGGGGGATAGGGGTCCTTGGCCACGGCCCGGGCGAATACGATGTACTTGCCGTCGGGACTCCAGACGCCGTCGGTCTGCACGTATTTGGGGTCGTCGGCGCCGGGCAGCAACTGGGCGCGGCCGGCCGCGCGGTCATACCAGGCCAGAACGCCGCGCGTGGGATAGAAGACCTGCAAGAAGCGGTAGTCGGTGAAATTCGAGGTGTGGACGCTGCGGCTGATGGTCCCCACCGGGCCGCTGAGGCGGGTCACCACGAAGCGTCCGTCGGGCGAAACCTGCGACATGAAGCCCACGCGGTCCGGCGACGCCTGGGTCTCCTTCGACTTGGACCAAGCGATCACGTCTTCGTTGCGGATGGCCATTTCCGGGCGGATCGATGCCAGGGCGAACATGCTCTTGTTGGCGGCGGGGCCGTCCAGATCCATGCCCAGCGTCTTGCCGTCGAGCGAGAAGGAATGGCAGTTGGCGCAACTGTGCATGCCGGTCAGCAGCAGCCGGCTGCTGGTCTGGGAGACGTTGCGCAGCCTCCAGGCGATAAGGGGCAAAGCCGCGGCCGCGAGCGGCTTGATGACGCCTTTCTGGGTCTCGGATGGCATCAGCGGCACGTCGCGGTAGAAGATCGGCGCGCCGACGGGGTCTTTGGAGGTCAGGATGGTGACGCGCCCCGCGGACACCGGCTTATTCCGCAGCAAGCCTTTGATCGTGATGGTAGCGGTGGAATGCTGCTTGATGGCCGCCCAGACGCCCGGCTCCGGTAACCAGGTTCGGGACGCGGCCTGCTCAGGAGTCAGCTTGGGCGGCTCGTTGGTGGGCGCGATGCAGCGCGCGTCGATCTCGCCGATGCGCATCGGTTCGCCGGGCGCCTGTATGCGCAAGGGCTTCGATCCGTCGGAGAACGCCACCTCGATGAGCCATTTGTCGGCATTTCCGGCATCCCGCCAGATGAAGGTGGGGGCGGCGAAATCGGGCGGGAAGATGGAGCCTTCGAGGGGATAATCGATGGAGATGGCGGCGGGCGGTACGGTTGCGGCGCCAACGAATAGTGCCGCCACCACGAGCGCGGCACAGGCCCCCAGGACTGCCGACCGTTTCACTTCTACCTCCCATCCTCAGCGACTGAAAACCATGGTACACCTTCGACCGCGCGGGGCCAGGCAAAGGACTTGAGGAACCTCATAGGCAACAGCCCGAGCGGGCCAGTGTCCGATTGCGGGACTGGGACCCTGTTGCGATTTTTTGATTTCGCGCTGTTGCGCGGCCTGCCTGATGGAGAGTGAGGCGGCAGGCAGCTCGCGGGGACATCTTTGTGCGGCTGGGCGCCGCGCTGGCGCTTGACGGATGGTCGAGTTGGCGGTGCGAGAGCATGCTCGTGCTACCTGGAATCAGGGTGAAGCATGGTGCGCTGTCGGCGGAGGGGCGAGTTCCCGCAGGTGATTGCAGGAGCTGGAGATGGAATCTCGGGATGCGAGTGATTCGCTGGTCGGGTTCGGCGCTGGGCCTTTGAGGTGAAGGTGCCTTATGGCTTAGGCTGCTGCTCCTCCTCGACCGGCGGTGGGGGCGGTGGCGCCAACTGAAGGTGGGTTTTTCTGTGCCGGAAAACCAGATCGAAACGGTTTGGGGGCCGAAAGCGCACCCCTGGCGGAGTGATGTCGGCTACCGCCGGATACTCCAACTTGAAGGCGAACACAACGCTGACCGTCTGGCCGGCGCAACGGGGCAGAAAGTCCGACATCCCGATTGCCACGCGAACTTCGGCCTGAAGCGCAGTGTCGCCGCCACGCAACTCGAGCCGCCGGACACCGCCCCGACTGTTGATGTGGATTCTGGCATTGACCGTTCCCGATTCGGCCCAGACCGCGATCAGACCTCTCGTTGGCAGTTCGAGGGCCTTGACGCACGACAGGTTCGGGTCTTGCGGACCGGACGCTGTCGGTTGTGCTTGCGAAGAACCCGCGCACGCAAAGCACATGAGTAGCACACTGATCTTGTTCATCTCACGCACCACCTGGGTGAATAGTCTTGTGGCAGTTTTCCAAGATTGTGTTATTGTTCTCGGTCAGGCGGCCTTGCCACGTTCTGCCTGGAGGGACCTGGTGGACAGCCGCCATGTCGTCGTTGGCGTAGTGCCCCTTGCCTAGCCGCCGGACCCATGTCTCTAAAGCGGCTTCAAGCTTCGCACGATCTCAAGCAGCGCACGTTCGTATCGCGGCCCGTCGGGATCGCTTTTGAAGTACTCCAACTCGGCGCCGAAGGCCCTACCGTGGAAGAGCCAGAAAACAACCACGAGGTGCACCACGTCCTCCTCTCCTTCACCGTACACCGGCTCGTCGCAGTCGGTGCGAAGCGCCATTGCTCCGGAGACCGGGCCGGCGATCTCGCTCTTCTTGCCCGTCACGCTCACGCTCCCGCCCGTGCTCCCCCTAACACTCTGCGCAGCACACGATGACACGTCGGCGATGTCCTGCACGTATGGCGCGAGCCGGCACGCTACCAGAGCGATGCTCGCGCCGTGGGGGGGCAGTCGCCCCTGGGGGAGCTGGTCCTGGGGCCGATAGTTGAAGAAAACCGGAAGACCCTCTCCTGTTCGCCAAACGTACCATGGCTGCGGAAAAGCCACGGAGAAGCCGTACTTAGGACTGCGAATGCGCTCCGGGCGCCGCGGCGAGGACGCCCCCGCGTGAGCGTTGGTCATCAAAATCGAGGCCAAGACGACCCCAGGCCACAACCGGTTCATTTGCATTTTACGGACCGATGCTCTTTATATTATCGGAGATGGGCGCCTGCTCGCTGTCAGGTTGCCCGAGGCGTCGGTCATGCTTGCAGATGCCTATCGACCGAATCATCATCAGGAAGAAGCTCATGGCCAACGAGAGACACCAGGCCAGCGCGAGGAGGAGTCTCAAAAGGCCGCCTGGCTGGAACCCAAAGGCAAGCCATCGACGACTGTCAACTGGCCTTGCGCGCGCCTTGGGCCAGGTGGTGCTGGTCCAGCGCCTGGCGGACGAACGCCTTAATCACAGCCTGGCGGCTCACATTGAGCTCCGCCGCCGCTTGGTCGAGCTCCAGTAGCATGGAGGCGGTGAAATCCACGTTGACCCGCTGGATAGGACGGATCATCTTGCCGCGGTTCGTGAAGAAACGCGACACATCTTCGCCCCGGTCGGCCATCCGGGCGATGGACTCGGCCGAAGGGGCCTTCTTGCTTTCACGAGTTGGCTTCATATAACTTCTGCTCCTCCCGCGTCGCGCGCCACAGCGTCACCAGGTGGCAGTACTCGCCGAAGTTGTCTTCCCTAATCTCGAAGATCACCGTGACAGGCGGTCGCCGACCCATCCGATCGCGCGGTGCTGTTCCGGGTCGTCGGACCGCCGATCTTGGTAGTACGGGCACGTGAAGATCTCCTGCGTCTCGGCGACTCGCTCTTGGCCTTGCTGAACCGGAATCGCATCGCAGAATGGTATAGCAGTTATACCACATCAGCCTGCTTCCTCGGGAGCGCCAAGGCTCGCCGCCGCTTCCGCGATGCTTCCCAACAGTCTGCAAGGCAGGCGAGCCGCGCGGCCCCTTACGCCGTCATATCGACGACTTCGAAGCGGAAGCGCTCCGGGGGCAGGGAGGCCACGGGCGTGGGGTTCAGGCTGGCCCACTTCTGGAAGGCGGTCGAGGCGACGGTGGATTGCAGCAGGAACAGGAACTGGTTCGAGAAAAACGAAATCGGCGGTGGCTGGCGGAAGGTGAGCCGGAGGCCGACGGCCCTCTCGACGTCCACCTCGCTATCCGCCGCGGATTTGTCCTCGAGCAGGGTGACGAAGCTGCAGCGGCCGGCGTGCGGCCAAAGATCGGGGCGCAGCAGGGCGCGCAATTCAGGCCGGGTGTCGAAGGTGATCTCGCACTGCCGGATCCACTCCAGAATCGAATCGCCCCATTTCCAGTGAGTCACCAGCCGCTTGTATTCTTCGACGAGTTGAACGGCGAGGTCCAGCCTGCGGAGATCGAGTTCGTGGTCGATGGCCGGATCCTCGGTGTGCGACGGCACCACCATGTCCTCGGATTCGACAATCGACGTGGCCAGGTTGAAGACCCGGTCCAGGCGCTGGAGTCCAGGGCTGGTGCGGAGAAGCAGGGGTGGCAGGTCGTGGGTTTTGTCTCCGCCGATCTCGACGTATTGCCGGCCGCCGACGATCTCCATAACACCTCTCTACTCATATCGACGCAGCGAGGCGAAGAAAGGGTGCAAAACGAATGCAGGCGCGTCCGCTCCCTCGCGGTCGCGGCTCGGTAATCAGGGTCGCGGCTCGGTAACCGGCACGAGACGCTAGATCTCGATGTCGCTGTGAAACCCTTTGTGGATGGCGTAGAGCGCCAGCTCAAGGCGGTCGGAAACCCCCAGCTTGTCAAAGATGTTGTGGAGGTGGTTCTTCACCGTCTGCTCGCTGATGAAGATCTTCTCCGCGATCTCTTTGTTCTTGAAGCCCTGCGCCACCAGCGCCACAATCTCGCGCTCGCGCTGGCTGAGGGGGCTGCGTTCGCGGCCCTTGCGGTCGGTGGTGGTGATCCGGCCCGGCGAAGCGAACTGGCGCATCACCGCGGCGGTGGTGTGCGAATCCAGCCAGATCTCCCCGGAGTTCACCTTGCGAATGCTCTTGTACAGGAGTTCCGTGGCCGTCTGCTTGAGCACGATTCCCGAGCAGCCCAGCTTCATGGCCTGCACAAACTCGTTCTTGTCTTCCGAGGCCGTTAAGATAATGATCTTGGTCCGGCAGCCGGCGGTCTTCAGGTTCTGAAGGACGGTGAGGCCGTCCATGCCGGGCATGCGCAGGTCCAGGAGCAGCACATCCGGCTCGCCCTGCCGGACAATCTCCAGAACTTCGTTGCCGTCCCGAGCTTCGCCGACCACGTCGAAGTCGTCTTCGAGGCTGAGCAGCTTGCGAAGACCGTCGCGGAAGATCGGGTGATCGTCCGCAATGACGATGCGAATGGTCCCGGCGCGTTGTGCGGTAGCACTAGTACGTTGGGACTCGTACTCCAGAGTCGAGGGTTCTTCTGGCATGTGGATCGAGTTGATTCTAGTGCTCTTCCTAGTACTACGTCAATCCAAGTTATGATTAAAGTACTTTAATTGCCAGTTTTTGCCCTCTTTTGCGGGGATTCGAGGCCGTCGTATGACCTCTGCGGGCTATCCGCAGCCGCCTGGCGACGCACGGTAGTCGTGGTAGGGTGAGGACCGAAGTCCCACCCCCTCTGTGCCGAAATGGAACGGCATGAAGGCTGTTTCCCCTTGACTATCGACAGGAGAAG
>Ga0182027_10005714_pt1 | contig 18817 bp, 16 predicted proteins | sample 712E1DmetaG_FD_121300 | JGI IMG/M metagenome (GOLD analysis project Ga0182027, IMG submission 121300) | Permafrost microbial communities from Stordalen Mire, Sweden - 712E1D metaG (Illumina Assembly) | ecosystem: Environmental > Terrestrial > Soil > Wetlands > Permafrost | place: Sweden...
TTTTTTCTTGAAATCTTCAGAAAAATACCGACACTGACGGATTTTTTTTTCAATGTTAAATAAACTATTTTCCATGTTTTGTCAACCTGTTTTAAGGTCAACTTATTTCAGGCATCGACAAAATGGGTTCATAAACTTGCTCTGTGCTCTCTGCGAAATTCTCTGTGTCCTTTGTGGTTAAGAAGAATTTTTCTACAATACTAATTAGTATCAAATGCATTCAGGGTAAACTAAAATAGCTATTTTTGCCTGACATTTGATTGATCAAAAATTATCCATTTCGAAAGCCTTATGAGTATAGAAGAAATTGCCAAATCATTGAATTTTATCGAAATTATTATTGAAGAGGATATAAGAACCGGGAAACACGGCGGCAGGGTTCATTTTCGTTTCCCGCCCGAACCCAATGGATACCTTCATATCGGTCATGCAAAAGCAATTTGTATAAACTTTGGCTTTGCTGAAAAATATAACGGGAAATGCAACCTCCGGTTCGATGATACCAATCCGGTTAAAGAAGATGTGGAATATGTTGATTCTATTAAAGAAGACATCCATTGGCTGGGTTTTGACTGGGAAGACAGGGAATATTATGCATCCGATTATTTTTCAAAGCTATACGAATGGGCTATACTACTGATCAAAAAAGGCAAAGCATATGTTGACGAAAGTAGCGCAGAGGAAGTAGCCGCCAATCGCGGAACGCCAACCCAACCCGGGAATGAAAGTCCATACAGAAATCGTTCAGTTGCAGAAAATCTCGACCTCTTTGAACGCATGAAAAAAGGCGAATTCAATGATGGTTCAAAAGTGCTTCGTGCTAAAATCGATATGGCTTCTCCCAATATGAATATGCGAGACCCTGTAATGTACAGGGTAAAACATGCCCATCACCATCGCACCGGTAATGAATGGTGTATTTATCCTATGTACGATTATGCCCATGGGCAATCCGACTATATAGAAAATATAACCCATTCATGTTGTACACTCGAATTTGAAATTCACAAGCCGCTTTACGACTGGTTTCTTACTGAAATCATCGACAACGAGGAAGAAAATTTCAGCCGTACGCACCAATATGAATTTGCCCGTTTAAACCTTAACTACACTGTAATGAGCAAGCGCATGTTGTTACAGCTTGTTGAGGAAAAATATGTCGAAGGCTGGGACGATCCCAGAATGCCCACTATTTGTGGTTTACGGAGAAGAGGTTTTACCCCCCAATCAATTCGGAATTTTATTGATAAGGTAGGTGTTGCAAAGCGCGAAAATGTAATTGATGTTGGTCTTCTTGAACATTGCATCCGTGAGGACCTGAATAAAAAATCACGCCGTGTGATGGGGGTACTCAATCCGCTGAAAGTCACTATCGAAAACTACCCGGAAGGCAAAGAAGAAGAACTCGATGCTGTGAATAATCCCGAAGACGAAAGTATGGGCAGCCGTAAAGTCCCTTTTTCACGGAATTTATATATTGAACGGGAGGACTTTATGGAAATTCCGGCAAAGAAATATTTCAGATTATCGCCTGGTATGGAGGTCCGGCTCAGGTATGCCTATTTAATCACCTGTAAGGAAGTAATTAAAAACAACCAGGGTGAAATCATAGAACTAATTTGTACATGCGACCACGAAAGCAGGGGAGGAAACGCTCCCGACGGCCGAAAAGTAAAAGCCACCCTGCATTGGGTATCGGCTCCCCATGCTGTTGAAACAGATATCAATCTGTACGACCGACTTTTCAGTATAGAAGACCCCTACAAATGCGATGATGGAAAAACTTTTCTGTCGAACCTGAATCCTAATTCATTGAAAAAAATTAAAGGATATATTGAACCATCCGTTAAAAAGGCGAACCCATCGGATAAATTCCAATTCGAACGCCTGGGCTACTTTTGTGTGGATAAAGACAGCAAGCAAGAAAAGTTGATCTTCAATCGAACTGTAATGCTAAAAGATACCTGGGCAAAAATTACTGGTCATGAATAACAGGCGTATTCTCGATATCAGGTCAAATTCTTAAAATCATTTTTAAATTATTGCCGGAAAGTATCATATGAATTTCATTATATGTCCAAAATTATTACTTTTGGACTCCTAAATTGCCTCGTGGTGTAATTGGCAACACGTCTGATTCTGGATCAGAAGAGTCCAGGTTCGAGCCCTGGCGAGGCAGCCAGATTATTTGGTGATTTAGTGATTTGGTGAAATAGTGATTTGTTACTTTCTGGAAAAGTCGATACTTTCTGCATAACAAAAAGCTTCATTGGTAGATTTAATTTTCAAGTATAGATATCTTAACTTGAAGGTCTTTGCGATAAACTTCGCGATCTTTGCGTGAAATATTGATATATGATAAACACATTTAATTTGCTCAAAAAGAAGAGCAAGGAGCGCTAAGAGCTATTTTGCTGATTTGTTGATTGGGTGATTGGTGACCTGTTCATTTGCAGGAAAATATCCACTGTTCGGGAATAAAAAACTATTTCATTTCTCCCTTATCAAATCCCTGATAACCTCCGCAGCACAATAACATCCAAATATCGCAGGCATATAAGAAATAGTACCTACCACAGATCTTTTGTTGTCGCTTCCGTCTGTCACAACAATACATTCCTTTGGCACCGATTCTGTTGAAAATACTACCGTGATACCTGTCTCTATGTCCATTCGGTGCAAGTACTTTCGAACCATATGAGCAAATTTACAATGGTGTGATTCGCTGATATCTGATACCAGAATTTTAGAGGGATTGGTTTTACCTCCCGATCCCATGGAACTTACAATTCTCATCCCCCTTCTGACACTTTCAGCCAGCAATGTCACCTTTGGAGTGAGTGTATCAATTGCATCTACTATATAATCGTACTTATTTTCGAGGATCTTTGAAATATTACTCTCATCCAGAAAATCATTGAATATCTCAATTTCAATTTCCGGATTTATATCTTTTAATCTGGAAGCAATCCCTTCCGTCTTCTGAATGCCTACCGTACTGGATAATGCAATAATCTGACGGTTTCGGTTTGAAGGCTGCACTGTATCGCTGTCAATAAGCGTTAGTTTACCCACTCCTGCCCTGCAAAGTTGTTCCGCCGCATATCCGCCAACACCGCCAACACCTGCAATGAGTATATGTGCGCTTTGTAACAGATTGATGTTCTCGGTACCGATCAATAACTCAGTTCTGCATTTCCAATCCGATTCATTCATAATTCAATTTTAAAACACTCTGTGAAATTTCTCATGATCTGTGACTCAAGCAAATCTTCCGGGATATCTAGAATTGAAGCCGCCTTTTGATATATCTCGTCAAGACCATGTCCGGTGTCATCAGTCTCAAGAAAAATTCTTTCCAACGGAAGTTTGGTAAATAATTTAAATGCCTTGCTCTCTTCTCTAAATAACATGGTGCCATAAGAAAGATAAAATCCTTTTTCGATAAGCTGCAAGGCAATTTCTTCACTTGAATTAAACCAGTGGATAATCCAGGGTCGTGGCAGATTCGCCTCTATATTTAATACCAAGACCTCGTTATAGGCTTTCACACAATGGATAATCATTGGTTTATTAACCTGCCTGGCAATTGCAATCTGATGCTTAAATGCGATAAGCTGAATTTCATAAGGAACATCCACTTTTTTATCAAGTCCTGCTTCACCAATTGCTATTATCTGTGGATGATTGGCTATTTCCCGTACCTTATTGACATCATTTTGAAGAGTGTCTTCATTGACATGCCATGGATGTAATCCGACACTGTATAGTTTATGATTTTCGATTTCACCGGTTTGACTATGGAATAAATTCCTGACTACCTCAATGGAAGCATCGTTATTTATGGCATGCCGATGAATATCAATTTTCATTTCAGGTTATTTGGTGAATATGTTGATCCGGACCCCCTTTGTGTTTCCCCCTATGAAGGGGAAATGTCCGAAGGACAATAGGGGTCTTACCGCTCTCAAATTATTATATTTAATTTTTACTATTTATTAATTTCTCTGATAGCCTTTCCAAGTCTGTTTATAGTCTCTTCCTTCCCTATCGTTTCAAAAATATCAAACAAATGAGGGCCTTTGGCATCACCAACGACAGCTATTCTCAGGGGATTCATTATCTTGCCGAAACCAAGCTGATGTTCCTGGACATAGTTTTTAATCTGTTCTTCCAAAACATTGGATTGGAAATTTTCAATCTTACGAATAATCTCCAGACAATCCTCAACAATCGCACTACTGTCTTCCTTCCAGAATTTTTTCAATGCCTCTGCATTATAATATTCAGGTGCGACAAAAAAATAGGACGACTGCTCCCATAAATCTATTATAAATACAGCCCTCTCTTTAACCAGTCCAACCATCTTTTCAGCAACTGATATGTCCTTATTAATTCCTTTTTTCTTTAGGATTTCATTGTAAGCAAATGCCAATTCGTGATCACTTTTAGCGTGCAAATATTGTTGATTAAACCATTTCGCCTTTTCAGGATCGAACCGGGCTCCCGATTTATTGACCCGTTCCAGCGAAAATGCATTCACGAGCTCATCCAAAGAATAAATTTCCCGCTCAGTACCGGAATTCCAGCCCAAAAGCGCAAGAATATTAACTACCGCTTCAGGAAAGTACCCTGATTCTCGATATCCGCTGGCTACTTCGCCTTCCGGAGATTTCCATTCCAACGGGAATACGGGAAAACCGTCTTTATCACCATCTCTCTTGCTCAGTTTTCCTTTACCACTGGGCTTTAATATTAACGGTAAATGTGCAAACTCAGGCATATCATTCTCCCATCCAAAAGCCCTGTAAAGCATTATATGCAGTGGCAATGAGGGTAACCATTCTTCACCCCTGATTACATGGGTAATTTCCATAAGATGATCGTCCACAATATTGGCAAGATGATAAGTGGGCAGTCCATCCGATTTAAAAATCACCTTGTCATCCAGTGTGGATGTGTTGAATTTAATATCTCCCCGTATGATATCTTTTGCATGGACTTCAATGTTTTCAGGCATCTTAAACCTTATAACATAAGATTTCCCTGAGCCAATAATATCGGAAACATCCGACGCTTTTCGCGTCAGTGAATTGTTCAATGACATTCTTGTATGCATATCGTAGGAAAAGGATTTTTTCTCTGCCTCATAAGATGTCCTCAATTTTTCAAGTTCTTCAGTTGTATCAAAAGCATAATAAGCCCAGTCTGCATTAATCAGCTGATCGGCGTATTCTCTGTAAATAACTTTGCGAACCGATTGTTTATAAGGTCCGTATTCTCCTCCTTGTTTTACACCTTCATCGGGAGTTAACCCCAGCCATTCCAAAGCCTTGTTTATATATTCCTCTGCTCCGGGCACCAACCGCGATTGATCGGTATCTTCAATCCGAAGGATAAATTCGCCATCATTCTTCCTTGCAAAAAGATAATTGAAAAGGGCAGTCCTCACACCGCCAATATGCAACGGACCGGTAGGACTTGGAGCAAAACGCACACGTACTTTTTTAGACATTCCAAAGGTTTTATTTCTAAACAAAGATAATATATCAATCAGATAGTCAAACTGAAGTAAATCGATAGTACTTAAAGCAGCAAAATTATTTTATCCATCGTATATCAATGTCGTTTGGATAATACCAAATAAATAATTTACTTGCACCGTCAATTTATATTATATAATTCCTTTATGCGAAATAAGATAATTTATGTAGTCATTCTTTTGGTGTCTCTCAGTTTGCAATCAATTGCCCAGAAATTCCAACCCGGCTATATTATTACCGACAATCTGGACACAGTCTATGGACTGGTAGCAAACAATAATTTTATTGAGAATGGAAAATTCTGCCAATTTAGAAAAACCGACAGTAGTGAAGTAACTGCCTATCAACCTTCTGAAGTTGCTTCATATCGTTTAACTGACGGTAAGTATTATATTTCTAAGGAAGTTATCATTGACAGTCTCAGGCAAAGAGTCTTTCTGGAATATTTAATAAAAGGGAAAGCCAATATTTTTTATCTGCGCAATCCGAATGGCGAATACTATTTTATTCAAAAAGAAAATGATACCCTCGTTTCGCTTAGTTCGGATGAAATTCATCTTGCAAATAATCAGATGACAAAATCAAAAAAATATACGGGCACCATGAAATACATTTTAAAAGATGCGCCTCAATTATACAATGAAATAGACAAATCACAATTAGACCATAAGTCGCTGATTAAAATCGCAAAAGATTACCAAAATGTAGTTTGCAAAGATGAAAGCTGCCTTATTTATGAGAAAAAAACAAAGTCAAAAATAGGTTTAGCAATTTCCAGTGTTATAGGAACATATAAATATTATAGTGCTTCCGAGTTGGGAAAGACGAAATGGAACAAAATTGGATTGTTATCATACGGAATTACGTTGGAAGTTTCACTACCCCAGTTAAATGAAAGAATAGGATTCAAACCATCGTTACTTTATGGGAAATCAAAATTCTCAATTACAGATGTTGAAACAAAATACGTAAGTGTTTCTTCATCGTATTCAACCTCAGACATTGAAATCCCCTTAATGATTCAGTATAAATTTATTTTACAGAAAAAATACTTATTATATTTTAATCTAGGTCCTTATTTAGATTATTCGTTTCTATATGTAGAAGAATCATACTATTATGATAGTTTTAGTGATATAAAACTTAAGACGAATCTTGATCAAACAAAATCAGATTATTTATCCTTAGGAGCCGGAGCTTCGCTGGGAACAAAAATTATGATTTCAAAGAAAATATATATTGATATGGCTGCCACTTCAGATTTGTTATTCAGATCGGGAGGCTTGAATAAATGCCTGATTAATGGCATTGTTAGCATTGGATATTGCTTTGAATAGAAGGAAATTGTTGTAACTTTATAAATGGAACCATTTTATCATGGATTTTGTCAAATAAGACTTTAACCTTATGAAAATTAAATGGGTGCTTTTTTACTAAAGGAGATTCAATAACAGAAATTATTTGCCAAATTGTGGGCTATAGCTGTTCTAATTTTAAATTGCCCATGGAAAATAAATATCTCTTTATCAGTCTCATATTAGTTATTTCTAATCTAAACTCATTAAGCCAGAAATTCCAACCCGGCTATATTATTACCGACAATCTGGACACAGTCTATGGACTGGTTGCAAACAATAACTTTATTGAAAATGCCAAATCCTGTCAATTTAAGAAAACTGACAGCAGTGAAGTATCTACATACCAACCTTTTGATATCAATTCTTATCGTTTCACTGACGGTAAATATTATATTTCTAAAGAAATCACCATCGACAGTGTCCGACATAAAGCTTTTCTGGAATATTTAATAAAAGGAAAAGCCAATATTTATTACTTGCGCAATTCGACGGGAGATTACTATTTTGTTCAAAAAGAAAATGATTCAATGATTATACTGAGATCGGATCAAGTGAACCTGACTTTTAACCAGACGACTCAGAAATGGGCACCTGCAAATAATTCGACAGCTCAGGGCTCGACTCAGTCAAAGAAGTATATTGGAACGATGAAATATATTCTTCGGGACGCCCCAACTTTGTACAATGAAATAGATCGTGCGGATCTTGACCACAAATCTTTGATTAAAATTGCAAAAGATTACCATAATCTCGTTTGTAAAGATGCAAGTTGCATCATTTACGAGAAAAAAAACAAACTCAAGCTGGGTCTGGAAATAACTAGTATGATAGGGATTAATAAATACAGTTCTACCAATGTCGGTAATACGGAATATTCGGACTTTAAACTGCAAATATACGGAGTTACAGTAATCTTACCTTTGTCTCTGCTCAATGAAAGTATTGACTTTAAGTCTGGTATTTTATTTGGTACGACTGATATTAAGACTACACAACCAGAGGTAGGCAGAGATCTGATTACATCCTATTCGGCTTCAAACCTCGACATTCCTCTGACGTTGCAATATAACTTTGTAAAGCAGAGAAAATGGAAGGTTTATTTTGGTTTAGGCCCCCAGATTGGATATACTTCAACAAAACTTGATGATTCTTATTATTTATCATCCATTGGTAAAATTCCATTTTCTCCCTCTGAAGATGAATATTACTCAGCTCCGTTTAAAGGCATGTATTTAGGGGGATGCACAGCTCTTGGAGCAAGTATTCTAATAACCAGAAGGCTATTTATTGATGTTGCTGCAAACTATGCTTTAACCGCGAAGATTGGCTCATCAACCAGATCACTGATCACATCTTCTGTTAGTATAGGTTATCTTTTGAATAGTGGGAAATAATTCTATTATTAACAGCCATAGTAACTGTGTTTAACTTTCAGATTTTCAGCTTATAACAAACAACACTGTTACTGAAAAAAGTTGGTATGTAGAGCGTCTGATCTGTTGCTACATAACCAAAATCGGCAGTATTATTCTTTTGTGTATCGGAAGTATCGAGTAACAATTCTTTGACTCCTTCTTTTTTCATAGTATAAACTTTGCCAACCCAATCGGAAAATATGAAAAATTCGGGGCTAATAACAGCTAGACCATCCACTCCTCCGGTATCCTTAAGATAATCATCCACCTTTTTGGTAGAAGGATCGATCGCCACGATATTATCGCCAGCTCCCATTAAAATCTTCCCATTATACATGATAATTCCATTGGGTCCTTTCCAGTCTATAGATTGCACCAACTCACTGGTATAACCTTTCTCAAATTTATACACCTTTTTCCCCATCGTTTCTGTAATATACAATTCACCTTCGGGACCTGCAGCTATATCATTTAAGAATTTGCTTCCTTCCACCGGATAGTATTTATCAATAATACCCGATTTTATATCAATCTGAACCAACCTGTCAATGTCGGTCACAAATAGTTTTCCGTTTACTATTTCCATTCCCTTAGGGCTATTCAAGCCGGTTACCCATTTCAGATTTTTCACCTTACCATCGAAGGTCAGGATGGATATAAATCCGTTGCCGGCTTTTTCCGATGGATTTTGTCCCCCGATATTCGAAACATACATGATTTTCTCGTCAGGTACAGGGTAAACACTCTCAGGCACACTCAGGCCGGTAACTTCCCAAACTTTTTCAAGTTTATCTGATTTAAATTTTTCAGTCTGGCTGAATATACCAGCGCAATAGATAATTGCAAAAATTATGAATAACATTTTTATTTTCATGGCTCACATTTTATGGTTAGCAAGGGTAATTTATTAAAACCAATTTTATCAAACAAAGTTTATTCATTATATTTAAATAATAGTATCTTTGCCGCGAAATTTTGCGGATGTGTCGTAATTGGTAGCCGAGCCAGACTTAGGATCTGGTGCCGTAAGGCGTGGGGGTTCGAGTCCCTTCATCCGCACACTGCTTAAACCGCTAATACTCTCGAATGTCGTAAGTGTTGGCGGTTTTTTAAAATGTCTAAGTTTTTAAAATACATAACAAGATGAATATTATCAAAGAAAATATTGATGAGCTAAATGCCGTATTAAGCATTAAGCTGGAAAAAAATGACTATGAAGATAAAGTCAGTAAGGTACTGAAAGATTATCAAAAAAAGGCCAAAATCGATGGTTTCAGACCCGGGAAGGTTCCCTTTGGTCTGGTTAATAAAATGTATCGCAGACAGATTTTGATTGAAGAGGTGAATAAGCTCCTTTCTGAATCAATCTCTAAATACATGGTCGATGAAAAACTCAAGATTTTGGGTGAACCTTTGCCCCATGAAGAGGATAAAACCCCCATAGACTGGGATAACGATACTGAATTTGAATTCAAACTGGACCTTGGATTAGCTCCTGAGGTAAATATTAAAGTTTCAACGCAGGATAAAATTCCTTTTTACAAAATAAAGGTTGATGAAGAACTCTTAACAAAATACATCAATAATTACGCAAGTCGCTTCGGCGAAAATGTACCGGTCGATTTAGCAGAAGAGAAAGACCTTATTAAGGCTGAAATTAAACAACTCGATGTGGAGGGAAATTTAATGGATGGCGGAGTTGGAGTTGATGAGACCTCTTTTCTTATCGATATGATCAAGGATGATGAAATTAAAAAACAGTTTATCGGCGTAAAGCAGGCTGATAGTATTGTTATTGACCTTAAAAAAGCTTTCCCGAACGATACCGAAATATCCAGCATGCTAAAAATTAAGAAGGAAATTGCTGTTGGACTGCAAGGAAATTTCAGGGTCACTGTTAATTCGGTAAATCGATTCCATAAGGCTGAAATAAACCAGGTTCTTTTTGATAAAATTTATGGAGAAGGTGTGGTAAAATCAGAAAGTGAGTTTAGGGAAAAAATGACAGAGGAAGCTGAAAAAGTTCTATTTCAGGATAGCGAATACCGCTTCAAAATTGATGCAAAAGAAACACTGTTAAAAAAATTCAAAGGGAATTTGCCGGCCGAATTTTTGAAAAGATGGCTTTTCCTTATCAATGATGGGAAATTTACAAAAGAGCAAATTGAAACCGATTATAATCATTTCGAAGAAGATCTTAAATGGCAACTTGTAAAGGATCAGTTGGTTTCCGAAAACAAATTGCAGATAACCGAAGAAGATTTAATGAAAAGTGCAATTGAATATGCTCGAATCCAGTTTAGTCAATATGGGATGTCCAATTTGCCCGACGAACATCTTCAGGAATTTGCAAAACGCATGCTTGATAAGGAAGAAGATAAAAATAAAATAAGTGGCAGGGCCCTGGAAGATAAGCTTTTCGAATTTGTAAGGAATACCGTGAAAGTCGAGGAAACAGAGATTACAACCGAAAAATTCAACAAGTTGTTCGAAAAATAATCGTAACTTTACTTATTGATTACTAACAATAAAGGCTTGATAAACACTATGAACGATTTCGAAAAATATGCAATAAAACACAGGGGCATTAGCAGTATATCCCTTAATAAAATTACTTCCGCTTATGGGAGTTATATTTCACCAACCATTATTGAAGAAAGGCAACTGAACATTGCATCCATGGACGTATTTTCGCGTCTTATGATGGACCGCATCATTTTTCTTGGCTTACCTATCGACGATTATGTTGCAAATGTAATACAGGCACAATTGCTTTATCTGGATTCTGTTGACACAGGCAAAGACATTCAGATCTATTTCAACTCGCCAGGTGGCGCTGTGCATGCCGGACTTGGAATTTATGATACAATGCAGTTTATCAATTGCGATATTGCAACAATATGCACAGGAATGGCTGCATCAATGGCCGCCGTATTGCTGTGCGCCGGTAAAAAAGGAAAACGCACTGCTCTCAAACACTCACGGGTTATGATACATCAACCTATGGGTGGCACACAGGGACAGGTTTCAGATATCGAGATCTCGACCCGCGAAATAATAAAAGTCCGCAACGAACTTTATAAAATCATTGCTGATCATAGTGGTAATGCGTTTGAAAAAGTTCAACAGGATTCCGACCGTGATTATTGGATGACTGCCAACGAAGCCCTTGAATATGGCATGATTGATGAAGTTTTGGACAGGGCCAAGAAATAAATGACAAACAACATGGACAGGTGCTCATTTTGCGGACGAGAAAAACGCGACACCAACCTTCTAATAGCAGGTATTTCAGGACATATCTGCGATAGTTGTATTGAACAGGCTTATGAGATTGTGCAGGAAGAACTAAAAAAGAATGGCGATTTCGACATAAATTCCATCAAACTTGTAAAACCCAAGGAGATCAATAAATTTCTGGATCTCTATGTAATAGGTCAGGATGAAGCTAAAAAATACTTATCCGTTGCCGTATACAATCATTATAAACGTCTGATGCATCAAAACCGCAAAGATGATGACGTTGAAATTGAAAAATCAAATATTATCCTCGTAGGCGAAACAGGTACCGGTAAAACATTACTTGCCCGAACCATATCAAAACTTTTAAATGTTCCCTTTACCATTGTCGATGCAACGGTACTTACCGAAGCCGGCTATGTAGGCGAAGACATTGAAAGTATTCTAACACGTTTACTGCAGGTTGCCGATTATAATGTGGAAGCTGCCGAAAAAGGCATCGTTTTTATTGATGAAATTGATAAAATAGCCCGTAAATCAGACAATCCTTCGATCACACGCGATGTGTCGGGCGAAGGTGTTCAACAAGGATTATTAAAATTGCTGGAAGGAGCCGTCGTTAATGTACCGCCGCAGGGTGGCCGTAAACACCCCGATCAAAAAATGATTCAGGTGGACACAAAAAATATTCTATTTATTTGCGGGGGCGCTTTTGATGGTATTGAGAAAAAAATCGGCCACCGTTTGAATACACGAGTGGTTGGCTATAGCGCAGTTAAAGATGCGGATGATATTGACAGGCAGAATTTATTGCAATACATAGCTCCTCAGGATCTCAAGGCATACGGAATGATCCCTGAAATTATAGGACGCTTGCCGGTGTTAACCTATTTGCATCCACTTGATAAGGAAACTTTACGCCAAATTTTAACCGAACCAAAGAATTCCATCATCAAACAATATGTCCGGCTTTTCGAAATGGACGGAATTAAACTCACCTTTAAAGACACCGCCCTTGATTTTATTGTAGATAAAGCAGTCGAATTTAAGCTGGGAGCCAGAGGATTGCGTTCCATTTGTGAGGCGATTATGGTGGATGTTATGTTCGAATTACCCTCTTCGGGAAATAAGGAAGAAGTGGTAATTACAAAAAAATATGCAACGGAAAAGCTTGAAAAACAGAATATTAAAAGATTAAAGGTCGCATAGCTATTGTTTATTTGATAAATTATACTTTATCTTTGTATCAGGAAAGCAAAAAAATGAAAAAAGTACTTTTTACAATGTTTTGGTGGTGGCTCCGATTTCAACTGAAAGCGTGAGGTAAGACCCTATTGTAAAAAATTTACTTATATACATCAAGCGGCCTATCGTAACTCACGGTAGGCCGCTTCTGATTTTATAAACCCTGCAAAACAAAAAAGATATGAAAACATTCAACATTCAGACACAAACAAAAAATTTACTGGCGGATACCATCACTCCGGTTAGTATTTATCTGAAAGCCCGGGATCTTTTTCCAAACTCAATTCTACTCGAAAGTTCAGATTATCATGGCAACGAAAACAGTTATTCAATAATCTGCCTCCATCCTATTTCATCATTTATTGTCGATAAAAGTTATCTAACCATTGAATTTCCGGATGGAGAGGTTGTAAAAGGAAAGGTTGACAGTATTCAAGGGTTTCGGAATAGCTTCAATGATTTTTTGAACGCTTTTAAAGTTTCAGCAAATATTCCACTCCCTGTGAATGGCATTTTCGGGTATGCATCCTATGATGCAGTGCAGCATTTTGAAACCATTCAATTTGCCCATGAAATAAAGGAAAATTACCACATCCCAGAAATTCGATATAGTTTTTACAAATATGTAATTGCAATCAATCACTTTAAAAATGATTTAATCATAATTGAAAATCTAATTGAGGGTGAAGAGAGTAAAATGGATCGGATCGAATCGCTTATCTATAACCGAAACATTCCTTCTTTTAAATTTTATCCCGGAAACAATGAAACAAGCAATGTTAGCGATGATGAATATATGAAACTCGTTTCAAAAGGAAAAGAACATTGTTACAGAGGCGATGTATTTCAAATAGTCCTGTCACGTCAATATTCCCAATCATTCCATGGCGATGAATTTAATGTTTACAGGGCGCTTAGGTCAATTAATCCTTCACCTTACCTCTTCTATTTTGATTATGGCAATTATAAAATTTTCGGCTCTTCGCCTGAGGCACAATTGAAAATCACCAAAGGTCGTGCCATTATCAATCCCATCGCAGGTACATTCCGTCGTACCGGAGATGATGAAAAAGACAAACAATTGGCAAATGAACTTTCTACTGATGTAAAAGAGAATGCAGAACATGTGATGCTTGTGGACCTTGCACGCAATGATCTAAGCCGTCATGCATCGGATGTTAAAGTAGACAATTATCGTGAAATACAGTATTTCTCTCATGTCCTTCATATGGTCTCAACAGTATCAGGTAGGCTAAATGATAGCAGTAACGTAATTGATATGATGATGGCTACTTTCCCGGCAGGTACACTTTCCGGGGCCCCAAAGTTTAAAGCTATGGAACTTATTGATAAATATGAAAACCAAAATCGGGGATATTATGGCGGTGCCATTGGATTTTTCAATTTTGACGGAGATTTCAATCATGCCATTATGATACGTACTTTCCTGTGTAAAGACAACCGGCTGTTTTATCAGGCTGGCGCCGGAATTGTATCAGTATCGGATGAGGAAAAAGAATTACAGGAAGTGAATAATAAGCTGGGTGCCCTAAAAAAGGCGATAGAAATGGCAAAAGATATTTAATTATGAAAAAAATACTGGTAATAGACAACTACGATTCATTCACGTATAATCTCGTTCACTACATAGGAAATCTTACGGATGATCCAATCGAAGTGTTCAGGAATGATGAAATCTCTTTAGAAGAAGTCAGCAAATTCGATAAAATTTTACTTTCTCCCGGACCTGGGATTCCCATAGAAGCCGGAATATGTCTTGAACTGATCAGAACATTTTTCCATACTAAAAGCATTTTGGGTGTATGTCTCGGACATCAGGCTATTGGTGAAGCTTTTGGAGCCAGTCTGATAAATCTTGATAAAGTATATCATGGAGTCGCTACACCTATTCATGTCCTGATACCGGACGATGACCTCTACTACGGAATTCCGGAAAAATTTGAAGTCGGACGGTATCATTCATGGGTAATTGCACATGAAGGATTCCCTAAAGATCTGAGAATCACTGCTGAAGATGATAGCAAAATGATCATGGGAGTAAGCCATGATAAATACGATGTCCGCGGTGTTCAATACCACCCGGAATCGGTTCTTACGGAACATGGTTATAAAATTATTGAAAACTGGTTAAAAATCTAAATTCTCCGAGCTATGGAAATGCGACACATATTAAATCATCTTTTTGAGCACAAGACCCTTACACGCTCAGAAGCAGAGGAAATACTAACCAATACGGCACAGGGAAGTTATTCCGATTCGGAAGTAGCAGCTTTCCTGACAGTTTACCTAATGCGCAGTATCACAGTTGAAGAACTATCGGGCTTCAGAGATGCTCTATTAAATCTTTGCATCAGAGTCGACCTTTCTGATTTCGATACAATAGATGTGTGTGGCACAGGAGGTGATGGGAAAGACACATTCAACATTTCAACAATCACAACTTTTGTTCTGGCTGGTGCAGGAGCAAAGGTAGCAAAACATGGAAATTATGGCGTCTCCTCGGGTTGTGGCTCATCGAATATTATGGAACAATTGGGCTATAAATTTTCAAGTGATCCTGATAAGTTAAAAAAAGAAATAGATCGTTCGGGAGTTTGCTTCTTGCATGCCCCACTATTTAACCCTGCCATGAAAAATGTAGGACCGGTTCGCAAGGCATTAAAGGTCAAAACATTTTTCAATATTCTGGGGCCAATGGTAAACCCAAGTTTTCCGAAAAAGCAGATGGTGGGCGTATTCAGCCTTGAACTGGCACGAATATATAACTACCTTTTTCAACAAGATCGTAAGGAATTTACAATCCTTCATTCACTCGACGGGTATGATGAAGTCTCCTTAACATCCGATTTTAAGGTTATATCAAATAAGAATGAACAGATTCTCTCCCCTGAATCATTTGATATGAAAACTGTGAGGCCTGAGGAATTGCATAATGGTAACAGTGTCCCTGAAGCAACTAAATTATTTGTCTCCATTCTTGAAGGGAACGGAACCAAAACACAAAACAATGTTGTGCTGGCTAATTCTGCACTGGGCCTTCAACTCTATTATCAAAAAAAGGATTTGAAAGAATGTTTAGAAATGGCGAGAGATTCATTGATAGGCAAAAAAGCATTGAACGCAATGAAAAAGCTCCTTAACTAATTCCTACTATTTCGAAAAAATGAAATGTTTATAAGCGAAATATAAAAAAACAACTATGAATATTCTGGAAGAGATAGTACAGCATAAGAAAATGGAGGTAACGAGTTCTAAACTTATTATACCGATATGTGAGCTGGAACAGATGAAATTCTTTACCCGGCAAGCATTAAAACTTACCGATTTTCTCAGAGACCCTGAAAAAACAGGTATTATAGCCGAATTCAAACGAAAATCACCTTCAAAAGGCATGATCAATAAAACTTCATCAGTAGAAGAAGTAACGCTGGGATATACTTCGGCAGGCGCATCGGCCTTATCCATCCTGACAGATTTTAATTTCTTTGGTGGCTCGGTAGATGATCTGATGAAAGCCCGCAAGATAAGTGAAATTCCTATTCTGAGAAAAGAATTTATTATCGATGAATACCAGGTATATGAGGCAAAAGCTGTAGGAGCCGATGCAATACTACTTATTGCCGCTATTCTTGATAAGAAGCAAGCCAGGCATCTTGCATTCAAAGCAAAAGAACTTGGACTGCAAACACTTTTAGAACTCCATGACGAAAGTGAAATTGATATTGTAAATGAATATGTCGATCTAATTGGCATTAACAATCGTAATTTAAAGACCTTTGTGGTTGATCATGAACATTCCATTAAATTAGCTGAAAAAATTCCGGATAATTTTTTAAAAATTTCTGAAAGTGGAATAGAATCACCGGATGATATCATTTTTCTTATTCAACATGGATTTGAAGGCTTTTTAATCGGCGAAACCTTTATGAAAAAAGAAAATCCCGGCCAGGCTTTTGCGGATTTTGTTGAATCGCTAAATACGAAACAAAAAAAATGAACTCTTCAGGCCTAAAAATAAAAGTTTGTGGCATGCGCGATCCTGATAACATCCGGCGTGTTGTTGAACTGAATCCCGATTATATTGGCTTCATTCTTTATCCCGGTTCGAAGCGTTATCTTGGAAATAATTATAAACTTTCTGTTGAAATTCCGGAATCGATCAGTCGAATTGGCGTTTTCGTGAATGCGCTGATTCCGGATGTCATTGAGTGGGTCAATAAATTAGGTCTCAATTATGTGCAACTGCATGGATCAGAATCTGCGGAATATTGTATGGAATTAAACAATATGGATATTCATGTAATTAAAACATTCAGTGTAGATCCTCAGTTTGATTTTTTGGTTATTTCGGATTATTCTAAATGGTGCGACTATTTTCTATTCGATACAAAAACCAGGTTATATGGTGGATCAGGAGAACAATTTGATTGGTCAATACTTCGTAACTATACTTACAATAAGCCCTTTATATTGAGCGGAGGTATTGGTCCGGGCGATTTAAAATCACTCAAACAAATGAAGGCCCCTGCACTGCATGCAATTGATATTAACAGTAAATTTGAAACCTGTCCGGGTCTTAAAGATGTTTTGCTTATAAAAGAATTTATTACTAACATGCGTTCAGAATAAAAAATGTACAGATGAGATATACCATAGATGACAAAGGTTTTTACGGGGAATTTGGAGGTGCATTTATACCGGAGATGATGTACCCCAATATAGATGAATTACAAAGGAATTATTTAGATATCCTGAATAGTACATCTTTTCAAATCGAATTCAAACAACTGCTACGCGATTATGCAGGCCGGCCTTCTCCTCTTTATTTTGCAAAGCGACTTTCGGAGTATTATAATACTAAAATTTATCTGAAAAGAGAAGATCTGAACCATACAGGTTCACACAAAATAAATAATACCATCGGACAAATCCTGGTAGCAAAAAAACTTAAAAAAACAAGAATCATCGCAGAAACCGGCGCTGGACAGCATGGTGTTGCAACAGCAACTGTCTGTGCGCTCATGGGAATTAAATGTGTGGTTTATATGGGTGCCCTTGATGTGAACCGCCAGGCTCCAAATGTGCTCCGCATGAAGATGCTGGGAGCAGATGTTGTCCCTGTACAAAGCGGGAACAAAACATTGAAAGATGCTACCAATGAAGCTATGCGTGATTGGATCAATAATCCGCTGGATACTCATTATATTATTGGTTCTGTGGTAGGCCCCCACCCATATCCCGATATGGTCTCTCGTTTACAATCTGTTATTAGTAAAGAAATCCGCTGGCAATTGAAGGAACATGAGGGCCAGGAAGAACCCGATTACGTTATCGCATGTGTTGGTGGAGGAAGTAATGCTGCAGGTTCTTTTTATCATTTTCTCGAGAGCCAGAAAGTACATCTCATTGGTGTTGAAGCTGCAGGTATGGGCATTCAAACCAAAGAAACCGCTGCTACATTGTCGGTAGGATCCGCCGGCGTGTTACATGGCTGCCGGACTTTGTTAATGCAAGACAAAGATGGACAAATTACTGAACCCTATTCCATTTCTGCAGGATTGGATTATCCGGGAATCGGTCCGATGCATTCGCATTTATTTAAAACCGGTCGGGCACATTATGAAAGTATAACCGACAAAGAAGCTCTGGATGCCGCCTTCCTGCTTACCCGCATTGAAGGTATAATTCCTGCGCTTGAATCCGCACATGCCGTTGCCGCTTTGACAAAAATTTCTTTTCAACCAAAAGATACAGTTGTAGTAAACATCTCAGGAAGAGGTGATAAAGATATGCAAACATATATTGATGTTATGAACCATAACAGTCAACAGTCAGCAGTGAAAAGTGAAAAGTGAAAAGGTGATAACTGATAACTGTCGATGCCTGAAATAAGTTGACCTTAAAACAGGTTGACAAAACATGGAAAATAGTTTATTTAACATTGAAAAAAAAATCCGTCAGTGTCGGTATTTTTCTGAAGATTTCAAGAAAAAAA
>Ga0182027_10005715_pt1 | contig 18814 bp, 17 predicted proteins | sample 712E1DmetaG_FD_121300 | JGI IMG/M metagenome (GOLD analysis project Ga0182027, IMG submission 121300) | Permafrost microbial communities from Stordalen Mire, Sweden - 712E1D metaG (Illumina Assembly) | ecosystem: Environmental > Terrestrial > Soil > Wetlands > Permafrost | place: Sweden...
CCAAAACGGGAGGAATGACCAGGAGCAATGCATTCCACAGGCGAAAAAGGCCAATAGACCAACCCGGGAACAGAAAGAATACACCCGGAGGGAAATATGCCCCCGGTGAATTGTAAGGATTGATGATGAATCCTGAATAGTTATAAAGATGCTGGCCGAACAAAAGGGAGTCCTCATAGAAACGATCTCCCTCCGACCAACTCATCGAAAACGGATAATTGGTTACAGGTACCAACACACTGATCAGAGTAGATATTAAAGCCAACACAAAGGCACCGATTAGTACCGTTTTTAAGGATACCAAGCGCTTATCCTTTGTATTGAGCAAAACAGAGATCAAGGCCAGTTCGATAAGGATGAAGAAAAAACGTATGTTTGGATTGCTCACATAAGTCTTGGCGCCAGCGAGGATATAAAAGAGAACGGGGCCGCACAGCGCCGCGCCGATCACGATCCAGCGCACCCACCCCATTCGATCACGCCATGAGACGAGACGTTGAATCCATTTTTTATAGAGCGGAGAAAAGATGCCCGCGGCTAGAACAAGGATAATAAAATAACCGAGCAAAACCGCGAGGCGATAAACCCATACTTGTGTAAAAAGAACGCGCAACTCCTGAACCATGCGCGGGAAAAGAAACAGGCTGGATGTCAGGATAAATTCCTCCCCGCAAGTGAAAAGCCGACGATGAGGCGCAATCACCAGAGCGATCCATGCTGTGAGACCTAGGGAAAAGATTAATTGCAGCCACGGACCGGCTAACACAGCCTGCCACGGCGAATAAAGGTAAAACCAGAAATCGAAAAGGATAAAGGCGGCGACGCTCGGGAAGCGTATCCAGCCCAAACGCTCAAAGTAATTCACGACCCTCTGCAAACGAGGAAAGTCAAGGAAAGCATAAAAAAGGGCCATCAACCCCAAAATCAATAAGGCAATATAAATGGTGATAGCCAGTAAGCCCTGTATGGAAAGCAGGCTGCCCCAATCCTGCTCAATGCGGAAAATCGCTGTGATCTCAGAGACGGCTGAAACCACAGAAAAACTTAATCCGGTTAGGAATAACCAGCGGATGGAATTCTTCGACAAATTGTTCATTTTGAACTTTCGTTAGAGGATTGAACTTGAAGGTTCTTCCTGCGGAAAAGGTTTTGAAAAGGCACATACAGAAGCGAAACCAGGTTGAATAAATAGGAACTGACACGAAGACCAATGCTGACCGTCGCCATTTGCAAAACAGGAATCCCAAAGAGAGCATACAAATATACCTGGCTGGTTTCCGCCACACCGAGGCCGCCAAAGACCTGGATCGGAAGCCAGGAGATCAGTTGAATCCAGGAATTCACAAAAACGAGTACCGATGCGGGAACAATCATCGAAAAAGCACGGAGACTGGCAAAGACCCATAACAATGTCAAAGCCATATAGATCAACGAACAAAATGTGGCTGTCTGAACGAGTCTCAATACCATGCCACCGTCCTGCTCGGCAAGGAATTGTAATACGTCAAAGCCGCGCTGGGCGAATGAAAAACGCTCCAGGCGCAAGATATGTGCCATCCTGCGTATGGCAGAAACAAACTTTTGGCGAAGTATGATCAGGGCGACGAAGGCGCCGAGTGACAAGGGAATAACTGTCAGAACAACAAGTGTTGCGATACCCAAGCTGGCGATTTCGCCCCATAGAAATATGCTGGAAATCAACAACAATGACCATACAACAATCAGGTCGCCGATCTTCGCAATCATGAAGGTTGCCGCCGCCCTGCGCAGCCTGACTCCTTCATCCACCGTGAACATGGTCAGATAGGAAGCGATACCGGCCCCTGTCGCAATAAAGTTCGTGATCGCATTCTGTATGACAACAATCGAAAGCAGGCGTGCATAAGGCGTTTGTCTGCCGGATAATAGGTGGTATTGTACAGCCTTCATCATGGTCATCAAAAAGAACAGCACAAAACTGATGCCAAGCCATGGAAGCGAAATGCGCTTAAACAAATCGACAATATCGGTAAGGCTGGTTTTGGAAAAGACAAACCAGACCAGCAAAACAGCAAGAACGTATTTGGAAATATTCCAGATGCGTTTTGATAAATGGGTGCTGCGTGTTTCAGCCATGTATATCTTCCATCTTTTCACTACTTCCAGATCGTTTATGCTCGATAAGCCATACCGTGATTATTGAGTTTTTGCCAGCAAGTGCGCCCGTGATGCAAGACGGCGAATCAATCCATCGAACAAAAAAGCATGGAACGGCCACATCGCATACCAATAAACGAAACCCCAAAAGCCGCGCGGCGCGTAATACGCCGTCTCGGTGAAAAGTGTTTTACCATCCTCCGCGGGGATCGATTCAAATTGAAGCCAGGCCTGACCCGGCACTTTCATCTCGGCCCGCAACCGTAAAAGTTGATCCTGTTCCACGGCTTCAACGCGCCAGAAATCCAGCGAGTCGCCAGTGCGAATCTCATCAGGATGGCGGCGGCCGCGTCGAATTCCTACTCCGCCGATGGCTTTATCCATCCAGCCTCGGATCGCCCAGGCCCAATCCATGTAAAGCCAGCCGCGCGTACCGCCGATACCGGTATAGGCCCGGAAAACGGCATCCGTTGAAAGATCAAGAAGAAGCGAGCGGCTTTCCATCATCATGCCTTCCTCCACTTTGAACGCATAGGGCTTGTTATCTCCCATCGCAGTCACCAGCGCATCGGACCACGAAGTCTCAACGTTATCGCGCTGGATTCGCCCGAGGGCGAGATGAACGGCGGTCTGAAAATCAATGGGCTTGATATTGGGAAAGACCCTCCTGGCCACATCATCATGGACGATCAACTCGGCGCGCAGGCCCTCTATCAACGGCAGAATTACCCTCCAATGGATCGGTGTGACCATGTGCACCCAATAAGCCGAAAGGCGCGGTAGATTGAAGGGCGTGCGGATGAGAACACGCCTCAGACCGCGTTCTTTTGCATATCGAATAACCATTTCGGCATACATGAGGCGCGTTGGCCCACCGATTTCAATGATCCTGCCAATGCTCTCATCCGTTTCCAGCGCGGCGATGAGATAAGATAATACATCGCGGATGGCAATGGGCTGGGCGGTGGAATAGAACCAGGCGGGACAAATGAGAAGAGGCTCTCGCTCCGAAAGGTAGCGGATCATCTCGAACAACACGCTACCGGAGCCGACGATCATCCCGGCGCGAAATTCAGTAACGGGAACGCGTCCATGCCTCAGAATGGAACCGGTCTCATGACGCGAACGAAGATACGGTGAAAGGTTTGCCGCCGGATCAACCAGCTCGCCGAGATAAATGATCCGTTCGATATTCGCCCGCCCGGCGGCTTCAGAAAAATTGCGCGCCGCGTTCATGTCGCGTTCCGCGCTGGCTATATTTCCCTGCATTCCGTGAATCAAATAATAGGCGACCGAAACATCCTTCAACGCTCTATCCAGCGTCTCAGGAATCAAGGCATCGCCTTCAACGATTTCGACCCGCTTGAACCACGGGCGTCCGCGTAATCGGCTTGCGTCGCGCACCAGACAACGGATGTGATAGCCCGCATCCAGAAGCCTGACTGCAAGCCGTCCACCTACGTAGCCGGTCGCGCCGGTAATTAGAATGAGCTTATCCTTCAACATTGACCGAATTATAACGCCCGGCCCATTTTGCGTTTTACGGTTTGCCTTTTACACCTCTTTTATTGTACAATCTTCGTATGACCTTGCCTTTGCTTTGGGTCTCACTGGCGTTTCTCAGCGGCATTGTGCTGAATCGTTTCCTGCACGCTCCGCTGGCGGTTTGGCTGATCATTACAGTGATCCCGATCATTGATGCGATATTTCTCCGCAGAAGATTTGCGCGTCTGGCATCGCTCAATGTCTGGTTGGTCGCCGCCTCATGCATTGCCCTGCTGCTGGGCGCCCTCCGTTACCAGCAGACCATCCACAAAATAACGCCGGCAGATGTTTCCTGGTATAACGATCTAAAAGCCAATGTGCTCGTCACCGGCACGCTCGTTGAACCGCCCGATTATCGCGACACATATACCAATCTTCGACTTAATGTTACAAAATTGGATAACGGCAAGAAAACCTTCAATGTGAGCGGTCTATTGCTCGCGCGTGTTCCCGCCAATCAGACGTATGAATATGGTAATGAGCTTCGTCTGCGAGGTGCATTGCAGACTCCCCCTCAAAACGAGGATTTCTCATATCAGGAGTATTTGGCGCATGAGGGTATTTTCAGCTATATGCCTAGCAGCGAGGCGACTCTCCTGCCGGGCAATGAAGGGAATCCAATCATCCGATTCATTTACGCCGTCAAGCAGAAATCGCTCGATAATCTCTACCGCATCTTTCCCGATCCGGAAGCATCCCTGCTGGGCGGTATTTTGCTGGGCGAAGCCAACGGTCTGCCCGACCCCATTCAACAAGCCTTCAAAGATACTGGTACGGCTCACATCATTGCCATTTCCGGCTTTAACATTTCGATTATCGCCGGGATTTTTATATTCCTCTTCAGCCGATTATTCGGCGCGCGGCGTGGCGCATTCCTAGCTGTCCTCGGTATTGCCTTTTATACGTTCCTAGTCGGAGCGGGCGCTTCGGTAGTGCGGGCTGCACTGATGGGCACTCTGGCTCTATTCGCCTCACAAATTGGCCGGCGTCAAATGGGGCTCAATACGCTGGCGTTCGTCGCGGCGGTGATGGCAGTGTGGAATCCGCTGTTCCTCTGGGATGCCAGTTTTCAACTTTCGTTCTTTGCGACCCTGGGACTGATTCTTTATGGCGATCCGCTTCAACACATGGCTGAAAATCTCATCACTCGCCACTTTCCGCAATCCAATGCACAGCAAATTTCAACGTTTCTCTCCGGCATGTTTCTCCTCACCCTTGCAGCACAAATAACCACCCTACCCATTATGGCCTATCAATTCAAACAAATCTCGCTCGTTTCATTAATCGCCAACCCGTTCGTCCTGCCTGTCCAACCGGCTGTGATGATTCTGGGCGGGTTGGCCGTTATCCTCAGCCTGATCTTTCTACCCCTTGGGCAATTAATGGCATGGATCGCCTGGCCCTTGACGGCTTATACGATCCGGATGGTGGAATTATTCGATGCTGTGCCGCATGGGACGATTCCTTTGGGCAATCTCTCGCCGGCTCTGGTGGTACTGTTCTATGCAGTGCTTCTAACACTCACTTTTGCCGGTTCCCGTATCAAGGAATTCATAAGGTCCCTGTACCAGAGAATTGCCAACTTATCCGCCGTCACCATCCTGACAGCTCTATTGATCAGCGCAATCCTGCTGTGGCGCGTTGTTGCCAATACATCAGACGGAAAACTGCATATCACATTCCTCGATGTCGGCTCGGCAGATGCGGTTCTCGTCCAAACTCCGAGCGGAAGGAATATTCTTATTAACGGCGGCCCATCCGCTTCGTCCCTCTCGGACGCGCTCGGAACAAGAACCTCGCTGCTGAATCGGAATCTGGATTGGCTGATCATCGCCTCCACCAACGAGAACGAGGTGGCATCCCTGCCGCGCGTGCTACTGCGTTATCCGCCTGCGAATATTTTATGGAGCGGCAATGAGGAAGCATCGTTTTCATCGCGCCAATTGACGAGCTGGCTGATGGAGCAATCGCTGCCGGTTACACCGGCGAAATCAGGACAAACGCTTGATCTTGGCAATGGCATCACATTAAAAGTGCTGGATGTTTCATCGCTTGGCTCAACGCTTTTGATCGAGTGGAATGGTTTTCGTGCCTTGCTCCCCATTGGAGAAGACTTCGATACGCTGAACAATCTTCAAAACGGAAAGGTGGTGGGACCGGTAACCGTTCTATTGTTGTCGCAAAGCGGCTATGCCCCGCTGGCACCCCCGGAATGGATCCAAAATTTAAACCCAAGACTGGTTGTGATAAGCGTCGCCGCCGGGGACCAGAGCGGCCTGCCCAATCAAGAGACTCTGGATGCATTATCGGGTTATTCCGTGCTCCGAACAGATCGGAATGGCTGGGTCGAGATTTCCACAGACGGCAGGCAAATGTGGACAGCCACGCAAAAGTGAAAGGCTCGGTCAAATGACCGAGCCTTCGGGAAAAAGAAGGATTTTTGAATCTCTAGACACTGGAGAGGCTTTTGTTGACCGAACTAAAGGTATTGCCAATCGAGGGGCCTAAGATTATCAAGACTGCAATGACGACAATGGCGACGAACGCAAGAAGCAAAGCGTATTCTACCAACCCCTGTCCTCTTTCACTTGGTGCAAATAACATAGCAATCTCCTTTCAAATAATCTTTCGAATAATCAGGCAGGATCAAATGCAACAAACCACTGTTCCATATCGTATCATATTTTCAGAGCAATTTTGGATATCTGACTAATTTGTAGTAAACCGTTTTTGCGGAATTTTAACCTTCTTCTCCACGAATGTGCGGATTTTGGTGCTCTTTCGATTAAGTCGACCATATGATTGCATCTGAAACAGCCCAACTTTCCAATTTTATGGCGTAAGCAGATTCGGAAAGCCCAGAAAGGCCATGATGGTGAAACCGGCGACATTGGAATATTTTGCACTGGTGATATCACGGGTATCGCGCACGCCTTCATCCAGCGGGTCGAAGGTTGTTTTGGCGAGCCAATTCAAACTTGTGACCGGACGCGGTCGGTTCAACGAAGACGAGCCAGGGCATAAATATCCACGCTCAGGCCATATTGAGGGTCGCCTTGAAAACATACGAGCGCTCCACTCGCGCACAGCGCATCAGCCACTGATACGAACTGGAATTGCCAATGTTCGCTCCGAACACCCAGGGCAGATGCCCTTGCGGGAAAACACCGTCAAAGCCATCCAGATTTGGGTCCAGAGTGCCATCCTCATCCATACCGAGCGCATAACGGTGCAGACGGGTCGAGAAGAACTTGACTGGCGCACGGAATTTGAGCAGTTTCGCCGATTGGGAATAGCGGCCATCTCCATAGAGAATCCAACCTGCCCGCACCCCAAGATAGTCATCGGCTTGATCTGCTGAATAACGGAAAGCCCATAGGTGCCACTGGCCGTCGCTCTCCCATTTTTGCCTGGAACTATCGAAGAATCCATCCGCACCCTGGTTGTGGGCAAGGATGAAATCCAGCGAGGCGCGAGCATTCGGTCCATAAAGGGATGAGAGTGTATCGGCACCCGTCAATGTCTTATCAAGGTAGAGGAGGTAAACGAATAACGCACTGGTCGAGTCCACGCCGCGTACATCAGCGATGCCAGGGCCGGGCGAAACGGGCACGGGTGAATAGGGAGGCGTGGTGGAGTATGTGTACCTCCAACTTCCACACCAGTCAGGATCGGTCATTTCCTCACGCTCTGCCAGCCAGACGATGCCACGTTCGAGACCATTGAGATAGCGCACATCACGGCTCTGCCGATAGGCCGCCGCCAATCCGATTAGTGCATATTCCATGTTCGAGTCTTGGTTAACAATTTGACTGCCGGGTTCGTCCGGAATCATACCGTCCGCGTTCTGCTGTTTAAGCAAGTAGCCGGCAACTTTCAAGCCTGTTGCGGTGTAATCCACAATTAGCGGCTTCAAGACTGTTGCAGGCATTTGAGAAAACGCCGGACAAATCAAGGCAAATATGGAGATGAGAGATTTAACCTTCACACAGGTAAGCCTTCACTGCAAACCATGCCTCCTGACAATTTTCAGAAGACATCGTATTATAAAAAGTTTTTCATGTGCGGAGCAAGTGATCATACAGGCAATTTGCATCTCGAACTCTTATATCCTTCTAAGGAAGATTCCATGACATCATTTCATCACTATCAGTAAGATGAAGTACTTATGGATTTCCACCCTTCTTCTTTTTGGACTAACCGCCTGTAGTACAGCAGTTGTTCAACCTTCCAAAAGCGGCAATGCCCCTCTCCCTGACCTTGGCCCAGCCCCCGAGTTGACCAATTCCATTTGGTTGAACACGAATACCCCATTGCGTCTGGCCGATTTGCACGGCAAAGTGGTTGGACTTGAGATGTGGACGTTTGATTGTATTAACTGCCAGCATGTTATGCCCTCGTTGAAGAGTTGGTATGCCAAATACAAGGATCAGGGATTGGTGATCATCGGCAACCATTTTCCCGAGTTCAATTATGAGTCGGACTTCAATAATTTAAAGGCCGCCGTTGCTGCTAATGGCATCGAATATCCGGTGGCGCAGGATAACGATGGCGCAACCTGGAACGCCTATCACAACATGTATTGGCCTGCACTTTATTTGATTGACAAGCGCGGCCAAATCCGTTATGTTCATATTGGCGAAGGTGCTTATAACGAAATTGAAACCAATATCCAGGCTTTATTGGCCGAATCCTATCCTTAGTTAGAAGAAGAGGTCCCCATGAGTAATATTTACAAATCCGTTCCAGTCCTCCCATCAGAAATCACGCCCAAGTCCCTATACTTTAATCGCCGTGACTTTCTTAAAGCAGCGGGGCTAATAACGGGAGGGGCAGTGCTTGCCGCCTGCGCGCCTTCGGGAAGCAGTTCAGCCTCCGCCAATCCCGCCACGGTCGCCGCCTATGCCGGCAAGAAGGATGAGCTGGGCGATCCGCTTAATACCTATGACGACATCACGAACTACAACAACTATTATGAATTCAGTACGGCCAAGGATGCGGTCGCCCCGCTATCAAAGAATTTCAAATCCCATCCATGGTCCGTGGAGGTTTCAGGTCTGGTCAGCAATCCGAAGACATACGCTATCGAGGATTTGCTAAAGATGTTTCCACAGGAAGACCGCATCTATCGCCTGCGTTGTGTAGAGGCGTGGAGCATGGTCATCCCCTGGCAGGGATTCCCTCTCGCTAGCTTATTGAAGGAAGTCCAGCCGACATCGGCCGCGAAATTTGTCCGCTTTACAACACTGATGGACACAACTCAATTTCCGGCGGAAGCGGATACGAGTTCATATCCTTGGCCCTATCACGAAGGCTTGCGTCTCGATGAGGCGATGAACGATCTTGCGATCCTCGCGACAGGCTTGTATGGCTCGCCACTTCCCGCCCAAGACGGCGCGCCGATCCGCCTGGTCGTGCCGTGGAAATATGGTTTCAAGGGAATCAAAGCGATCGTAAAGATCGAACTTGTAGCCGATCAGCCGAATACCTTTTGGCAGGATATTAATGCACATGAATATGGTTTCTACGCCAATGTGAATCCCAATGTACCGCATCCGCGCTGGCTGCAATCGGCGGAGAGGCGCATCGGCGAATTAGGGATGCGCCCAACTTTGATGTTCAACGGCTACGGAGACAAGGTGGCATCCCTTTATCAAGGCATGGATTTGAAGCAGAATTATTAAAGATTCGGGAAACGGCTTTATAAAAGATATGGAACCCGTTCCTTCTTGAACGGGTTCCATATTGTCTATCAAGGTATATAATTCTTAAAATGTCTTTCATCCACTGGATCAAGAAATTTCCATATACTCCATTGCAGATCGCGATGCATGGTTACGCGTGGTCGGAATTGATATTGATCGCCTATGGATTGTTCACTCACCATCTTACCGCCAACCCAATTCAGGCGATGGAAATACGCACAGGACGCCACGCCATCGCGCTGCTAGTGCTTTCCCTGGCCTGCACGCCTTTAACCACACTCCTCGGTTGGCGGGAATTACTCAAGCGCCGCCGCGCCCTCGGCTTGTATGCGATCATGTATGCAGTCATGCATGTCATTATCTTCGTTGATCTGGATAACGGCCTCGCCTGGAGTTTGCTGATTCAGACTGTAATTCAGAAGTCCTACATTCTCTACGGCATGACCGCCTTTCTTTTGCTGATTCCTCTGGCAATGACCTCCTTTGATATCTGGAAGGTTCGCCTTGGAAAGAATTGGAAACGCCTGCATCAAGTCGTTTACTTTATCGCTCCCGTCGCAGCATTGCACTATGCCATGGATGTAAAAGGGGATGTCTTCCATTTATCAGGAAATATCGGTGCACCGGTATTATATGGAGTGGTCATTGCGGTGCTGCTGATCCTGCGATTGCCGTTCATCAGGAAATTCTTCGTGGCACTTCGCACCCGAATCGTTTTCCTATTCACCAAAACAGTTCAACGCCCCCAAACCGATACGGAACAATAAGAGTTCTTTTACAAGTTCTCTAACACAGAAGGCAACTGATCAAAGGAAGTCAGCACAGGGCATCCGGCATCGGGGAAAATGCCGCGTGGGTCATAGAGAACCGGCTGAAGTCCTGCACGGCGCGAGCCAACCACATCCGCAAAATAATTGTCGCCCACGTATATGGATTGCGACGGATTTATCTCCATCCGCCTGCAGGCATGATAAAAGATATCCGGTTCGGGTTTCCACGCTTTTATTTCACCGCCTGCCAGCGCGAAAGCAAAATAGGAGGCAATGCCTAACGCTTCGATTTCATATTGATATGGCTTCTCGCGATTGGAGACCACGGCCAGTGAGTAACCGGATTGTTGAAGCTGGGCCAAAAGCTGGAGCGCGTCTTCAGGCACAATGCTTTTGGGGTGATACGAATCATCCATATATTGTGATACTTTGGGGGCGAATTCTTCCACCTGCCCGTTCGAGGCTCCAAGCGCGGTCAACTGGCGACGGCAATAGTTTCGCCAGAATTCCCGATTCTCTTCCGGGTAAATTTGTTTATCCGCTTTCAAGTCCATGGAGTTGGCCCAGTAATAATGTTCCCAGCGCATGGCACGCAGGCGGTCCTCCGGACCGATGTGTAAGCCCAATTGAGACGCATAATCTGCAAAAAACTCTCCGCCGGAGGGGTCGTTATGGCGAAGTGTTCCATCAAGGTCAAAGAAAATGGCTTGGATCATTTGGATTCAAATTTGGAAGGTTTCAAATTAAGAGATTTTTGGGATTGGGGTGTTTAATTTTTAACGTTCAACCGCCAATATGCCACATCTCGACTTTGGGCAATGAGCTGATATTTTCGGATCGAAGTTCCGAATAGCGGTCGCTGCGTTTATGCCAAACGCTTACAATGGCTTGCGATATTTCGTCATCGGTCGCGCCGCCGCGAATCAGGTTGCGAAGATTGTACCCATTAACGGCAAAAAGACAGGTATATAAATCACCTTCGGCGGAAAGCCTGGCGCGGTTACAATCGCGGCAAAATGGCTGTGTCACGGATGCCACCACGCCTATCTCGCCGCTTCCATCCTTGTAGCGCCAGCGTCCGGCAACCTCGCCTTGATAGTTTGGTTCAGCGGGTTCCAGGGGCATCTCGGCAGCGATCATCCTGATGATCTCGTTCGCCGAAACCACATCATCCATCCGCCAGCCGTTGGTGTGCCCCACATCCATATATTCGATGAAACGCAAAATGTAACCCTTTTTGCGGAAGAAACGCGCCATCGGTAATATGCTTGATTGGTTGACTCCGCGCTTGACCACCATATTTACCTTGATCGGTCCCAAACCAACGTTGGCGGCTGTGTCCATTCCTTCCAACACCTTCTCCACCGGAAAGTCCACATCGTTCATGGCTTTGAATATGTTGTCATCAAGTGAGTCAAGGCTGACCGTCACTCGTTTTAATCCGGCATTCCTGAGGAGTTGGGCCTGCCTGGCAAGCAGGGAACCGTTGGTGGTCAGGGTCAGATCAAGACCCGGAAGATCGGCCAGCATGGCAACCAGCAAGTGCAGATCACGGCGTACCAAGGGTTCGCCACCGGTTAACCGAATCTTCCGAACTCCATGCCGAACAAAGATGCGAGCAAGCCGTGCGATCTCTTCAAACGCCAGAATTTGAACGCGGGGCAGGAATGGATAATCCTGCCCAAAGATTTCCTTGGGCATGCAATATACACAGCGAAAGTTGCACCGATCCGTAACGGAAATACGCAAATCGCGCAACGGGCGGTTGAGGGAGTCGGTCAAAGTCATCAAAAATCACTCCGCGTTATGATCCATCCCTTTCCATGAATTCGCCGCCCGGTTTCCAGCAGGGAATGGGACTGGTCCGCAAGTATTAAATAGCGTTATGGTCATAAATCAATTTCCATAGGGGGCATATTATAACTATATTATAGATGCTAAATCGCCAATTGACGGGACTGGGCAGCCATGCTATTATCCTGTCAATTATTCGGACCTTATCAATGAGTGAAAGGAGTTATTATGAGCGTCGAATTCATTTTTCGCATTGTCGGCATGATTGTGCTGAGTATCGCTGGCGGGTATTTGGGGGCTCAACTCTCACCACTTAATCCAACGGAGGAATTACGCACCGTCCTGATTTATACACTGACGGGAGCTTTGGCGGGGATCGTGCTCACGCCTTATTTCACAACACGGCCGGTGCGTGCTTTGCGTGCCCTGCTGGGAAGGGTGGCCGCAGAAACCTTATTCGCCGGGTTAACAGGCCTCGTGGTCGGTTTGCTGGCAGCGGCCCTGCTGGCGTTTCCGTTATCGCTTCTGCCTGAACCGCTTGGGCGCATCCTGCCATTCCTCGGAGTGCTGATTTTCGGCTATTTCGGCGTGATGGTGTTCGTGATGCGCCAGGGCGATATTATGAGCATGATCGGTAGTTTCAGCGGAAGGGGTGGCGAAGGAGGTTCCAGTTCCTCTTGGACGAATCTCAACCGCACAATCTTACTGGATACCAGCGTGATCATTGACGGGCGCGTGGCCGATATTGCCCGCGTCGGGTTTTTGCCTGGCACGCTATTGATCCCCCGCTTTGTATTGAACGAACTGCAATACATTGCCGATTCGCCGGACGGCTTGCGCCGCCAGCGCGGAAGACGAGGCATGGAAGTCCTGGCCGAGCTGCAGAAACTTCCGAATATCCTCGTACGCGTGAGCGACATCGACGTGGAAGGCGTGCGAGAGGTGGACGATAAACTTATCGTGCTCGGCAAGCAGCTCAAAAGCCCGGTATTAACCAATGATTACAACCTTAACCGTATCGCCGAATTGCAGGGCGTGACGGTGCTGAACATCAACGAATTGGCAAATGCGGTTAAGTCGGTGGTCCTGCCAGGGGAAATCCTGAAAATCAATATTTTCCAGGAAGGCAAGGAAATCGGCCAGGGTGTGGGCTATATGGATGATGGCACCATGGTCGTTATCGAGAACGGCAAGGATTACATCGGCGAGTATACGGACGTGCACGTCACAAAGGTTTTGCAGACCGCGGCCGGACGCATGATTTTTGCCCGTGTGGAGGAAGAAAACAGCAGGCGCAAAAAACAAGTCAGGGATGAGAGAGAATAATTAACCACGAAGAGTGCAAAGAACCGCAAAGGAAAAGGATTTTTTCTTCGTACATCTTTATGCCTTTCGTGGCGAGAAAAGAAATCATGCTACGCATTTACAACACCCTCACTCGCAAGAAAGAAGATTTCCAAACCCTCGAGCCGAACCTCGTCCGAATGTATGTGTGCGGCGTGACAGTTTACAATGACGCGCACGTCGGTCATGCCATGTCGGCGATGGTGTTTGATGTAATCCGCCGTTATCTCGAGTATCGCGGCTATAAAGTCAGGCACGTGATGAACTTCACCGATGTGGATGACAAGATCATCAATCGCGCCAACCAGCTTAAGGAGGACCCTTTTAAACTGGCCCAGCGGTACATTGATGATTATGCCCAAAACCTCAAAGACTTAAATATTCTACCCGCCGCGCTTAATCCGCGCGCCACGCAGACGATGGATGAAATCCTGTCCATGGTCAAAGGCTTGATCGAAAAGGGGTACGCATACGCCGCGACGAATGGCGATGTATATTTCCGCGTTACCAAGGATAAGGATTATGGGAAGTTATCGGGCCGCAAACTGGATGAGATGCAGGCAGGTGCGCGCATCGAGGTCGAGGAAGCCAAAGAGCATCCCATGGACTTCGCATTGTGGAAGGCCGCCAAACCCGGAGAGCCGGCGTGGGATTCGCCCTGGGGCAAAGGCCGTCCGGGTTGGCACATCGAATGTTCGGCGATGAATCTCAAGGAACTCGGAGAGCAGATCGATATTCACGGCGGCGGCAACGATTTGATCTTTCCACATCATGAGAACGAAATTGCACAAAGCGAATCGTTCACCGGCAAACCCTTTGCACGCTTCTGGATTCACAACGGCATGTTACAGTTTGGCGGCGAGAAGATGTCGAAGTCGCTTGGTAACATCGTCAGCATAAAAGACTTTTTATCCAAGCGCGATGCGGACGTAATGCGTATGCTGGTCTTGAATGGATCATACCGCGCCCCGTTAATCTTCAATGAGGAGACGCTCGACGCGGCTGAGAAGAATCTTGACCGTCTCAAGTCCGGACTACGGCCAGCCCTGCCAAACGTGAAGGGCATCCCGGCCGGAAGCGCATCCGAACTCAACTCACAGGCTGAAACGACCCAGCAAGGCTTTGTCAACGCCATGGATGATGACTTCAATACACCGCTGGCCCTGGCAGCCCTCCATGAACTGGTCAAAGCCATCAACACCACCCGTGATAATGGCGCAAGCGACGATCAACTCAAGCCTGCGCAAGCGACTCTGCGTGAACTGACCGGCGTGTTTGGTTTGAAGTTGCAGGAAAAGAAAGGCTCCGGCGACGCGGACAAGTTCATTGAACTTCTCGTCGAAGTGCGGGGCGAAGTGCGAAAGCAAAAACTATGGGCGCTCTCCGATCAAATCCGGGACAAGTTGAAATCCCTCGGCGTGACGATGGAAGACAGCAAAGAGGGCACAACGTGGAGATGGGGATAATTTGGTAATTGGCAAATGATGAAGATATAGCGGACGGCAAGTTGCCGTCCGCTGTTTGTTAGCAGTATCCATGGGGGCAATCTGTGAGAAGGCTTTCCATCATTAAACAAGTTTCGCCTTTCAAATCCATCCAGTGCAAATTTTCGGTGCTGGCATGTGGTATAACGTGATCCAAGATTCATGGAAATGGATTAATAATGAAACCCATAAAACTGATTGTCATTGTATTAATGCTTGGATCACTCTCAAGCCTCAGTTGGAGCAATCTCCCCCTCGCCGCGCCCACGGCAGTTACTGCTACACTGCTGCCCAATGCTTTGGTTTCCACTCAGGGGACCACCATAGGCACCGTCAGCGCGCTGGCATTCCGCGACCAGAGCGGCGTGCAAAATACTCCCACCCGCTACGTTCAGTTCGAAACGCTCAAGGCGGTTTATGCGGGTTATCGAACTTTTTACCTCCCCGCCTCCATAGACCCGACTAACATCAGCACCATGGCTTTGAACGTCAACTATCGCGGCCCATTGCCCGCCGCGCAGAGCTGGACATGGAGCCTGTATAACTGGCAGAGTAAAACATGGGTCAAGGTGGGAACTAATGCTCCAGCAATACAAAACCGTTGGACAATGTTCAAATTCAATATTCCCGCACCGTTTACGACCTACATCGGCAACGGCGGCATGATACGGTTAAATCTTCAATCGAATAACCACGCCGGCAACGCCTGGCTTGACTACGAGTCCATCACAGTGACTTATAACGCACTCCTGCCCAGCGGCGCGTGGTGGAAGCCGGGGCTGGTCAACTCATGGCAAATCCAATATGCAGGAACGATCAATACCAGCCTCAACGTGGATGTATACAATCTGGACGGCTTCGAAACCTCGCAGGCCACCGTGGACGCCCTGCACGCGCGCGGCATCAAGGTGATGTGTTATTTCAGCGCGGGTTCATGGGAAGACTGGCGTCCCGATCGAGGCTTGTTTCCCAAATACGTTCTGGGCCAAACGTTAAGTGGATGGCCGGACGAGAAGTGGCTCGACATCCGCCGCCTCGATATTCTAGGCCCGATTATGACCGCCCGCATCCAGATGTGCAGATCCAAGGACTTCGACGGCATTGACCCGGATAACATTGATGCCTACACCAACAGCACGGGCCTGCCGCTGACTTATCAGGACCAACTCAATTACAATCTCTTCCTGGAATCCACTGCTCATTCGCTCGGGCTGGCGGCAGGACTAAAAAACGACATTGATCAAATCCCCATACTGGTCAATTATTTCGACTGGGAACTAAATGAAGAATGTTTCTATTACAACGAATGTAATACGCTCCAGCCTTTTATCGCTGCAGGCAAACCGGTCTTCAACATTGAATACAACCTGAGCACCAGCGCCTTCTGCCCGCAGGCGAACGCTCTGAATTTCAATTCGCTTAAAAAGAATCTAAATCTCGATGCCTATCGTGTGCCGTGCCGGTGAGCTGCCATTGACGCACCGGGCGGGAACAAAGGTTGGTTATAAAAACTTCCAGAACCAAAGTTCCGGAAGTTTTTATTTCTCGTGTAAAATCAAACCATGAAAGAAGTCATGGGCGAGCCAGGGGAAATCTTTGGGAACATTTACGAGTTTACCGACGATGACTTGAAATCGAACCGGCATGGCATCATCACGAGTGGACAAAAAGCCTGGCTGGAATCCATCTCCCGCGGTGTGGTTAAAGCCTCCCGGCGCTCCTTCCCGATCGGGGTGCTGTTTGCTCTATTTGGCGCATGTCTTATTCTGGCCTTGTTCCTCCAAAACGAAAGCACGCGCACAGTATTATTTTCCGGGCCGGCAGTTTTTATTGGCCTGGCGGTAACGGTACTGGCTGTTGCGGGATTGCTGGTTTGGGGAATATTTTTATCCGAGCGCCAGGCAGAGAGCTTGGTAAATGCGCAACTCCAGTCAGTTCAGGGAAAGGCTTCATTTCATCAGGATTACTCATCGAATAGCGGCATAACCACTTATCATTTGCTGATTGGCAAAACGAAAATTCCCTTTGGAGATGACCCAGGCAGTTTGTTCCAGGAAGGCAAAACATACCGCGTCCATTATTGCCAGGCCGGTCCTTATGAACTGATCTTTTCCTATGAACACATTGAACCTTAAATTCTTTCCAACATAATATCAATCTCTGAAAGAATTCCCCCTAAATCGCAACATCTTTTGAAACAAAAGGCCCAACATGTCCACCCCAACCATCGAAGTAACTCATCTTTCCAAACATTACAAGGTTCCCACGCGCGACGAGGGACTGAAAGCCGCGGCGAAGAGTCTGTTCAAACGCACCTATAAGACCGTCAAAGCTGTGGATGATATCTCGTTCACGATCCAGCACGGAGAGGTCGTGGGGTTCCTCGGACCGAACGGCGCTGGGAAGACCACCACCTTGAAGATGCTTTCGGGCTTGCTTTTCCCAACCGAGGGCAGTCCACGCGTGCTGGGGTACGAACCGTCGAAACGCCAGCCGGAATTTTTACAGCAGATCACCATGGTAATGGGCAACCGTCAGCAATTAAGATGGGATCTGCCAGCGCTGGATTCGTTTAATTTACAGCGTGCCGTTTACGGGTTGTCGCGAGCCGAGTTCGAAAAGACGCGCGATGAATTCGTTGAATTGCTCGAGATCAAGGATCTTGTCAAGAAGCCGATCCGCAATTTGTCGCTGGGCGAACGCATGAAGATGGAATTTATCGGCTCGTTGTTGCATCGGCCCAAAGTGTTGTTCCTCGATGAACCGACCATTGGCCTGGATGTGACCATGCAGCGCCGCATCCGCAGTTTTGTGGAGGAATACAACCGTCGTTACGGCGCCACTGTTTTGCTGACCAGCCATTACATGGCGGATGTGGAAGCGTTGTGCAGACGCATCATCGTCATCCATAATGGCAAATTACTCTTCGATGGCGACTTGAGCGCCCTGATGGTTCGTTTCTCGGCTTTCAAGACCATTGGCGTGACGACCAATGGCGGAACTCGAAGTTGGAGTCAATATGGTGAAGTGCTGCATCAAGATATGGGTCATGTGACTCTGCGCATCCCACGTGAGAAGACGCCGGATGTTACTGCCCGCATCCTGGCCGAGCAACAAGTGGATGATCTGACTGTCGAGGATCCACCCATCGAAGATGTGATCGAAAAAGTGTTTGACCTGAAGAGTGCGGAGGGAGAAAGGACATGAGGCGCCACATTGATTTTTATTTGTCCTGCATGAGGATCGCTATCCTTGGTCAAATCCAGTATCGGGCAAATAATTATTTTTACATGATCGGGACGATCCTTGAACCGACCATATATTTGGTAGTCTGGTCGACGATTGCCAACAGTCAGGGCGGTTCAGTCGGCGGATACACCACCGGCGCATTGGCGGCTTATTATGTGGTCTGGACTCTGGTGCGCCAAATGAATGTAGTTCTAACGCCTTACGATTGGGAAAACCGCATTCAGCAGGGACAGCTTGCATCCGAGCTCTTGCGTCCCATCCATCCGGTCCATAATGATGTAGCCTATTTTGCGGGCTGGAAGTTTGTCCAGATCCTGCTTTGGCTTCCGCTTGGGGCAATCATGACCCTCATTTTTAAACCCGTTTTGAATCCCACCTTCCTGCAAATCGTTGTGTTTTTATTTGCCATCTGGGGTGCATATCTCGTCCGCACGGTAATGTACACCTCGCTGGGCATGATCACGTTCTGGACGACGCGCGTCAGCGCCATCTTCGAATTGATCTTTGCCCTCGAATTGATCCTCGGCGGACGGCTGGTTCCAATGACGCTCATGCCTGATTGGATTCAACGCATCGCGTTTTATCTGCCCTTCCAATGGACATTCTTCTTTCCGATCAATGCGCTCGTTGGAAACATGTCCGCGCCCGATTTATTCATTGGTCTTGGAATGCAACTAGCCTGGATCTTGCTTGGCGTTATGGTTCTGAATACCGTCTGGCATTTTGGCATCCGGCGTTTTTCGTCAGTAGGAAACTAAATGATTACCACAATCCGTCCAAAGGAACC
>Ga0182027_10005716_pt1 | contig 18813 bp, 15 predicted proteins | sample 712E1DmetaG_FD_121300 | JGI IMG/M metagenome (GOLD analysis project Ga0182027, IMG submission 121300) | Permafrost microbial communities from Stordalen Mire, Sweden - 712E1D metaG (Illumina Assembly) | ecosystem: Environmental > Terrestrial > Soil > Wetlands > Permafrost | place: Sweden...
GGGTTCCGGTATCGCCGCGGTTCCTCCAAAGCTCGGCAGCGTGGTCGTGGCGATACCGGCTAACCAGCTCTCAGACTTCGCAACGGCCGCCTTGAGTTCGACCTTCTACCTCGCCCTCTCGGTGCCCGGAGGCACTGCCTCGACGTCCTGATCCGGCTCGCCCCATCACCATAAGACTCATTATCGTGAGGACCCGGCGGTGCGTCGGTGTTTGTTCTACCAGGCCAACGACAGATCGGGCCGCAATAGGGCCGCTTCAACATCGGCGACGAGACGGTCGCGTTCTGACTCGGAACCCACGGGAAGATCGAGGGGGAACGACTCTTGACTCACGCCCCTTGCCAGCATCTTCGGGCGGTAGCCCGGCACTCCGTGCTGCGCACAAACGGCCGCGGCAGCATGGTGCACGAGTCCTTCCTCCGGAAGGGCGTGATCAACTGCAGTTGGGTTCAGGGCTCCTGCGGTCGGCGGGTGCAGACGAATGTGGCATGTCTCATGAACCCAGACCATGGCCTCCTCGGCGGGGCTCATGCCATCCAGGATGAAGAGGCTCCGATCGCCCGGCCGGTACTCTCCGAGCAGGTACGGCAGAGTGCGGAACTTGACGATGGTGAGTTTGAGTGTGGAGGCGAGATTGAAGGCTCTTTCACTCAGTCGTGTCGCCGCGTCATCGGCGCGATAGGAACACGACAACAAGGGGCAGTAGTCGCAAAGGGGGCGGCGTGGCCGACAGACAGTAGCGGCCAGGTCGAGCCAGGCGTGGAAGAACCTGAGGGACCTGTGACCCATCGAGGAAGCGGCCCGTAGGACGTCGCTGCTCCGCCGCGGTTCGCCTGATGCGGCGAGTCCCCAGTAACGACCGATCACGCGCGCAATCGTCACGTCGACCGGCAGTTCGCCCCGCTTCCTGACGCCCACGATTGCAGCCGCCGAGATGTACGGCCCGCCGCCTGGCAGGTCAGGCAATCTGTCCAACCAGTCAACATGCCCCGCCGCGGCCCCGGCGAAATCGATGATCCGCGTCGCCCTCCACTGGAGACCCAGCGGCCTCAGGATCTCGCGGATGTCGGCATCAGATGCGGCCGCCAGGCTCGATAGCGACGGGAAGGAATCAAAGAAACGGGGCCACACTGCGGCCACCTGGTCGGCGCGTGTCCGCACGAGCATCAGCTCGGTCACGACAAGCCGGTAGGGATCGCTCGTCAGCCGCCACGGATACCGGCGACCGTGCCGGACATGCCACACCAGTAAAGCTCGCGCATCGGCGGCACCAAACCTGATGGTCGTGTCGGAGTCCTTGGCCACGAGCCCACTATACGAACCGCCGGAGCCGACCGCCTGTGCGCGGGAGACCTATTGCTCGACACTGGAAATGACCGCTGGCGGAGCCAACCCTTCGATCTCCAGGCGTGACTTGAGCTGCAGCAGCTTCTTGCTCTGCCAGTCGGTGGGGAGCCCCTGGAGCATTCCAGCTGCCAGCCGGAGCAATCGGTCTTCGTCGGGTCCGACCAAGTGGTGCGCCATGGCCCATTTCCAAGCCTCGGTCCAGTACGGGCGACCCAGCTCGACGACAGTGGCCTGTGCGCTTATGCCTGTGTCGAGCTTCTGCAGAACCTTGGCGGCGCGGGCCACGGCAGCAAGTTCGTCGCTTTCGCACAGCTCGGCGGAGAACTCGGCGAGCAGTTCGACTGGTGCCTCTCGCGCCTTCTCCCAGCAGTAGCTGTTCTTGCTCCACTCGGTCACGTTCTGGATCCCCGGAGGCGGCGACGTAATCACTTCGTGCATCGCCCTGGCGATCATGGCGAGTTGGGTGTCCAGTACGGGCGTCGTCGCCTGTCGTTGCCAGATGGATCGCACGTCCAGCCGACGGCCGGGGGCACAATCGTCAATCAGTCTGGCGAGCCTGGCGAGAGAGTAGGCGACGATGTTGGCCCGGTATCCACCGAGATACCAGGATTGCCCGGAAACGATGTTCTCGAGCGCCCGGAACAGGACTACGCGGGCGACGACCGATCGGAAGTAGTCTTCATTGAACCGGTCAGGATCGGCCTCCCAGGCCTTGGTGATGTAGTCCGCGAAGTCCAAGAAGTTCTTCTGCGCGCCTTTGCTCACTATGTTGGGCAGCTGCCGCCAGGCGTTCTCAGCTTTGGCCAAGTCCGTCTTCGTAAGGACCTGACCGCGCGGATTGGACTCCTCGAAGCGTTTCTTTCGGCCCGCCGTCATTCCAGCTGTTTCGTTCATGTACTGGCCGCGAGCGCGCTCGTAGAACCAGTGCGTCTCGTGCTGCGTGCCCGTTCGCGCTGGAGCCCAGACACGGCGGGAGATCTCCTCGACTCGGCGGTGGAACTCGTGGTTCGAGAAGAAGTCAGCGTCGCTCACGCGATTCTGGCTGTTGGCGTATCGCGAGATCTTCGGGATGATCTCCCCGGACCTTTCCGGACTGATCACGGAGAGCTTCATCGGGACGAACACGTGCTCCAGAGAAGCTTTGTCGCGCCGGGCGGCGGCGAGTGAGGCTGTGGTTTGCCCGCCGTTGACGATTTGTAGATCAGTTGCACTCATGAGCCGGAGACCCTGGTCAGTTGCCTCGACCGAAATCGCGGATGCCGTGGTCGCGATGCCGTTGTTGTAGGCAAAGAACGATCCGCTTTCGTGAAGGATGGTGTTGCGGATGCCCTTGTTGACGCGGCCCTTGATCGTGAGGAAGGAGCGAACGTTTCCCTCGAGGAGGCGGCTGCCGTACTCCTCGTAGATCTCCGCCAGCACCCGGCCCGGCACGACGCACAGATAGGCTGAGTAGTCATCGCTGTCGGTGCCTGCCTCGATGCACGGTAGCCCGCCCTCAACCAGCGCGGCCAGGTCGACTACGAGATCATCTCGTCCGCTCCTGGCCATGTGAAGTCGATGGAACCGCGTGATGTCCCAAACGTGTGACTCGACAGGTATCTCCCCGAGAGACATCTCGGGCCAGTCCCTGCGAGTACTGAGGACGCGGTCGGAGAGGAGGTACGCCCTGATGCGAGCTATGTCCGGCAGCCGACGGCGGAGTTCCTCAACGAAACCGAAGGCCGGGTGGCTCACGTCGATCAAGGCTGCCAGGCGTCCGGCAGATGCGTCCTCGAGGAATGCTCGCAACCGCCCCAGCATCGTCGCAGCTTCGCTTGGGGGGAGCGTCTGTACCGTCTCCGCGAAGGATGGTTCGGCAACGAAGACTCGAAGCGATCCGTCGGCCTCATCGAAGGCGTACCCGTCGATCGCCAGTGCACGCCCTTTGCTGCCGGATCCTCTGTAGTAACACTGCTCGAAGTCCGCGACCTCGCCGGCCTCCTCCAGATAGGCGATCGCGACATCTACGAATGAGGAATGGCGGAAGTTCCGGTCGCTGGATGCCCAGGCGGCGGCCTGGTTCAGGAAGTCCAGCCGGAACTCCTCCAGGTCCATTAGGCGGTCAGCTCCGCTTCAAAAGGCCGGCACGCACCGAGGTTGATCTCGTAGGCCGCTTCGGACACGCCTACGGGCAGGTCCGCCCTCCTCAGCAGCGGGAATCCGTCGCTGATCCGATAGAACATGATGCCGTCAGTGCGGAACCTGGCCTGCGATATCGGATCTCCGTCCCGATAGCCGGCGGCTGCAAGCCGACTGTCAAACTCGAGAGCGGCCATGTGCGCCTCTCCGGCCGTCAGTGAGACGCGGATCTCAGCCACCAGCTCGCCCAGGTCGAAGCCATCGTCGTCAGGAGAGATGCCCATCAAGGCAACCACCGCTAGAAGCAGCTCCTCTGAGGCGTCGAGCTGGTCAACAGAGCTGATTGAGACAGTAGCCGCGCCGGGCCGGACAGCCTTGGTCTCCACGAAGAACGAGGGCAAGGTGAAGTCCTGCGGCGCCCCGAGTGGGCCGACCCAGCTGTCGACGACCGTCGCCGGGGCCCAGAAATCCAGACATCTCCGAAGGACCAGGAGCTCGCCGACGAGGCCGCGGAGCCTGCTCTCGTCCATTCCCTGAGAACCAGCCTCGAGCAACCGGCGCCACCTGGCCAGTCGGGCCAGCATGAAGCCGCCGGCCTTCTCGGGGGAAACTTCGTTGGTGGCATCGACCAGGTCCTGGCATAACTGCGCGAAGGGCGATCGAAGAGCGTCGACCCGGAGCCAGATCCCAAGGGACCATCGGCCATCGTGCCGGACGCTTACGATAGCTTCCACCGATTCCATGGTCGGAGCCGCCGGGAGGGCAACGTCGCTCACCAGGACGAGACCAGGGCAACCCTTTGGATCAAGTGCCGCGTAGAGGCTGCAGGGATGAGTTTCGTCGACGCGCCGAGCCCCACCTACCTGGCCCTCGGCCAGCAGCGATCCCCACAGAGCCTCAATCGAAGTCATCGCCGTCCATCTCGTCGTCATCCATCTCTTTCGAGAACATGCCTCGCCACTCGACGAGGTTGACCTTGTACTCCACGCGCTCGCGCACGTCTGAGTCATCGAATGCAGGGAAGATCAGCCCGAGCGCAACAAGGGGTGGAAGGCCTGGCTCAAAGGGTTCCGTGGCCGTCTTCTCGCCAGGTAGCCGCTCGAAGCCACGGATGAAATGCAGCAGCAGCAGCGGCCTTCTCCTGGCAGCGCGGTAGTCGGCTCGCGTCGGCGAGCTTTCGGTCTCGTCCCGCACCTGCCGGATCTCGGTATCGTCCAGACCCTCTTCCTCGTCCGCAGGGGATCCGACGATGGCGTTCGCCCCTGATACGAGGAGCGACCCGTTCTCCTTGTTTCTGACCACGTGGCGCTTGTAGGGTTTGACGGCCTGACCGCCGAGGATCTCAGGATCACGACTTCCGGACGGAATCGACACGTCCCATTCCTGCAGGCATGGCTCCTCGGTCTGGCCGAGGAAGTCTGAGAGCCTGTCAGCCTGGAAGTCGTAGTTGAGAGGATGGGTGCTGAAGGACGCCAGAAACGCCGCGATCTGCGATTTCGGGACCCCTCGCCATATCCATCCCCTGCGAGACTGTTCACCGGGGTCATCCGTACGCAATGCCTCAACGAAGTTCATCGCCACAGACGCGTTTGCCCTGATCGCCTGCAGGTTGGTGCTCAGGCGCGTCGTCTCGATGCTCTCCCGGCTAAGGGACACCTGTCTGATGATCGTGTTGGCGGTCCGCATCTTGTTCCTTGCCGTCACGATCAAGGAATCGGGATGTGCGCGGACCTTCAGCCCGAAGTCCTTCGGGGTCAGATTGAGGCGCCGCATCCTCTTGAACTCCATGCGCAGCTCATCCGACGCCCGAGTGATGTGTGCGTACCAGGTGAATGCCTCCTCGCCAAGCCAGAGCCGGCACAGGTCTTCGTAGTCGTCCCGGTAGCCAAACCAGCGACCCATCTGAAGCAGCGTGTCGTACATCTGCGAGTTGCGGTAGAAGTAGCTTGTGCTGAGACCTTCGAGCGTCAGGCCGCGGGAAAGGCTGTTTCCGCCCACTGCGATCACTCGCAGCCCTAGTTCCTTGTTGGCCTTGTAGTCCAAACTGGCAGCGCCCGATCGCTGGTTGACGGACTTGACCACGATGGGTTGCACCGCCTCGTGAAGGGCCAACTGAACCGGCCCCCAGTCTGGCGAGCTCATGCTGAAGTCAGACAGCCAGACGTCGTGCAACTCGCGGAGGCTCGGTATACGAAGAGCCTCAGCTGTCGGAAGCTGACTGAAGTTGCGGATGTCTCGCTGGAGGTCTCTGATGAAGGCGTCCAGCAAGGCCGTCACCTGATCCTGCACGCCAGTGAAGCGACTTATATTGACAAGCATCGACCTGTGCGTCGGGCCTTCGGACCGCAGGTCCCGTATCGTCGTCGCCAGCACGAAACCGCGAACGGCGTTCAGCAGAGTCGGAGGCAGCGCCTCAACCCTGAACGCAACGGTATGGCCTGCTGGAAAGTAGGCCTCGGCATCGTCATTCCAGCGAACCATCGGACTGGGCGCGTCGAGTGATGAACCCGAGAAGACCTTCTGTGGGCCGATGTAGTTGGTCGGAGGCTCCAGGCTGTAGATGAAGTCGCTAGGAAACAGGTCGTCCCCGAGCATCGCCGACTCGGAGTCAGGATCGATGAACACGTTCGCGAATGGTGTCGCCGTTACCCCAACGTAGGACGAGCGGCTGAAGAGCGAGAGCAGCGCCCTTACACCCGAGTTGATGCGAGTTGGATCAGCGTTGCCAGGGTTGGTGTTGATGGAGGCCGAGTCGGCCTCGTCGTCGATCAGCAGAAGTGGTGCCGCGATCTTGCCGCCGACTGCGTTGTAGCTGCGGAGCCAGTTCTCCAGGTTCTCGAGGATCTTCCTGTTCTTCTTGATCACGACCAGGACAGGTTGCTGAAATGCGTCCAGCCGGAAGCCAAGCTGGGTCATCAAGTCGCGACTGAAGTCTCGGGAGCGGGAGGTGAATACGCCTGCAGCTCGGCGGGCGTCGACCGTCCCGACTCCGACCGCGCGATTCGACCGGATTTGCGGCTGCTGGAGCATGTCAGAGCTATCCAGGCCCACAAAGCCCTCGTCCATGCGCTCCTGGGTCTGCCTACGAAGAGCCTCCAGGGTGCCCGTGAGCAGGATGACGAGTCGATACCCCGCGTCCGCAGCCTTGCACGCGAGCGCCGTGTAGGTCGCGGTTTTCCCGGACTGAACGTCTCCCACAACCAGGCCACGACGAGCCCAAACCCCTTCTTGGTTCGGGTCGCCCACCAGATCCAGGATCTCGTCCGTGACCGCGTCAAGGCCATTGATCACCAGGGGCTTCCAGTTCTCCATGCCAAGCCACAGACGCAGCCGCTCCCAGTAGAACGGGTCGATGCTTGCCTTTCGGCCGGCAAGCCACGGGACGTGAGACTGCTCAACGAGAGCCGTCCCCAGGTCCATAGTGATCGCGAGCCGGGCGTGAAGCCGTTTGATGACTCGATTGAACTCCGCATCGTCCACCTGGAAGGCGAGACGAAGCTTCGTTGCCTTTGAGAGCAGCTCGTCTTCTGTCGGGCGCCGATCGGCCGGCATGGTCGCGACGACGGCTTTCTCGAGGAGAGAGCCGCTATCGTCGGGCATGTCTGATCGCTTCGATCACGGTCTTGGTGGCAATCGGATGCTGCGAGAACGGCTCGACTCGCGACAGGCCCTCAAGCGCCGCCTCTGCGGCGTTGTCATCGGACGCGAAGGCGTCCACGATTCTCAGCGCCAGGTCTCGCAGCAACTCCTCAACCTCCCTATCTTCGGGCGTCGACTGAACCGTTCGTTCAGACGCCACGTCCGCGTATAGCGAATCGACCGGGATCGACATCTCAATCGTGCGCAGCAGACTCTCAAGTTTGCGGGCGCCGGCGTCATCCAGGGAGTCCCGCAATAGGACTACGGCCGGGTGTGTGCGGTTGATGTTGTAGTTGAAGCCGTCTCGTACCTGTGTTCGATCCCAGGCGTAGGTGAGAGTGTTGTTCGTGCGGCGACCTCTGAACTGATACACGTGTCTGCTGCTGCCAGCGATGCGCTCTATCGTTCGGAGCAGGCCGGCTCTGATTGCCTCCGGCGGGTAGGCCGTCGACTTCTTCACATCGAGTGCCCACAGGTGATCCAGGGTGTTAGGTATGTCAACCTGCACGCGGGCCAGTTTCGTCAGCTCTTCCTGCCGGATCAGGCGGAACCAGGTGCCAAAGGTGATCAGGCGCCGGTTTCGATAGACGTAGAAGCCCTGATGTTTTCGCAGGCCTTCGTCGCCACCGGCTAGCTCACGATCCTGGCGCGACATCTTCGACATATGCGGCAGGATGTAGGCCTGAAAGGAAACGGTCTGGCCGTCAACGGTAAGAGACTCGGCCGGCAGTCGTGTACTCCGCGACGATAGGAATGGGTCCGCAGGAGCGACCGGCGAGTTGTTGATACTGATGCGCAGCCTGGGGCCAGACTCCTGTCCGCCCAGATACCGATGGAATGCGAGCCCCAGGTGTGTTCGTCCCCGGTCCATCAGGTCGCCAAGAGCCCGATCGGGAGCCGTCTCGCCGGCCAAAGCCCGGTCGAACTTCTCCCAAAGGACAATCGTTCCCTTGCCAGTGCTCTTCAGCTGGTCCACGTGCGGAACTCGGGCTATCTCCTCCGGGCCAAGGATCCCCAGCGTCCACTGCTTGGTGACGTCGATGCGATCCAGATCCCAGACGGCACCGCTGACAACCCCGTCGGCACTCGTGACGACGACCAGACGGCGGCATTGAGACAGGCTCGCGGTCTTGAGCCCAAGGCCGAATCTTCCGAGGTCGGTCGCTGAACGTTCCTGATCAGGTCCGACGCCCCCATGTCGCATGGCCTCAATGAGCATGTCGGGGCTCATTCCGTGCCCGTCGTCGACGATCGCTACATACAGTCGTTCCTGCGTTCGGAACTGGACGTCGACGGCGGAGGCACCCGCAGCGACGCTGTTGTCCACGATATCTGCGAGGGCCGCGTCAAAGGAGTACCCAATCGCACGAAGCGATCCGAGCATTGCGGCTGCGGAAGGGGGAACTAGGAGCTCGCGCACACAGCCAGCCCCTCTTCTTCTGCATCACCGCCTGATCCCGCTATCGCGTCCGACGCGCTCGTCAAGGCGCTTGCCACATGTCTGGCCGGCCCCGCCAGGCGCTCCCCGGCCGATGCCGAAACGCAATGCCTCTTGAGCGGACACGCCGCACATCGCGGGGAGGTTGGCGTGCAGACCGTCGCGGCTAGGTCTTCGACAGCCGCGTTGAAGGCGGCGTCTGGACCGATCTTGCCTGCGAGCCTGCCAAGATCGATTCGGGCCTGCCACCGCCCGCATCGACTCTCGCCTCGAAGTCGGGCCGCCACTCTGGCACTTCCATGGTCGAGCACAACTGTTCGACGTCCCCACCCGTAAACGGCGACGGCTGAGGCGAGCCATTCTCCGACATGTGGAAGCTCGCGCAGGTTGTCAGTACTGTCTGGCACGCGACCGCCGTGTCGATCCACGATTGCCTGAGCGATGTCGACTAGAGCTGGCAGCCCGACCCGGATGTGCAATCCCCGAAGATGGGCGGTCACTTCGTCCGCGGAACATACGAGAGCCTGCGGCTCTGGCATCGCAGCAGCAACTTCAGGAAAGAGCCGTCGGGCTGTCTCCGGCTGGACCCGACCAAGGCATCGTTCTCCGATGATCACATCCCAGGGGCTCCCGCTGTGGCGCCACGGTATCTGCCTGGAGTTGTCCCGGTGCCAGTCAAGCAGGGCGGTTCGCGCCGACGCCGACGGCCCACGAGGTCGTCCGCGGCTCGGTTCCGAGAGCGAGACCGCGAGCCGACGTCCAACTGCCTCGGCCAATAGCGGCGGAACTGCATTTCCGATCTGCCGGTACCGCTCGCTGGGTCTACCCGCGAATCGGAACCAGTCCGGAAAGGTCTGGATGCGGGCAGCTTCCCGCACCGACAGGGTGCGGTCTTCTTCTGGGTGGATGTACCAGTAGCCGTCCTTGGCAATGTGGGCGGTGATCGACCGGCTGAGGCCACTCCAGCAAAGACGCTTGTACTTGTCGTCGAAGATGTCCGATCGGTACCGCTGGAGGTGGGCTGGTAGGTCGGCGTACGTCTGGCCCTGGCCCAGGAGCGCGAAAGCCTCGGCATCATCCGGTCGGACATCCCGCGTGATGTGGTCATAGACCCAGGCCGACTCAATCGGTACGACGCCTTGGCGGAGCCTCTTCTGAAGTCGACTGCCGGGTCGCCCGTACGGGAGCTTCTCCGTACGCTGGGCCGGCCCTACCACCGGAAGGTCTCCGATGGCGTCACGGACTGTCGCTCGCTCGGCCGTGTCCGGCCACGAGAACGTCATTCCGGGGCGGATGCCGACGATGACGAGTCGCGACCGATGCTGCGGGACTCCGTAGTCATATGCGTTGAGCAGCATGGCGTCGGCCCTGTAGCCGAGATCCGTGAGCGAGTCACACACGCCAGCCAGCACGGCCCCGTCGTTCCAGGCAGTGAGGTCGGGGACGTTCTCGAGCAGAACCGCCCTGGGCCGAAGCCCGCGGACTATCTCGACGAAGCTTCGCCAAAGGCCGGCCCTCGGGTCTACTGCCGGTCTCTGCCCGCGGTCAACGAGGCTGCGGATCTTCGATCTGCCCGCGCGAGAAAACGGCTGGCATGGCACGCCGCCGGCGACGAGATCAACTCGGGTTATGCCCCAGGATCTGAGCTGGCGCAGAAAGGCCCTGGAATCCGAGAGATCGCCGAGGTAGCCGAGGCTGCCGAGGTTGGCCGAGTGAGTCGTGACCGATGCCGAGTCTGCGTCAGCTCCTACGAGCACTCGGAACCCGGCATCGTGCAATCCGAGACTCAACCCGCCTGCGCCGCAAAACAGATCGATCGCCGTTGGTCCGGAAGCTCGGCTGACCCATTCGCGCACCGCGGCAAGGTTGTCCAGATCTGGGATCTCTGCCCGGACGGGTGGGTGAACATACTCGCCGCGAAGGACCCGTACCAGTGGTCGACGAACCGGCAGGTTCTGTCGGTCGGCCTCTTCTGGAGAGTCTGGCATTGGCCAAGTGGCGCGCATGATCCTCATCTTCGGTCGCCGCTGTCGATCGGCAGGGGGAGCTCGGGGTCGAGACGTTCACGCATCTCGTCTAGGGCCTCGCGAACGACCACGGTCATGGGCACGTGCCGCCTGAACGCTTCCTTGCGGAGCCACTCGTACTGATCCGGCGGCAGACTGATGGGCAGTTTGACCAGTTCCGGGCTTGGTGGAGGCACGCCATCACGATATCGGGATATCGGGCCGGTATCAAGATGCCTCGTTCCCGAAGCACTTCAGGACCCAGCATCGGCGCCCGCCGTGACACCTCGCGTGTCACGAGGGCGGCAGTGGCGCCGCGGGCATCACCATAATCCCCCTTATCGTTAGGGCTTTCGAGCGCCTTGGCACGTGGGTGGGCGACGACGGCGATCGACCATCATCGTCTGACGTACTCAAACAGAATCCGGGCCGTTGATCAACTCAAGGTACGCCCCCCCGGACGCCGGCAGCGGAGATGGGAGACAGGAGATCAGGCCACGACCGCACTGCAGTTCGGCAAACGCCGCGCTGGTTGAAGTTCGCCAACCGGATCAACGCGACTCTTCTCCGCCGGGGCATCGGCGCCGGCCCGCAACGCTTGCTTTCCGTCCCAGGACGGACGGAGTTCTGCGGGCAACCCGATCGCAATCGTCGAGATTGACGGCGACCGCTACGTCGTCTCCGGCAGGGAGACCTCGGGCCGGGTGCAGAGCGTCCGGCTGTCGTTGCTCTCCTCGATCTGGCGGGCTGGCGATCGGCGTCGCATCAGGAGTCAGCCCGACACATAAGAGGGTGAAGGTCTCGGGCCCTGGATGTCCGACCAGCGACTCCGAAGCACTGCACTTGTCGACGATTCGGCGGGCGTAACTGCGTGGCCGGTGGCGGGTAGCATTTGACTGCCAGCGAATGGGCTGGCTAGCGCACCTCTGGGGAGACAAGCCGTGGCATCTGGAGCAGCCACTCTCTATACCCGTCCGTGGTGGTGGGGTTGCTTCGACAAGTGGGGGCTTGTGGGCACCGACCCCGCACGCATCCTCCGTCGCTTCGACTGGCTCTGTGCGAGTTCTGTGCGTTGGCGACGGTTCAGCGCCGAGTTCCAGGTCGGCATCCCGGGGGAAGATCGAGCCGCCGAGCAGTACGAAAGCCAGTGGCGGAATGTGGCGGGGCCGTGCGTTAGATACGTGCACGGCACGTTCTTCGACGATGGAGTTCTCGCCGCCTGCCTTGCCTTCCAGACTGTCGTCGTAGCCGACCCGATGAGCCTCTTGCCAGGACTGTACGCTGGAGCCCCCGAGTCCTTCAGCCACGTCGAGTCCACCCAGTTCTACATCAGGTTCATGTTGACCACCTGTCACCTGAGCGAGTTGATACCGCTTGTAGAGGCCGGAATACTCGTTTTCGATTCCACCCTCGATTTTCATCCCCGGGGCTGGAAGGGCCGGGATCCCAGCCGCCGCGAGTCGCAGATCTTCGATGCCATGCCTGAGTCCAAAGGCGGCATCCTGGGAGCGCGGACTGCCTATTGGGCCGTGATAGAGGCGCGCTCGCACGGCGCGGCGGTCGGAAGCAGCGATCCTGATTATCGAGACTCACTTCTCAACTGGGGCAGGGCCATGGGCTACGAGACGCCGGCAGCGATCGAAGTGCCCATCCTCTTGCCGTACGTCGAGCGGACAACACCAACTGGGCTCGTCGCGATCCGGCGAAAGCACGCCGATGCACTCGCTCAATTCAGGGCTGCCATTGGCCTGGCGACGCTCGAGCTGACAAAGCTGCCCGAACGGGATCTCACCGCGGGGCGAGTACGACAGCTAACTCGCGATTACATTGATGGGGAGATGGCGAAACTGGACCGCGAGTGGCGCGCCGTCCGCATCTACAGAGGAGCGGCCGCAGCCACCGGCGTGGGCGCGTTGGTGTCGGCCGCGGTCGTCATTGGAGTGACCGGAGCCAACCAGGCCAACGCTCTGCTGCCACTGTTCGCCGGGACGTCCTCACTTGCCAGTGCTGCCGCCGCTCTAGGTATTGACAGCCTAAGGCTGAAAGCCAACAGCATGTACGTTCTCTGGAAGGTTGGCCGCCGGTAGAGCGGCTCAACTGGAGTCAGCCAGCACTATTTGGGTGATCGAGGCGGCATAGCCCCGAGACCTAGCCCCCGTGGCCTCTGGCTCCAATGGCCCGGTGGCTCTTGCCTTTCCGAGCGGCCTCCCAAAGAACGTACAAGTTGTTTGCCTGGAGCCTGGTTTCATCCAGCCCGAGCGCGGCTGCGGCGCTTGCAACCGAGAGACTTCCCGTCAGCAGAGGTAGGAGTTGGGTGGCCGGAGCAGGACCTTGCACCCCGAGAGCCATTGCCGTCGAGCCGGCAGTAAGTGTCGCGGCCGCGAGCGAGCCGTAACGGAACAGTCGCACCGCGTTCCACTCGCGGTGGAGTTTCGACAGCTCACCGTCTAGGTAATCGCCCACAACGTCGCGGGCCCGCGAGTTCGTAACGTCGTCGGCCGGCAAATCGCGCAACGCCTGGGTCGCGCTGGCAAGTGCGGCTCGGAACTGAGCCAGTTTGTCTTCGTGTTTCGTCCGCAGGTTGATAAGCTGGGGCACTGTGAGGTTGCCCACGTAAGGGACGAGGACGTCAACTTCCACCGCTCGGCTGGAAGTCCGTGGACCGCGAGATGCTTCCCAAGTGCGCAGGATGCGTCCGAAATTAGCTTCGCCCGTACCGACCGAGGCCCCGAACCGCTTCGCCCGCATTGTCGCCCACAAAGCTTCCATTACGACTTCCCACCCCAGCTCGCGCTTGAGCTGACCGATCACGCGTTTGTCTTTCCCGGTGGCAGCTGAGCCACGGCCCCAGAGCAGGTCAAACGTAACGATCCCTGCATCTGCCAAGGCGATCATGTTGGGCAAGTCCTCCTGAAAATAGAGGTTCAGAAAGGACTCCATCAACGCCGGCTCAAAGTCGGGCATTACTTTGTCTCGCGATGCTTTCGCGAGCGTGAACAGGAAGCTAGGGGTGAACATCGGATCTGGCACAACGACGGTCTGATACGCGAGAGCAGCTGCCAGGCCGACCTGGGGCTCAAAAGACCTAGCGCCGGTCATCCGTACCGCCGGATGGGCCGTGACGCCCCACAATTGGTCATAGAGTGCCTGATCGTCGACGCCGTTCCAGCCGGCACTCGGCGACGCTGTGGCGGGCAATGCCGCGATTAGGTCGTGGACAAACCGCCGTCTCTTCGAGTCGTTGGCGAGAATGTGCTTAGCCCGTGACCCAATTACCTTCGGATCGCGATTGACGAGATTCCAATGCTCCATCACAGCCCACCAGCGGGGCTGGACCACCGTGGCGGTAGTTCGCATCTGGCTTTCAGTCTTCGCCATGCGTGGAGTCTACGGCCCGCGTGCCACACGGAATCGGGCCGACGACCCGGCACGCGTAAGTACGGCCGACTCTGCCACGCTGACGCGGTGTTCCTGGGGTCCGGCTGGGGCACTCACGTAAGCCTTCCGTCCGTCATGATGCAGACAAAACAGAAGGAGGGACTGGCGTTGACCTACGAAGCGTTCCTGGCGCAGCTGATGCGTAACTACGTTGAACCTCGGGCTCACGCCGCGGATCGAGGACACTGGCACCAAGGCTCAGACGAGCCTAACAGGGCTTTGTCTCGCCTGACCGATGGTGCGAGGGTCGCCCGATTCGCTTTGGAGCTTCCGGGCTATGACGGCGAAGCCCTGTACCACACGTTTCAGCCGGGAGCATTGGCGAATGCGGTGCGCGGAGTGCGGACGGGCATGTCAACGTCGAGGATGCTGGCCGAGGAGTCCGGCATTCTCCAGGTGGTGGAGGACTACTTCCCTGAGATTGTCGCCGGGCTGACACCGAAGGCGCTACCCAAAGAGGACGCACGAGTCCTTGACCGTCTGGGCAGCCGAGACCCATCGGGCGAACTGGCAGCCCTCATATACCTGCTGAAGGCACGCTCCTCGCAGCTCGCTGCTTCGATGCGAGAGGTTTCACTCCGAGCGCAGATCGAGAATCTGGAGAACCGGCTAGAGGAGATGGCGGCCCGCCTAGAAAGCCAGGATGAGGAGGACCAGAAGCCGAAGCGGGGGGAGCGCCCGGGGAAACCGGGCAGACGATGGTGGAAGGGTCTCGGTCAGATCGCCCAGGGATCAGGGTTGACGCTCGTCAACATCGCGCTCTTGGTCGGGGCGCTCCCCGGTCTCTCTGTCGACGAAAAGACCTACGGCGCGCTGGCGTCAGCTGCGACCGGACTCGGCACTGTGCTGGTCGGGATAGGTGATCTGCGCGGCGAGTAGTCAAGCGGAGGCGTTGCCGCGTCGAGACTTGCCCTGGTTGAGTGGGACGCGCTCCAACTGACTCTGGCAGTGGCGGGGACCCGGGCCCTGAACGGACCTGCCTCCGGCGCCGACGCCGTACCACCAACCTCGGGGACAGTAGCTCCTACCCGCGGCTTTCGCCGTGCTCGGCGTCTGCGATCAGCTGCGAGAGCGGCAGACCGAGCGCCTTGGCGATCCGCATGGCATTGACGAGGCCCACATTGCGGGCGCCACGTTCCACGTCGGCGATGTAGGAGCGGTAGAGCGGTACCTCGTCCGCGAACGCCTCCTGCGAAAGACCTCGTTCCTTCCGTCGAGCGCGCACGGCTTCGCCGAACCGCTGCAGGAACTCCCTGTCGTCGCTTGTCAGCATGTCGAAAGCCAACGGCTTTGTCGACTATCAGTCCACCTGATCGGAGTGACATTTTCCGGTCAACCAGGTACGGTAAGAACGGCAACTACGCCGGATCTGGGACATCCCGAGGCGGGCTGGATCGGCTGCTGAGAACACACGAGACGGGACAGGAAGGGGATTTCTAGATGCCGATCGCGAGTAGGTGCTGGAAGTGGTCTGAGCCCAGGTTGCGGACTGGGTCAATTGGCGTGCGAGCGGTGATCGTCACGCTGCTTGCAGTCGGCGGCTTCTTCTATGTGCTCTTGGGCCCGCTGGTCTTCGACGCCGCCTACTGGCTGCTCGGGAAGATCGTCCGCGTCCAGGCCGACCGCCGTGTGCGCATCGGGGCATCGCTCGTGTTGGCCGTCGTGTACCTGGCTTCGATGGAGTACATCGGCCTGAACGAGAAACCGTCCACCCAACCCGGCGCGACCTCGACACCAGCGATTGCGGCCGCTGCGAGTCCGACAGCGAGCGTCACTGCTGCCGCGACTCCGACGGTCGTAGCGACCAGCGAACCGACAGATACCCCTGCGCCAACACCGACGCCCGGTCCGACGGCCATGCACAGTCCGACGGCTGCGCCAACACCGACGCCTCGCCCGACGGCTGTGCCAACAAGAACGCCGCTCCCGACTCCTCCGACGCTGCTTTCGATAAGCGGCAGCGGCATCAAGACGTCCAAGACGTTCAGTTGGTCCGGGGGCAGCGTCGACCTGACCTACACCTTTAACTGCTCCAACTTCGGATCCCAGGGCAACTTCCAGATCTACTTCTACGGCGCGAGCATCCTGGGGCCAACGGTCCCGGACATCCTGGCGAACGACTTGGCAGCTAAGGGTGGCGACACGACGACCGAGTATCTCAACGGCGCCACCGGCCCGTTTCACCTGGAGGTGAACTCCGAATGCAACTGGACGGTTGCGGTCACCGGGATGCCGTAGCCCTAGTTGACTCGGCTACGCCGACGACAGCCACCGTGCCGACGGCATTCGCGCGTCGGCCATCCACCACACACAGGGAGGAGTACCCATGTCGGAACCCATAGGCGCACCGGCTGCTCAGGCGCAGCCAACGATCAACGTGAACGTGCAGGCCCCGGCCATCGTGATTGCGCCCCCAACCGGACCTGGGATCGGAGTACGGATCGTCTGGTATCTGTTCATCGGCTGGTGGCTGACTGGACTCGTCATCACCGTCGCCTACATCGCGGCCCTCACGATCATCGGGCTCCCTCTGGCCTTCTACCTGTTCAACCGCATTCCAACGTTCCTGACCCTCCGCGGTAGGAGCAAGACCTACCGTGCGACCACCACCGCAGACGGCAGGGCAACGATCCTGTCGGCCGTCCACATCGAGCAGCGGCCTATGTGGGCGCGTGCGCTCTGGTTCGTCTGCGTGGGCTGGTGGCTCGGCGCAATCTGGATGGGCATTGCCTACTTCCTGTGCCTCATCGTCATCGGCCTGCCGTTCGGCATCATGATGTTCGACCGCGTCGGGGGAGTCATGACCCTGCTGAAGTACTAAGACGCTTGGGCCGTGGTCGGCCCGGCCTCGATTCCGTGAGACGTCCAGCTCGGTCGGCTGGACGTCTTGCTATCCGGGGGCAACAAGAAGCGCCCGCCGGCTGAGGGGGTAGCCAACGGGCGCGGGCGAGGCCGGCGAGGGGGAGCCAGCCTGCATTGCCGACATTCTAGACCGGATGGCCGGCCGATTGGGTGGCGGAGTGAACCAGGCGCGCAGCCATGCCATCGCGCAGGCATAACGCCAACATCCCTTGTCGCAATGGCCCGTGGCGAGTCCGTGGCCCCGGATAGCCTGGATCCGGAAGAGGCCGACCTACAGCCCCAAAACTCGAAGACCGAGAGCGGCGCCGACGTTGGCGATCGCTTGGACCAGGATCTCCCGTGTAACCGACTGACCCGGCTGTAAAGATGCTCGAACCACCTCGGGAACGCCGAACGACTCGCTCTCGTGAACCTGCTCCAGATCCACGCTAATCCGCTCGATGACCTGTGCGAGGGTTAACGTCCGCTGGCCGCTCGGCGAGTCACTGATTTGGCCGGCGAGTACCGACTGCCAATCGACTGTGGGATCGCCGGATTCCGGGAGCCAGGCGCTGAGCAGAACAAGATCGGCCTCGCCAGAGTACTGCCAGCGGTTGCCCGTCTGTTCCTGGACGTGCCTTCTCAGATCGTCGAAGCCTCGTGGGCTGAAGTAAAGGGAGTCTGGACCCTGTCCTGAGACTCGGTGGCCATCAACCGCCACACGCGTGGCGGAGTACCCCGTGAGGCGGTAGTAGCCTGGGACGAACAGATCCCACGTGCTGCCGGTGCGCAGATCGAAGTAGTCCGCTCTGGCGCTCCATTGACGGACCGCTTCGGAGTCGGGGTGGGCAAACAGTAGGGCGATAACCAACCATTCGCCTTTCCAGGCCGCCTGAGCGAACTCGGGATAGTTTCGCGGCTGCGACGTAGCTGTCAGCATCTCAACCACCCGTGCAGGTCGGTGAGCGACCCGTTCACGAGCGCGAGCGGCGTTGTTCGCTGCGACCCACTGGCGGGCACGCAATCGCCCCATGACGCTCCACGCGACTGCGTCACCATCCCACGCCACGGCCGGCACCATGTAACGGAGCATAGCGACGCCCCAGTGTTGATGCTGACCGATCCGGGGCACCAAGTCGGGGAAGTGCGGACGTACTGTCGAACGTGTCGGCAATCAGCATTGGTTGCTGGTAGTAGCCCGATTGGCCACATAACGGCCAGGCCGGCGCGAGCTGACGTCAGTCTGGCTTAGGTCAGCTACACCCTTCACGCCATCATCGACGCGAGCCGCGACCTGGGCTGGGACTCCCCGCCGCGATTGACAGGTAATGGAAGCGCCGATCGGCTGTGGTTGTGGCCGACGGGTGCTGGTGAGGCCGGTGAGAGGGGCCAGCCTGCGTCGCCACATGTGACCCGGCTATGCCTGGCTGATCGGCGGCGACGGTGGGGCGGGCACACAGCCACGATGGCACGCAGCCTCGTAACGACAACTACTCTTATCGTGATGGCGATGGCGCTTCGAAGCCGCCCGTTCTGCGTCGGTTAGCGACTGGAGCAAGCGGGCAGTCCGTCAGCACAAGCCGTCCTATTCGACCCCATTCGAGTCGCTGGTCTCGGATTTGGCGTTGCCCGGCCGAACAGCAGCAGAGTCCGTAGATGCGGCCTTTACACGGCGCCAGCCTGGGCCCCGAAGGCGCCCAACGCCCGCCCCAGCCACCACTGGGGATTCTCCACCTTGCACGGCACATCGACTGGCGGCGACTGGTTCCGGGAGAACGTGTCTCCGGCTCAGGGGTCGTGATCTTGGGCCTCGGGATCGGCCGGCTTCATGGAATCGGGTTGGTGTGGCGGTCTTCTCTCCTTGTAGATCAGTAGCATCCCGCCCTGTTCCGTCACGGCGGCCTGCAGCGCCTTCGCTTCCGCAAGGGTCAGATGCTCTCGCATCTTGCGGGCCGTCATCATGGTCCCGGTCGGATCGAACACCGA
>Ga0182027_10005718_pt1 | contig 18806 bp, 16 predicted proteins | sample 712E1DmetaG_FD_121300 | JGI IMG/M metagenome (GOLD analysis project Ga0182027, IMG submission 121300) | Permafrost microbial communities from Stordalen Mire, Sweden - 712E1D metaG (Illumina Assembly) | ecosystem: Environmental > Terrestrial > Soil > Wetlands > Permafrost | place: Sweden...
AAAATTTTGAAAGCTTTAGCTCCTGTTGAGTTTTGGTACATTTTTGAGGGTGAAAAAGTCAAAAAAACCGTTTATTATTTTTTAATGGAATATCTTGGTGGTGACATTACCAAACATGACTTTGAAATGGAAAATGTGGAATTTATTCCTGAAAATGAAGTCGCAGATCGCTTAACTTATGATTCGGATAAAAAAGTCTGGCAAGAAGCGCAAAAATTGATATAATGTTTCAGCTAGACTTATAAATTGGAGGGGTCGTCCCAGCCGCGGGACTATCCTCAATTGCAAATTGGAGGGGTCGCATAGTGGCCTAGTGCGCTTGCTTGGAAAGCAGGTATATTCGCAAGGATATCGCGGGTTCAAATCCCGCCCCCTCCGCAAATCCAAACTTTCCACTACCTTCTTCTTCGTTGTCCTTCAAGCTCCGGCCTCACTTCTTTTCCGGCATCTTGACCACCGGCCAAAATAAATGCCAATATTCCTTTAAGTATGCCCACTGCCGGATTTTTATTTTTTTTCTTTTCCATATAATAAACGTAGGCCCATTTTGTAACTTCACTTGCGCTAAGCAGTTCTTCTCCCTGCTCTCTGCGCTTGGCATTTACTACGTCTGCCAATCCGTGTGCTAAATTAAGTGCCGCCCCCCACTCTTTAGTGCCATAAACATTGTGATCTATGCCTCCGTCTTTTGCCAATTGGTCTTCTGTTTGCTTGTAGCAATATCTCCAATATGCTTCTGCTTGTACGCTTTTATCGTTTCTGGCGGCCTCATCATCAGGATTACCGCCTCTATCCGTAATTACGCTTTCCAGCGCCTTTCGATATGCTTCGTCTGCTTGAACAGCTTTTGAGACATGAAAATTTTTTAACTCCTCATCTGTCATGCTTGCAGCCTGTTCTTTGGCAAAAATAGAACCACTCCCAGCCCTTGCCGCATTTCTTTCCACTTCGGCCAGGTTTTTACGGACAAGCTTTTGCGCAATAATTGCCGGAGAATCACCTTCTAAAATATCGTTGGATTCAGGTTCCGACTTTGTTGTTTCAGAAATAGGTGCAATTTCCGCAAAAGCCGTATCCCGGTTTATTGATTGTTCCGCTGGTAGAGGCTGAATTGGAGGAAGCTCTTGCGCGCCAGGCAATTCTCGAACACCGGGTAACTGTTGTGTATTCAGTTTTTGAATACCGGGCAATTCTTGGGCCACAAAAGCATTGCCCGCTGATGCGGCCGCTCCAGTCGCTGTCCCTTCAACTGCTGACGCCGCCACAACAGGAACGGTAGCCGCAGCTGTGCTTTCAACATTTGCTGCTCCCGCTACTACTGCTCCCGCCCCAGCTTCTACTGCCCCTACTGCTCCGTCCATAACTTCGTCCTTTCTTTAAGTCTAAGTTAGATTAAATCTGTTTGTCAAATCAATCTGTTCGTCTTATGGAGGTAGTTTAGCCTGAGCAAAGCGAAGTAGCTTGACATAAACTTTACAAAAACCCTACATATTTTTTAATCTTATGATACTTAAGCCGCTAATTATGGCTTAAGTATGTCGCCTAACTGCGTTCGGCTCCAGTTGACAAAGAGTGGAAAATAATCCAAACTAATAATTGTAATGAGACTTGCTGCCTTAACCAGGATTTTTTTTGCTTTCCTATTTTTAATTACTTTTTCTTTGCTTTTTAAGCCGGCTGCTTTTGCCCAAAACTTAAATCCAATAACTCAATCCTCGCCAACTCAACAATCGATTTTTTCCAATACTAACCCCGACGTACCAAAAAATCTCCACACTTTTACCCAAAACGTGATGATTGAAGTAATGTCGGCGGTAATTTGCCAAGTTTCCGGCATTGATATTACCAATACGTCCCAAGGTTGTTTGGGTATCGACCCAAAAACACAAAAAATCGGCTTTGTTAAGGGTGGCGGCGGTTTAATCGGTGTTTTGCAAACGTCAATCATAACTCTTTATACTCCGCCGCTCCATACGGTAGATTATTTTAAATATTTAGCCTCAAACTTTGGCATTGCCAAAAAAAGTTACGCTGCTACCTCAAACGACCTTGGATTTAATAGTATTACTCCTTTGCAAAATGTCTGGCTTGCCTCAAGAAATGTTGCTTATCTTTTTTTCGTGATTATATTTCTAATCATCGGCATTGGCGTAATGCTTAGAATCCATATTGATCCCCGAACGGTTATGACTATTCAAAACCAGATTCCCAAAATAATCATTGCCATTGTTTTAGTCACTTTTTCCTTTGCTATCGCCGGACTTTTGATTGACGTAATGTACATTGTCAGCTATCTTTTACTGGGAATTATTGCTTCTTCGGACCCGCATATGGCATCTAACGTTGTTTTTAATCTAGTCCGATCAACCAATCCTTTTGATGCTGCCAATACTGCCACGACTATTGTAAATCCAACCGACTGTCCTCTTAATGGCCAATTCGGGCTCCATTTTTGCTTTAACGGCCTTCCCGATTTAGCCTATCAACCGGCTAATTTGGTAAATAATTTTGTGGCAAGCATGTTCGACAACGGCCCGGGCCATTTAGTTGCTACTGTTTTAGGAGCAATTCTAGGAGGATTTCTTGGCAATGCTGCGGGTAACAGTGCCGGAGCATTGGCAGGGTTAGGCGTTTTGGGATTTGGCTTATTGGCTATTGCTTCCGGCGGACTTGCTATACCTGCCGAAATTGGTGTCGCAGGCGCCATAGGCGCTGTTGCCACTACCGCAGCAGCAACAAGCACTTTTACGAGCGCTATCTTTACTGCCGCGGGCGGAGTTTTGGGAGCTCTATCTGCCTCTGATCTTTTAAAAACCGTGGCAGGAGTAATTACTTTTTTAATTGTAATGATCGCTATTTTAGTAACGCTTTTTCGGCTCTGGTTTCAACTGATTATGGCCTACATTCAAGTATTGTTAAATATTGTTTTTGCCCCGATTTGGATTATGCTGGGCCTTATTCCCACCAGTAAAATCACTTTTGGCGCCTGGATTAGGAATTTAGTCGGCAATCTGTCTTGTTTTCCAACTGCTTTAGTAATGTTTCTTTTAGCCAGAGTTTTTATCGATGCTTTTGCCGGTTCCAGCGGGCAAAATTTATTTGTCGCTCCTTTAATTGCCAATCCGTCAAATCCGACCGGCCTGGCAGCAGTTATCGGTATGGGAATTTTTCTAATGACTCCATCGGCAGTGACTACGGTTAAAAATGCTATCTCCGGTTCGAGTGGCATAACCTTTGGTGGAGCCGGACAGGCAATTAGCGCCGGAGTAGGCATACCAATGGCCGGTATTAAAGGTGTAATTGCTACACGCGCAAAGACTACCAAACCGGGTGATGCGCGAGGCTGGAAAGCGCTGTTTGGCGCAGCCTAAATCTTGAGGTAGTAATCCAGAACAATAACCCTACTTACCATCAGGCTTCCGTACGTCTTTAAATCCTTGGTATAAAGCAGCAACCAGGAAGATTTTTGTAAAGTCTCTAAACATAGCCAACAACCACCAGGTAAGCTTAACTTTTTTCTTCTTTCTTAAGAAATCATCCATATCCGTAGCCTCAACGAATCCGTCTTTATCTTTAATCTCTTTTCTGGTAATGCCCATACTATATGCTTCATCTAAAACTCCTCTCATTGCAAATTCGTCATAAGAGATTGCATCAACTCCGCCATATTTTTGCGCTATGGAATTGGGTATTTTTAACGCATGAGCAAGCGGAGCAAAAAGATTATCTTTACCGGCATATCTAATTATCGGATTTTTTTGCTGTCCTCCAGCTTCCCAAAAATCCAAAAGTGCCATAAAAAACGGCAAGGCCTCATCCTGAGAAGTTCCCCATCCGTTTGGTCCATCCAAAGCGGCAATTGCTTCTTTTAAGGCTTTCATTGCCTCTTCCCTTGAGATAACACCAGCTTGTCCAATTATTTTGGTAAACGCTTCATATGAATTATAAACTCCTCCGATATCGCCGATTCTTCTTGAATAATAAACGCTTCCGGCGCCATTGTAATCGGCTTCTTCAAAAATAACGTCTGACATAAAAGGATTAAACGGTAGTCTGACCGAAGCAAGATCATTTGATACGTCTTTTCCATATCCCTGGATGTTGCGCATTAAAATACTTTCAGGTTCGGAGAGTTTTATATCTCCACCTGTGCTTAAAATTTCCTCCATGCTTCTCGGTTGCTTGTCCCCTTTGGCAATTTCCGCCAGTCTTATTTCCCGGGCTAAAATTAATTTCTCTCTTAAAGAATTCCAAGTGGCATTGTCTTTCGTATTCAAACTTCCGGCAAGTGTCTTTAATTTCTCCGCACTTCTGCCCTCTCCAAAACCATCTTTAGGCTCTTTACCTTTTTCAAACTCCATCCCATTTAAAAAATAAGCAACTGCCAAGGGGTTATCCTGGCTAACGCGTTTCCAAATTTCTGCCCTAATTCGCTGTTTTGTCGCCTTAAGCACGTCTGAATCTTTTTCTCCCGGAACAAGCCTGCCCCCCTCTACCTCTTTCCCCCCCACTTCATTACTAAACGTAAGTAACACGCCCAGAGCATTTGTAAATTCAGGCCTTAATTCACCATTTTTACCGGTTAAATAAGTTGCCTCAATAATTTCCGCTTCTTTAGTTTTTAAAAATTTTGCAAACTCTTCGTCACTGAGTTTAGAATGACTGCTCCTTAATTCTGCTATTTTTTTAGCTCTTAATGCATCTATACGCTTAGAAATTGTAGTTTTTTCACCATTAACTACTATTGGCGCGCGGTCTAAAACAATTGCCCTGTTACGCCATGAGCTAAATATTCCGCTGACTTTAAACATACTGGAAACCTCATAATCTTCAATCTTTTTACCGGCAAGCGTCTTAAGACCGGTTGTGCCATAACCATGACGCTCGCGTAACGCTTTATAATGCGCCTGAACCTTTTCCATATATTCTTTTCCTCCGACTGTATCCCCTTTGTTAAACCTCTTCCAAATCCAGCCCACCTGGTTCATAATTCTGACCATGTGCTCTTGTGGAGGAGACCGCCAGGCCGCATCACCTTCTGGCACTTTACCTAAAGAAATCTGTTCCGCCGCTCTTAAACTCAAATTATATAAAAGCTTTCCCGAATGAAGCGCCCAGCGCATTTCCCAATCCTCAAGCTTGGCTAATTCCCCTAAAGGAGAATCCTTGGGAATATCGTCCCGGCTATTAATATATTTTATTAAAGCTTCTAACCGGCTCTGGACAATTCCCACCGCTTGAACATCCAAACTCTCTCCGTGTTTTTTGAGGCCTTTCCCGAGCAACTCGTCGTATTTTTCCGTAGTAACTCTTTGCTCATCCATTAATAGCCTTTGGTACTCATCCTCAAACAAACGCATAATCTGGGACGCGCCTCTAACGTTTTGCAATACCTGTTGCTGCTCAGGGGTAATACCTTGGGCCATACGCTGAAAATCTTCCATTTTGGCAGTGGAAATTCCCCTGTTCATCTCGTGCATCAGGGACACTGCCTGATAAATTTCGCGGACTTTATTATCTCTTTCCTTGAATTGAGCTTTAAGACGCTCATTCTTCTGGGTAACCCAAGATTCTGTTAACTGCGCAAAAATCGTATCCTTAGTGCCCTGAGCGTTTAGTCCAAGTGAATAGTCGGCAGCCTCATTGTCTAAAGGCTGACCGAAAAGTTGATTTGCTAAGTACATTATTGGCCTTTCGTCATCGGGAATTCTGGCTAAAAAGCGGATTAAATTCTTACCAACGTACTCCGAGTGCGGGCTTACATTATTCCTCAACAATCTCCAAAAGTGTATATGTTCCGGATCTTCATCATAAATTTTTTGATAGTAAGAGATCGAAGGCTCACCTCGCGCATCTCCAAAAGCTTGATCACCGCTATCATTGTCGCCCTCCTCATTCTGTGGGTCTTCCGGTGTGGTTGGCGGCGGATTTCCTTCTCCTCCGCCCGAAGCTCCGGCTGCTACGGCTTCCCGGGTTTGGGAAACTCCCTCTTGCCCCGGAGTTTGATTTGCATCCGGCGGCGTTGCGTCAGTTGCTTTTGGTGTTGATTCTCCCTCGTTTGCCATAAAAATATCTGCTCCACTTATAAGCTTATGAGAATCTCCCTCGGTTGTCAATTGAATTTGATTTGGAACATTTTCGTTTTCCATAGCCTGTGGATTTTAGCTCTTAATAAGAGGAATAAGCTTGATAAAAGCTTTATAAAAACATTACAATTTACATATATTGCTTTATTGCTAAAATTGTTCGATTGTTAATATGCCCGTTAAATATTTACAGTTAAACGACATTTCTTGTTACAAGAGAGCTTTAAGTCTATCTCAATATGTTTGGGATATTGTTATCGCTTGGGACTGGTTTCCCAAGAAAACATTAGGCGTTCAATTTGTAACCGCTATTGATTCCATTTCTGCAAATATAGCCGAGGGATTTGGAAGATACGGTAAAAAAGATAAAGTGAAATTCTATTATTATAGTTTCGGATCTGTTAAGGAGGGTCTCGATTGGAACGAAAAATGTAAAAACAGAAAGCTAATTTCAAACAAAGAGTATAATTATATCCTTGAGGAGTTGCAGGACTTACCAAAAGAACTACATCAATTAATAAAATTCACTAATCTTAAGCTAAAAGAATAACAATGAAACAATTAAACAATGCAGCAATGGAAATCTCTCATTTTGAATCTTTGTATCCTGAAGATACCCGCTTCGCTGAGATTGAAAAAATCTTAAGCTTTCTTAAAGAGGGCAATTCCTGCCAGATAGTTTCTGTTCCCGGCGCTGGACGCTCAAATTTTTTAGGGCTTTTGGCTTACAACCGTAGTGTCCGAATTAAGCACGTTAGTGAAGAAAAACAAGCCTGGTTTCATTTTGTTTATTTAAATTTTTCCGAAATTAGAAAAAGACCGCTAATCGATGCCACTAAATTTATATTTTTAAATTTGGTTGATTCTTTAAAAGAAAGAAAGAAAAATGAAGAATATGAAATTGCCAATAAACTTTTTAAAGAAAGCCTTAGCTTTAAAGATGAATTGGTATTATTCCAAGGTCTTAAAAAAACCGTTGATTATTTGGCTTTGGAAAAAGAGCTGACAATTGTGTTTTTATTCGACCGCTTTGAAGAGTATATTCCGGCAGTTGAAAGCGAATTCTTCTCTAATCTCCGTGTTTTAAGAAACCGGGCAAAATACCGTTTTTCGGTAGTTTTTTCTTTAAACCGTCCGCTTGAAGATATTCTTGAAGCAACTTTTCTTTCCGACTTTTACGAATCGGTGGTCGGAAAAATAATTTATTTGCCGCTTTTTGATAAGATCGGCATGGATTTTCGGATTAAATATCTTGAAAAAATTACCGAGAAAAAAATCGACAAACAACTTTTAGACCAAGTCTTACAATTAACCGGCGGCCACTCCAGCCTTGTTTTATTATCCGCCGAAGCTCTACTTGCCTCCGGTCAAAAATTCGCTGAAAAGCAGGCTTTAAGAAAATTCTTGCTTGAACAAAAAACTATCCGAAATACCTTAGCTTCTATCTGGAATTACTTGGCTCCGTCAGAGCAGAATTTACTTTCCGAAAATAAAAAAATTGAAGAAAAATATTTAATCGACGTCGGACTTGTCAAAGACGGTTTTTTAACTATTCCTTTATTTTCCGACTTTGTTAAAGAAAAACAAACTGTCAGTGCTAAGCGCGACGAACATTTTTCCGTTAATGAAGCATCGGAAATTTTAAAAGGGGAAACTATTTTATCGGACAAGTTAACTTCGCTTGAGTATAGGCTTTTGAAATTTTTAATTGAAAACAAAGAGCGGATTTTGGAAAAAGAGGAAATTATTAATACTGTCTGGAAAGAAGCCAAAACCACACTGGGCGTAACCGACCAGGCGCTTGACCAATTAATTTTCAGATTAAGGAAAAAAGTCGAGGATGATCCAAATAATCCCCAGCATATCCAAACCATTAAGGGGAGAGGTTTTAAATTTGTGAGCTAAAACTTGCTTTTTGCTTTATTTTTGAGTTACGATAAAATGGTGAGGAAATTTTTATTTATACTTTCATTCCTTATTTTCTTTTTATTCCTTTTCTCTTTTAAAACCGGCAGCGCGTCGGCCGCATCTTGCTCAAGCTGTGCCGCAAAGGCCGGATATACCGGCACCTTAACGACCTTTGATCAAACCACCAACCAGGGAATCCAACAAGAAGAAGCTGCCATGACTGAAGATTGCCCACTGGATTCAAGTTTTGTAAGTAAATTCGGAACCGCCGGAACCTATCCGGTAGTTTGCATTTATAAACCCTCTAATTATACGCAGTACATGTGCTCCCAACCTACAACCCAAACCTGTACGGGTACTCAAACCTGCGACCCAATTGGTGGATGTATCGGATCCAGCACCCCGGCCCCATCGGGTTGCACAATAGGAGGCACAGCGGCACAAGGCCAAACTTGCAAATCAGATACTGACTGTAACGGACAAGGCGGTGCTTGCACAAACTATCACTGCGAAGATGATAATGGATATCTAGTTCCTCCTGGAGACCCTGCGCCTCCATATACCTGTAAATACGACACTGCTCCAAAAGTTTCTCCTAACTCGGGGCAAACTCCTTGCCTTACCTGCAAATCCGGCTGCACACAAACCGACGGAAGCGGAACGTATTGTGTAACCGATTGTAATTCAACTACGAAAGACCCGGCCGGACCTATATCTACACAGTATTGTAACCCGGAGAACGAGGCTTGCTGGCATGGAAAATGTCAAAACTATGCTTCAGAACCTCAGCCCCCAATGCCGCCCTGCTCACAGTATAACAATGCCGATCCGAAAAAAGCGACAAAATGTCTTAGTATTAACACCGACTTGGGCATCTCTTTGCCAACCGATCCGGGCGAATTAATTAACGCACTTTTGGGAGTTGTTTTAAGCGCTGCCGGCGGAATTGCCATTTTCTTAATTATGATTTCGGGATACAGGATGATGATTTCCCAGGGTAATCCTGATCAAATTAAAGATGCCCGCGAACAACTAACCGCCGCAATTCTTGGCCTTTTGTTTGTTATTTTCTCGCTGGTAATTTTGCAAATCATCGGCGTAAATATTCTTAATTTGCCAGGGTTTAGTGGATAATTTATGAAGCTTCTTTCCTTAACTATTCAAGGCTCAGGCGGAACGACTAATATTAGCGGAGCTGGCAGCATGCCGGTCGGGGGGTCACATGCGCTAGAAAATATCGTTGGGGTTGGCTTTCAGCTATTAATTATTGCTGCAATTTTCCTGGCGCTTTTAAACATTATTTGGGGAGGTTTTAATTGGATAATGTCCGAAGGAGATAAAACAAGAGTTGGCAAAGCCCGGGAAAGAATTGTTTATTCGATTATTGGACTTTTGGTGGTTTTTCTATCATTTTTAGTAATCAATGTTATTTATTGGTTCTTTTTTAAGGGAACCATTAGCCCGTATGTTTTTAACCGCGGGGCTTAAAACTTAAATAGGGCTTGACAATAAGCGAAAAACACACTAGCATTTATTTAAGACATGAAAAAAATTGTTTCTTTAATAACTTTAGCCTCATATTTGTCCCTAGCCTCCAGAGCGCTTGCTGCCGACACTGTCGTTAATGCCTGCACCGGCGGACAATTCCATGTTTTATGTGACTTACAAGCCGGAAATTTTGGCGGAGTAGTCGGCTCGGCAATTCAACTATTATTTGCCGTCGCGGTTGTTGTAGCCCTGTTTTATTTAATCTACGGCGGATTTAGATGGCTAATCTCAACCGGGGACAAAAGTAAAGTTAGCGAAGCACGCGAGCACATTGTCGCCGCTATCATCGGATTGGTAGTTATTTTTCTCTCTTATTTTATAATCAATATCATACTCGGCTTCTTTGGAGTTGGAAATTTATCCAATATTAATATCCCCACCGTTAACCTTGGTTCCTAAAAAATTTTCTCTCCTGGCATTTTGTTGATTTTTAATTTATTTGTTGTTAAGCTTGAGTTATGGGAAGCGACATAGCAAATCCGGCAACCTTAGCAGATCTTCCGTCTTTACTGGGAAATTTAATTTTTTGGTTGTTAATTTTTTCCGGCAGCGTCGCAGTCCTCATAATTATTATTTCCGGCATCCGGTTTATCCTATCAGGAGGAGAAGCCAAAACAGTTGAAACAGCCAAAAAATCCATGACTTATGCCATTTTGGGACTACTGCTGGTATTTTTTTCCTTTATGATCGTCAGCGTTATCGGCTATGTCACCCACGTTGACTGCTTGTCACAAATTGCCAGCGGTCATTTTGGTTTTGACATGTGTAAAGTAACCGGATCCAGCGCTAGCTCCAGTTCTACCGATTCAACGGGTGGCGGTTATTAAGTAATCCTGTTATGGATATAAAAATTAGGTCGATTAAAATCGGTGCCAGTAAAAACAAATCCGCTTTTTGAAAAAAATTAATAATTTCGGTTTTTTGAAAAACGTTTAAGAAATTTTGCATAATTTCCGGTTTAATAATAAATACTCCCACCGCAATTATTGAAAATGTAATCGCAAACTCCAAAGTCCCCTCCAAATCTTTTTTACTGGAAAATAGCGTATTCGAAACTTCAAAAATAATAATAATTGAAATCAAAAGACTAGCCAAACTTAAAAACTTTAGTGATTGTAAATAAAATAAAGTGCCAAAGATCACTGCCGCTCCCACCAAAACAGGCGCCACGCCAATAATTGCCCTACGTAAAATATCTGTTTTTTCGATTTCTACGCTGCCAAGCCTTACGCCGTCCTCAATAATTTTAGGGGTTAGTTGCATATTGCCGGCGCCGACAAAAAAAAGTCCCGCCGCCAAAAGATGCGACAGCTCATGGACAATTGTTCCCGGCAGAAAAAGATAAGCAAGTAGTGCAACTGTTACTTTTTCGCTTCGGCTGATCCTGAAAAATAATCGCGATAATGAGTTTATTAAATACCTGGCCAAAAGAAATAAAAAAATAAACTCAACAATGAAAAAAAATGTGAACATTCATCTTATTTTAGCTCCGATTATTTTTATTAACAACCTAATTTTCACAAACAGCTTCAAAACCGGTTTTTTTTGACATAGTTTGATAATCTTGCATCGTAATTTTTCACATAATACACTTTTTATATATGGATAATCACCCGATTCCGCAGGACATCACCGGCTTTGAATTTAAACTCATCGGCGACATGACCATTAAACAATTCGCTTACGTCGCGGCAGGCGTTGTGATTGGTCTTATTGTTTATCTTTTTCCGATCTTAGCGATTATTAAAATTCCGCTTGCGCTATGCATAATAGGTGCCGGCGCGGCTATCGCTTTTTTGCCGGTTGGCGGAAGGCCTATGGATTTAATGTTTATTAATTTTTTTAAAGCCGTATTTAGTCCAACCCAATATATTTATCAAAAAGCCGGCGGCCAAATTTTTACAGAAGACCCAAGCAACCCTTCGGGGAACAAAACTTCCGGGTTAGCCGAAAAACAACTTCGGGATTTTTTAAGTTTCCTGCCGAAAGGTAAAAATAAGCTTGACCAAAAAGAATCCGTCTTTTTCCAGTCACTAAACCAGTACGGGGTAAGTTCGTCAGCTCAAGTAGCGCCGCAAATTAGCCCCTCTTTTGTAGCTGACCACGCATTTGCCAACAAAACCCAAGATCAAGCGCAAGCAGTAACGCAGGCTACTCAAGCACCAATGCCGGCTACAGCAGATAAAGCCAAAACTGAAGAAGAAACTATTTCTAATCAGGCTCTTTTAAAATCTGCCGCCTTACTGGAAAAAGAACTGCAAACTGCCAAAGCCAAAGAAGCGGCGGCATCGCAAGTTGATTCTAAGGCTTATTTAGATGCGCATCAAAAAGTGCTTGAATTGCAAGACAATTTAAGTAATATGCTGCTTGAGAAACAACAACTTGAAGCAAAACTAATTGATTTGCAAAAAAAAATAGCTACCCAAAATACCCCGGTATTTAACGCCTCCATGGCAACTGCCGCCCCGGCCGCTGAGACAAAATTTGTTAGAAGCGTTCCTCAAACTATGCAAAAAAGTGTTGGGTTGCCGATTGCTTCTGAATTTCCAAACGTTATTACCGGTATTGTTAAAGATCCGCGGGGAAATCCATTATCAAATATCTTAGTCGAGGTTAAAGACGAACAGGGCAATGCGGTTCGCGCTTTCAAAACTAACGCTCTTGGACAATTTGCTTCTGCCACCCCATTAAGCAATGGTAGTTTTACAATTGAATTTGAAGACCCAAGAGAGCAGAACAAATTTGACAAAGTGGCTTTTAAAGCCGGCGGAGAAGTAATTTTACCGATTGAAGTCATTTCCGTTGATACCAGAGAAGAGTTAAGGAGGTCTCTTTTTAACTAAACTATGGCAAAAGCTGCCCCAAAAAACGCAACGCCAACCCAAAAATTTATTGAGATTGTCGATATTATTGACGACATTGTTGTTTTGGCCAAAGAAAATGCCTGCATTGTTATCGAAGTCATGTCCACTAATTTTGCGCTTTTATCACAAGAGGAACAGGAAGCAAAAATTTACGCCTATGCTTCGCTTTTAAATTCACTTTCTTTTCCTATTCAAGTTTTGATCCGAAGTAAACGTTTAGACGTATCTTTATACCTAAAACTGCTTGACGAAGAACGAGCCAAGGCGCAAACCCAAACTCTTTCCAAGCAAATGGGCTTATACCGGGACTTTGTCCAAGAATTAGTTAAAGTCAACACGATTATTGATAAAAAATTTTACATTGTAATTCCATATTCCTCTTTGGAAAAGTCGCTGACGCAAACGACGGAAACAGTTGGGAAAAATTCTACGCACATAGATTTTGCCATAGAAGCTAAGGCAGCGCTTTATTCAAAATCAGATGCTATGCAAACTCAGCTTAATCGACTTAATCTTAAGTCGGAAAAATTAGGTAAAGAAAAACTGACTAAATTATTTTACGACATTTTTAACGACAACCGCATTGACCACCAGCAAGCTGAAAATTTTATAAATCCGCTAACTTTAGGAAAGGACAATAAATAATGTTAGGACGCAGTAAAAAAGCCGCAAAAATTGTTCCACAAACAGAGTCCACACCGGCAATTAAAAATGCCCAAAAAGGCATGGTTTCAATTCCTGATATTATTGCCCCGTCTTCGGCGGAGGTTGATTTTAACCATATCAGGGTTGGCGAGAAATATTATAAAACATTATTTGTTATCGGCTATCCAAGGTATGTTTCGGCAAATTGGCTTCAGCCGGTAATTGAATTTGACCATACCATGAACATCTCAATGTTTATTTATCCAACCCAGTCAGCTGATGTTTTATCCGACTTGAGAAGAAAAATTGCCGAAATGGAAGCCACGGTTTATGCCCAAGAGGAAAAAGGCACGGGAATGGATCCGAAGATTAAGGCCTCACTTGAAGATGCGCTGTCTGTTCAAGAAGAACTGGCCAAGGGAGTTGAACGGTTTTTCCAATTTAGCCTTTATATTACCCTTTCTTCCGAAAACCTAAACGATTTAAATGAAGCATCCAAAAGACTAACTATTACGCTCAATTCGATTATGATTTTGCCAAAAGTAGCCACCTTGCAAATGGAGGACGGGTTTAAGTCGACCATCCCAATCGGGCAAGATAGATTGAACGTAGTCCGCAACATGGACACCACTTCTTTAGCCTCTACTTTTCCATTTACATCTGCTATGCTTGCCCAGGAAAAAGGAATTATGTATGGCATTAACCAACAAAACGGTTCATTGATTATTTTTGACCGTTTTTCTTTGGAAAACGCCAATGAAGTCGTGTTTGGAAAATCTGGGTCGGGAAAATCTTATTTAATCAAACTTGAAGCAATGCGCCAGTTTATGTTTGGAACCGAAGTAATCATTATTGACCCTGAGGGGGAATATGGTGAGCTAACCCAAACCATGGGAGGAGAAGAAGTTGAGTTTACGCCGTCCTCTCCAATTAAAATTAATCCTTTTGACCTTTCGGGATTTTACGAAGAAGGGGAAAACGAATTGGGGCTTAAAATCCTGTCTTTACATAGTCTTTTAAAAATTGTTATGGGGGATCTTACGCCATCCCAAGACGCCATTTTAGACCGGGCGCTGGTTGATACATATAAGACAAAAGGAATTACCGCCGACCCCAACACGCAAACCAAAGAGCCACCCTTAATCGGTGACTTGTATACCGTACTGATAAATATGCCGGAGCCGGACGCCAAAGAGCTGGCTTTAAGACTTGAAAAATTTATCAAAGGCAGTTTAAGCGGAATTTTTAACCAACAATCTAATTTTAATATCGCCAATCCCTTTACCTCTTTTAATTTGAAGATGCTCGAGGAAGAGCTAAGACCGATTGCTATGCACATTATTTTGGATTTTGTCTGGACTAAGGTCCGTAAGATATTTAAAAAGAGGTTATTAATTTTGGATGAGGCATGGTACATGATGAAAAATGACGACTCCGCCTCATTTATTTATAGCATTGCCAAAAGAGCCAGAAAATATTATTTGGCTTTAACAACAGCCACCCAAGATGTACAGGATTTTTTGGCGACAAATTATGGGAAAGCGGTCTTGTCTAATTCTTCCATTCAGATGCTTTTAAAACAAAGTCCGTCCGAGATTGATCTGGTAGCTGATATTTTTTACTTAACCGGGGGAGAAAAACAATTACTGCTGTCTGCTGCGGTTGGCGAGGGTTTGTTTTTTGCCGGGCAAAGCCATGTAGCCATGAAGGTAATTGCTGCGCCGTACGAAAATGCCATGATTACTTCAAACCCGCAGGAAGTAGAAAAGGCTAATTTGGAAAAAAGAAATTTAGCAGATCAAGTCAGGGCTGAGGCTATAGTTGAACATTCAGCACAAATTTCCCCTACAACACCGTTGCCCACCCCAGCAGAAAAACAACCGGAAATAATTGTTCCCAAAACACATCTCAAAATAAACAATAATGGCTAACACTCAACAACTAGAAAATGCGGAAAAATTCCGGGCCCTACTTCATAGCGTAGGAGAAGCGACTAAGCCCGCTCTCTTATATGGCGGATCTGTCCAGCTCGCGGAAGTTTTCAAAGATAAAAGCGCAGAGGAAATTGCCAAGATCATTAGCGACCGAGACGCTTATCAAAAAGTTGAGAGTGAAGCTGCTGGCGCTATTCAGCATAATCCCCAGCAAACAAAAAAGGATGAACTTGATAAAACAACTGCCCAAACATCCAACTCTGCCGGGTTTGCCGCGGCAGCAATCCCGGGCTCTATCTACACTTATTTTTTTGACAATCCGGACCGGTATTCAGCAGAACAATTAGAAAAAGCAGCGGACAAAAGAGCAAATAGTGAAATAAAAGATGCTCAAAGAGCAGCTAAAAAAGCAAAAAAAACCTTTACGGAGGAGGATAAGGCTGTCGCAGCTGAAAGAGGAAAGAAACTTTTTCACGATGAATATGTTCTATATCATGACCAAAGAGCCAGGGATCTCGCTAAGGATCCTGCAACCAATAATGCTTATTTAAAAAGAGCTCTTTTTTATAAAGATGCTAAAAAGGCCATGGAAAAAGCAGCAGAGACAGCGCAAAAAGATAAATCACTAAAAATGGTTAATCTTAAATCGTTGTCTCCGGCTGAAAAAACACAAATCCCAAAAACCTCTATCATTACAGCTGTTGCTTTAAATAGGGGGCAACCCAAAACTGCGGTATTTATCGGTGAACAAACTATTGCAAGTCCAACTTTTGCTACATCTATTTTTCAAAGGCTAGGATTACGTAACGGCGCGCCGGCCAAATCCATTTTAGGAAAAGGCACGCCGAATACGCCAGGCATTCCCCGCCCAAAACTTTTGTCTTTTGCCAGAAGGAATTACCTGCAATTCTCTGTTCTGTCTGTCCTTATAGGCGTTGTCCTACTGACCGCTGCTATCACTTTGCTTTTGGGCGTTGGACAAGTTAACGCGGGAACACCCCCATCATCCGGAGGAACAGGAGGAAACGGGGGGGCAACTTCTTCAGGAGACACCTTTACGTGCTCCGGGGATTATATCGCTTGTTTAAGCCGCGATTTTGCTATTACCGTTAGACCCGATGGATATTCAAATAATAAAATCTTAAAACTCGTCTATGATAGTTACGTTTTTGCTTTTACCAATCATCCAACATATTTAAAAATGTTTAAATCCAGAACCCCAATATTTACGTTTGACGAAGCTGACAATGAAGCCGCAAATGGTTCATGGGCAGTAACATCAAGCAATGGAAATGTGATTTACTATGGCGCCTTTATTAACTGTGATAGTCAATCGTGGTGCAGAAATATTGATTATCAAAAACATGTGGTTATCCATGAGTCCGGACATGTAATAGCAGGCGCAAGCGGCGGCTCAAGATTACAAGATAATTTCTATCATCAAGTGTATGGCGCAGGCCTTGACGCTAGCTGTTTTAGCTCCGGAGTTATGAAAACTTATCTAACTAGCGCCTATTCCAATATGACTACTCAAGACAAAATTGATGAATCTTTCGCCGAGTCGCTTGCGAATACTCTCATGTGCACGGGAAGTGGCACGTGCCCAACATCAAATCCTAAAAAAGCATCAAATATTACGGATTTCCCAAGCACTTGCTCTAATACGGTTAACTATTTCAACGCTAAGGTATTAAACTAGTAAAGGATTGCAAAATTGTTTTATGAAAAATGATATGACAAAAAAAGTGGAAATTATCACACTTACTTTAGTGGCAATATTCTTCTTTCTTATAATAATGCTGTTCTTTTTAAGATTTTTCTCTCCTGTTAAAAATATCGGATTAATTTCCCAGCCGACACCAACTCCGGTATCGGTCAACAGCAATCCTTCACGATCTCAGGGATCATCACCTGCAGATCTCGACACTAGCTACAGCAATCTAAATTTAATTGTTCCGGGTAAAAGTACGACCAAGGATGTGGAAAAAATTAATGGGCTCCCAATCTCATCCTCAACAACCGGGGACAAAGCATATTTATATTATCCAACTCCTTTTAAGGGCTTATTCAATAAGATTTTATTGATAAACAACGTTGTTGTCTACGCGCAAGAAGCTGTTTTCTCAAACTACCGGGGTGATTATAATTCATTTACGCAATCTTTTGGGCAACCGGCTTTTACCATTTACAATGAGCAATCTCCTTTGGATTTTCCATGGTCGGTGTTTTTAGAACACGGTGTCGCTGTCCAATCCTCCAGCAATGATGTTACGGGTATTATTTATTTTGTTCCGCAAGAAAAAGTAAGTTTTATAACTAATGTGGCTAATGATTTGGGTCTTTCGGAAAATGTTCCGACTGGACAATCGGATTTTGTTAACCCTGGACTCTAATCGGCATTATCAAATGAAGAAATGAATTATCTCCTTTAATCCTAAAAACCCCTGAATTTAGTGGCCCGTTCATTTCAAATATTAAAAACTCATCATTAATCGCAGACAAAGCGTCAAGTAGATATTTAGCATTAAAGGCAATTTCGTTTGATTCACCGGTTAGCGTCGCATCAACATCAACCGCATCCTCCCCTACTGATGGTGAATTGGCCGAAACAATAATTTTATTTTTTTCTATCGAAAATTTAATAATATTAGCTGTTTCCCTGGCAAAAACCGAGCAAATTTTTATAGCGTTGTATAGACGTTCTCTCTCCACTTCAACTTTTGTCGAAAATTCGGTTGGGATTATTTTTTCATAATCAGGATATTCGGCGTCAATTAATCTTCCAACCAGTACTGTCTCATTTTGTAAAAATAATATTTGATTGTTTTTTTCGGAAACAAAAATCTTAACCATGTCGCCGTCTTCTTTTATTGATAGGAGCTCTTTGATTATCCTGGCGGGAACTACAAGGGGTTTCGTAAGCCCCTCCGATGCCTTAAAAACGTTTTTCTGTAGTGAAAGCCTGTATCCATCGGTGGCAACCAAAAGAACCTCGTCCTTGTCTTTATCTAATAATACTCCCGAAAGCGCCGGTCTTGAGCTGTCAATAGCTGCGGAAAAGGCGGTTCTTTGGATGTATTCTTCAATGTCGGATTTTTTTGTACTGATTATTTCATCTCCTTTTTCTTCATAAAGTTTCGGGAAGTCTTCTGCCGGCATTGTTTGAAAAGACGCTTTTACTTTTTCTCCTGTTAAATTTAATGTTTCACCCTCTAAAGACAGTGTTATTTTTTGGTTTGCCATGTTGGTTAATAAATCCGTGAAGTTTTTGGCCGGAATCGTTACTTCTCCTTCTGTTTCAACATTTACGGGAATGCTTGCGGAAATACCGATTTCTAAATCCGTTGCGCTTATCGTTAACTTTCCGTTTTTTGCTTGTAAAAGAAAGTTTGAAAGTATGGGAAGTTGTCCTCTTGTGGAAACAGCATGATTCAAAAATGATATTTTTCCTTGTAGGTTACCTGAAAGAAAAGTTATTTTCATATGATATCTATTTGTAGTTGTAGTAGTTTATCTGGAAAAGTGGAAAAAAGCAAGAAGCTATGGCTAAATCTTGGTGGATAACATGTTGATAAAAAAGAGGATAAAAAGTTGAAATAATGGTAGGTGTTAGTATTCCACATTGTTATCTACATTTAATTTTGGTATCCCCAAGATATCCTCGTTAATTAAAGAATTTTTAAGCATGTTATCCACCTTTTCCACACCGTGCATAATCGTCGTATGATCACGTCCTCCAAGCAAGTTGCCAATTTCCGCAAAGGTTAAACCCAACTCTTTTTTTAGCAAAAACATTGCTACTTGTCTTGGCCTTACCAAAA
>Ga0182027_10005719_pt1 | contig 18801 bp, 14 predicted proteins | sample 712E1DmetaG_FD_121300 | JGI IMG/M metagenome (GOLD analysis project Ga0182027, IMG submission 121300) | Permafrost microbial communities from Stordalen Mire, Sweden - 712E1D metaG (Illumina Assembly) | ecosystem: Environmental > Terrestrial > Soil > Wetlands > Permafrost | place: Sweden...
AAAGCTCGATTAACTGTAGCCAGGGACTCACCGAAGCTATTCCGTCTGGAAAAATCAAAGCGTCATGAACTACTCCATCCACAGACCTACCCACCGAGGGGTTCATGAATGATGCAGGCTAGGAACCGGACATGAAAGTTTCCCTTCATCCGGCTCAAGCCATGTGTAAGCCCTCTGGAGTGGAGAGCCGGTCATCCGCAACAGTTTGTCGTACCGTCGAACCTTTGTCCCTTTGTGTGAAATACGAACGCCATCGGGGATCAAAGGGGTTGGCCTCCCCTTTGATTTTTCGGCGTCGCTGTATGGGTGTACTCCCCGCGTAGAGCAGCTGCTTCCATGAAGTCTGCTCCAAGGGATTCTGTGTGTTGGTGCGTGCCGCAAATCTCCACGTCCGTTCGCCGATGGCGTGATAGTACCGATTCTTCACCCATAGAGCGTTCTTACGCGGATGTCTGCGATAACTCCACCACCACAGCTTGCGCCATATCTCAAAGTCCATGCGCGCGAACGCACGTTTAGCAACGCAGTGTCGATGATAGTTGGCCCATCCCCGTATGACGGGGTTGAGCTGAACGATCAGGTTTTCCTGCGTCGCCGACTTATTCTTCTCGATGATCCCTCGGATTTTTGTCAGAGCAGCCTGAACGTTCTTCTGGGCAGGCGTGATCAACAATTTCCTTCCATACTTGCGTATGTTCTGGCCGAGAAAATCAAACCCTTTCTGGATGTGAGTCACGTGAGTTTTTTCCGCTGAGAGTTCCAGACCCCGCTCGCGCAGGAACTTTTCCACCAGTGGTAGAACTTCGTTGACCAACTGAGATTGGCTACGGCCGGTGATGATAAAGTCATCGGCGTAGCGCACCAGATGTACCTTGGAATAGATCTGTTGCCCCTTTTCCTTACGAGACGGGAATGTCGTCTTCAGGAGGGACTCCAGGCCATCCAGGGTCCAGTTCGCCAACGCGGGGGAGACAATTCCCCCTTGCGGGGTACCCTCCTCGGTTGCGAACAAGTTCGAGTTTTCGAGGAATCCGCATCGCAACCACTTCTCAAGAATGACTGCGTCCATAGGAACATGGGTAAGAAGCCATCGATGACTGATGTGGTCGAAACAGCCTTTTATGTCTCCTTCAAGAATCCACTCCGGCGCGTCGCTTTTCGACAGAAATTTAAAACACTGTTCGATGGCGTCTGCGGTAGAGCGGCCTTTCCGGAAACCATAGGAGTTAGGGTCCGCACAGGTTTCGGCGACTGGTTCCAGAGCCATCAAATATAACGCCTGCATGGCTCTGTCCTTCATCACGGGAATCGAGAGGGGCCTCAACTTGCCGTTGGATTTCGGAATATACACCCGCCGTAACGGCAGCGGACGATATCCCCGGCGCTGTAGCGATGCGATCGCTTTGAGTTTGGACTGCGGCGTGGACCAACGTACATGGTCCACGCCCGAGGTTCGTTTACCCTTGTTTTCTGTCACTCGTTTTACGGCCAAGGCCTTGCCGCTGAACGAGCAGGTGAGCAACCGTTGCAAGGCTTTGACCTTGCCCCAGCGGCCCTCCCGAGATGCCTTGACGATACGCGCCTGCAGCCGAGTTACCTGCCGTTCGCATCGTTTCCAGTCGATCTGGTCCCAATGTTCCACGGCGGCTGAGGATGCACACGCGACGTGTTCCGCGTTCATTTGCGATTTCCTCATACGATGGTTCTGCCTGCTCTCTCGTCCTTCATGACCTGCTGGAAGTCTGCCTGCTTATCGCAGAGAAGTTGCCGCTTCCTATCCGCTCCGTTACAGAACGGCCTTTGCTTCTTCCAGCATCCTCTCCCCGCAAACCTGTCGGCGACTCTTGCGAGGCGCTTTCCCCTATTCCCAGGGGAGGCCAGCGGGGTTACCATGTTCTGATTCAACGACAGGACTGATTTAGCCCCCGCCTTCGCACCGGCAGTCTGAATGTCCGTGTGACCTGTCGTGGTTATCAGGCCAGCCGACTGCTTTACCTTTTGGCTTCAGCCTATCAGCGTCTTTGGCTGGTCCATGCTAACGATGTCTACGGCGGTTCACATATGTTGGGCGTGTCGTCCAGTCTAACCCTCTGACCACCTTGACGCTGGCAGTCAAGGAGATTCCCTCACGGCAATCTCCATCGCTTGCGCGGAGGATATTGTCTCGGCAGCTTCCGACCTGACCGTTACCATCACCACTCCCGGCCTAACCACGAGCTTTACGTATGACAGCAATAGCGAGGTGTTGACTAAGACTCTCACCGACACAACGACAACTAGCGTTCCCTACTCGACTTCCGGCCAGACGCGGACCTGGACGAACACATGGTCCGATGCGCTGTTGGCTTCCATCAAGACTCCGAATGGCAATACCACCAAATACGGATATGACAGCTCAGGCGCTTTAACGTCGACAACAGATGCGAAGGGGCACGTCACGAATATTACCTCGCACACGGGGGGTGGACTGCCGCTGACGATCGTGGATCCCAACGCGGTCACAACCACGTTGACCTACAGCCCACGCCTGTGGCTCACCAGCAGCACTGTCAGCGGAACGAGCGGTACGTACAAGACGACCAGTACGTATGATGCAGCCGGCAATCTCACTCAAACGACCTTGCCGGACAGTTCCTACGTTGCGAACACCTTCGATACTGCGCACCGCCTCATCAAGGTGACCGATGCGCTTGGCAACTATACCAGCTACACACTCGATGCGTTGGGTGATCGGACACAAACAAGCATCTACGTAAAGGGTGGATCAACCGCTTCTTGGCAGCGCACTGATTCGTTTGACGCGTTAGGACGTTTGCTCGTCGACACTCACCGGGCAGACGGGCATAGCCTTCGTCCACCTTGATGAAGGGATCGCCTTCATGGAAGTTGATATAGTAGTCGTCGCCGGGGAGCCAGGAGGCTGCGGTGTTGGGGATCTCGTTGGCCTGGGGCGTGAAGGTCTCGTGTTGAACGAAGCGGCGGAAGGGTTCGGTATGGACGAAGACCTGTTCCTTCACCCCAACGAGCAAAGATCGCTCGTCGGGGGCCCCGAGTCCTTGGGGACCCCGGATCTCCACCCCAAGGACGAAGACCTGTTCTTGGGGACCCCGGACCTGGGGCACCCGCGGTTCCTGTTGAATCATGATTGGAAAAGCGAGACCGCAGGCGGCTGGGGCATTTATTCTCAGCGCATGGAATCTTCCCCTGTGTCCGGTACTAACCTTCTTGAGACGGCAGCTTCTTCTTACCTGCGCTCGGCGCGGCATCAGCCGGTGCGATGGCATCCTTGGGGCGAGGCGGCGTTTACTCGCGCGCAGGCCGAGGACAAACCCATCCTGCTGGACATTGGCGCGGTGTGGTGCCACTGGTGCCATGTGATGGACCGCGAGTCCTACGAGGATGCGGAAGTCGCGAAGATCATTAACGAACATTTTGTGGCCGTGAAAGTGGATCGCGACGAGCGGCCGGATGTGGACGCGCGCTATCAGGCAGCGGTGTCCGCGATTACGGGGCAGGGCGGGTGGCCGCTGACGGCGTTTCTGACTCCGGACGGGCGGCCGTATTTTGGCGGCACGTATATTCCGCGCGAGGAGCGCTATGGACGGCCCGGCATCCGGCAGGTGCTGCTGGCGATGGCGCAGGTTTGGCACGAGCGGCGGGATGAGGCTCTGGAGACGGCTGGAAGCGTGATGTCGGCCATCGAGCACAACGAGAGCTTCAGTGGGGGCGGCGGGGACCTGTCGCTGGTGCTGGTGGACAAGATTGCCGCGTCGGCTCTGGCCAAGTTCGATCCGCGCTACGGCGGGTTTGGATCGCAGCCGAAGTTTCCTCATTCGTCCTCGCTGGATCTGCTGCTGGAGGTGGCGATGAGCCGCGATCCGGAGAAGCCGGAAACGGCGCGGGCGCGGGAGGCGTTTACGGTGACGCTGGAAAAGATGGCGCGGGGCGGCGTCTACGACCAGCTTGCCGGAGGATTTCATCGCTACAGCGTGGATGAGCGCTGGGTGGTTCCGCACTTTGAAAAGATGCTGTACGACAATACCGAACTGCTGCGCAATTACGTGCATGGGTTCCAGAGTTTTGTGCGCGAGGACTTCAAGGAGACGGCGCGGGAGATTGTGGGCTGGCTGGACGGGACGATGACGGATCGAGAACGCGGCGGGTTCTATGCCTCGCAGGACGCGGACGTGGGGCTGGACGACGACGGGGACTACTTTACGTGGACTCTGGACGAGGCGAAGGCGGTGCTGGAGGGGCCTGAGCTCGCGTTTGCGGCGGACTATTGGGATATTGGCGAGCTGGGCGATATGCACCACAATTCGGCAAAGAATGTGCTGCATGTGAATTCGACTCTAGAGGAGAGAGCGGCGCAGGGAGCAAACCTGGAACAACTGCGCGGGCTGCGTGACGCGGCGCGGCAGAAGTTGCTGGCGGCGCGGAGCCTGCGGCCGACGCCGTTTATCGACAAGACGCTCTATACCGGCTGGAATGCAATGGCGGTGACGGCGTATCTGGAGACGGCTCGGGTGCTGCGGATGGATTCGGTGCGGGAGTTTGCGCTGCTTACACTGAACCGGCTGCTGAACGAGGCGTGGGACGGAGCAGGGACGCTGAACCATGTGATTGCATATCCGGAAGAGGCGGGGGCAGGAACGGCGGCAGAGAAGGCTCCGGGGACGCTGGATGACTATGCGTTCACGGTGCACGCCTGCATCGATGCGTGGTTTGCGGGCGGGAATATGAATTTTTATCGCGCTGCCGTGATAGTGGCTGACGCGATGATTGCGCGCTTTTATGATTCGACCGCTGGGGCGTTCTACGATGCGGCGGCGAGCGAGAAGGGACAGATTCCGTTGGGGGCGCTGGGGGCGCGAAGGAAACCGCTGCAGGATTCGCCGACGCCGGCGGGGAATCCGACGGCTGCTTCGGCGCTGCTGCGGCTTGAGGCGCTGAGCGGGCGGCAGGAGTATCGCGAGATTGCGGAAGATACGCTGGGCTGCTTCGCGGGAATTGTGGAGCACTTCGGGTTGTATGCGGGGAGCTATGGACTGGCACTGGAAAGGCTGCTGCAGGATCCGGTGCAGGTGGTGGTGGTGGGTTCAGGAGCCGCGGCGGCGCGCCTGGAGGCGACGGCGGTGGCGCGCTTTGCGGTGAACAAGACGGTGATGCGGATTGCGCCGGATCGGCTGGTGGCCGGGGGGATTCCGGAGGCGCTGGAGGAGACGCTGTTGCAGGTTCTGAAGCCAGAGGGAGCCGCGGCGTGGGCGCTGGTTTGCCAAGGGCGGACTTGCCTGCCGCCGATTACCGATGCGGAGGGGTTGCTGAAGGCGCTGGAGGGGGCGGGGTAGCGACTGTTGGGCTGCGATTCTATCCCACCCTAACCGCAAAAGGCGCGGTAAGGATGGGGCACCCGGCGTAGCGTGCAGGTTGGCGGAGTTAGAGGCGGGTCGGGGATGATTCGGGTTTTTCCTGCGCCGGGTTTGGCTTTCAGTTCCAAATAAGTAGGGTGGCAACCTGCAACCATGGTTGCCGCCCGGAAGTGGAGCTTTGATAAATCTTCAGGAGACATTCACAGAGTACTTGCGGGTCCGGGGCGTGTCTTGGCCTATCCGGCTGATTTTTGGGTCCATCAATGGATGGAGATAGAACCCGTCATTTCTCCGGAAGCATGGTGGCCGCTATCACGTTGCTCTCCGATTGCCATGTCTCGCTGGGTTATTTCGCTCGATAGCGCGGCTTGACGCTTTAGTTGCCGCTGAAGGGATTGGTCTCCTCGGGTTTGCGCAGAGTGGGGTCGGCTTCGGCCGTCTCCGTGAGGATTGGTTCGGCGGGGACGCTTGTGCTCTGCTCCGCAAAGGGGTTGACGACTCTGTAGGGGTTGCCGGGCAGCAGATGGTGTTGTTCAAGGGCGAGGCGGACGCGGCGGCGGAACTCGCGGATGGGGCCGTACTGCTTGGTGGCCAGGGTCTTGAAGACGACCGGGAAGATAAGCTCGGAGCCTTTGATGGCGTCCACGCCGAGAATCTGCGGATCGGCGACGAACAACTGGCGGAACTCGTCGCTGTTGCGGATTTCAGAGGCAATCGCGGTCAACAGCTTGAGGACTTCGTCGGGGTTGGCGGAAAAGTCGACGCTGACGTTGACGGTGGCGATGGAGTATCCGATGCTGAGGTTGGCGACGGTGGTGATCTGCGAGTTGGGGACGACGTAAAGGGTGCCGTCGGCGTCGCGAACGGTGGTTTTGCGCAGGGTCATTGCTTCCACGACGCCGGAGAGGCCGGCGATGCGGACGGTGTCGCCGACGTTAAACTGGTCTTCGATGAGGATGAGGATGCCGTTGAGCATGTCCTTGACGATGTTTTGGGCGGCCAGGCCGATGGCGACTCCGGCGATGCCGGCTGAGGCCAGCAAGGGGCCGAAGTTGACGCCGATGGCGTCGAGGAACTGCATTCCGGCGATGAGGCCGATGATGGCCAGGCCGGTGGTGCGGATGACTCCGGCAAGGGTTTTGACCTGCGCGATGCGCGCCGCGCCTACGGCGTGCTGCTCGGCGATGTGCGTCATGCGGTGCGTGATGGCGCGCAACAGGCGGCTCAGGATAAAGGCGACGAGCGCCACCACGATCAGGTGGGGCAGTTTGGTGCGGATGAACTCCTGGGTATCGTCGGCCCACTCGTCGAGTACGCGGCCCAGGAAACGGCCTTCGGCAAACAGGCCGGTTCTTACCGCCAACAAGTAAGGAAACATGAACATGCCAAATCTCCTTCTTCTAGACTAGACTGTGCGGGGGAAGAGCCGGAATTTTCCCCGGCTATCCCGGCAGACTCCTGGCGCGAAGTGGAGGTTGTCTATGGAAGCACAACCCATCGGTACAACAAGGAAAGCCGGCCGCCTGCGGAACAGGGTTCTGTGGCTCTGGCCGGTCGCGGGGCTGTTTGCGATCGCACTGACAGTTCGGCCCGGAGTGCGCGAAGGTTTTGGGCAAACGCCGCCGCAGCAACAGGCTACGGTGTCGCAGAATGTGGCGAACGCGGCGGAAACACCGGCGCCGGCACCCCAGACGAAACAGGACATCCATGCTTCGGCGATCGACGAGCGGAAGAAGCAGATTGCCGACGAGAGCGCGAGCCTGTTGAGTTTGGCCAACAGCCTGAAGGCCGAGGTGGACAAGTCGACCAAGGATACGCTGTCGGTGACTGTGGTTCGCAAGGCGGGCGAGATCGAGCAACTGGCGCATAAGATGAGGACGAAATGACGATGGCCGTGGAGGAATATGCAATGGGTGGGCCACGGGTGGGATTCAAATGGACTTTGGCGGTGAGGTGGGGGACCGCCGCGACTTCGGTTCTCGGGCTGGCGCTGCTTCTGGCGCTGCCGTGCGGCGGACAGAGTGTGTCCAGCGGCGGGCAGTCCACGATGCCAACGCCGACGGCGGATATGGACGAGAACCTGGCCGGCGATTTGCGGGATCCGCTGTTTGCGGAGAGGCGGTTGCGGCAACTTAGCATCGCACGGCACAAGTCGATGGTGGACGATACAGGCAAGCTGCTCAAGCTGGTGACCGAACTGAATGCCGAGATCAGCAGTACGAAACCCAGCGAGCTGACTCCGGAGCAACTGCGCAAGGTCGCGGAGATTGAAAAGCTGGCGCGCGGCGTGAAGGATAAGATGAGAATTTCGTTGACGACTACGCCGATTTTTGTGGACTCGACGCCGACTCCTCCTTTTTCGCGCCGTTAGGCGTTGGCGAGTGTTGTGCGTCAAGGGGAAAGCGGCGGCTGTTTTGGGCGCGGCTGCATGAGCAAGGAATTGCAGGCGCTGAGTTGTTACAATCAAAGAGGCTTCCCCTGCAAGACGAAAACTGGGAGTGACAAGAATGGGACTGGCAGTTACCGGTGCTCGCGTTCCCGCTTCGGCTGACACATCAAGCAGTTTGAGTGCGCAGCAGTTGGTTGAGATGTATCGGCTGATGTATCTGTCTCGCCGTCTGGACGACCGCGAGATCATGCTCAAGCGGCAGCAGAAGATCTTTTTCCAGATCTCGGCAGCCGGCCATGAAGCGCTGCAGGTGGGCGCGGGCTTGGCGCTGCGGCCGGGATACGATTGGTTCTTCCCTTACTATCGCGACCGCGCACTGTGCCTGGCGCTGGGATTCACACCAAATGACATGATGCTGCAGGCGGTGGGCGCGGGCACCGATCCGTCGAGCGGCGGGCGGCAGATGCCGACGCACTGGAGCAGCCGCGCGCTGCACCTGGTGAGCACTTCTTCTTCAACGACGACACAGCTTCTTCATGCAGTGGGTTGCGCGGGGGCGGGGCGGTACTTCAGCCGGCATCCTGAGGCGGCGGCGAAGCCTGGGTACTCTGGCGCGGCGAAAGACTACCGCGCTTTTCACGATGTAGCCTTCCACGGCGACGAAGTGGTTTTGACGTGCCTGGGCGAGGGATCGACGTCGCAGGGTGAGTTCTGGGAAGCCTTGAACACGGCCTCAAACCAGAAGCTGCCGGTGATTTTTTGCGTGGAAGACAATGGCTACGCGATCAGCGTTCCGGTTGAGGTGAATACGCCGGGCGGGAATATTTCAAAGCTGGTTGCGAACTTTCCCAACTTCTTTTTTGCGGAGATTGACGGGACCGATCCGGAGGTTTGCCTGCGGACGTTCCAGGCAGCGGCGGAGCATTGCCGGGCCGGGCGGGGGCCGGCGTTTGTGCATGGGCATTGCATGCGGGCTTATTCGCACTCGCTTTCAGACGACGATAAACTCTATCGCTTGGCCGCCGAGCGCGAGGCCGATTCGCTGCGCGACCCGATCGCGAAGATGCAGATGCGCCTGCTGCGCGAGGGAATCTTAACTGAAGAGCAGATCAACGAGCTTGAGAAGGCGCAGGAACATGTGGCTGCCGAGGCTGCCGAACTCGCGCTACAGGCGCCGTTGCCGACAGTGGAAGGGATTACCAGTCACGTCTACTCCGAAGATCTGGATGCGACGGGCTCGGTGTTCGACAACGAACACGCGCAGGCTCCGGGTGTAGCGGGCGGGGGCAAGGAAGGGAGCGCCAAGGGGAGCGATCCGCGCACCATGGCGGACCTGATCAACGCGTGCCTGCACGATGAGATGCGGCGCGATCCGCGCATTGTGGTGTATGGCGAGGATGTGGCCGACGCGAGCCGCGAAGAGGCGCTGGCGGTTGTGAAGGGGAAGGGCGGCGTCTTCAAGCTGACGGCCGGGCTGCAAAAGGAGTTCGGCTCGGATCGGGTGTTCAATTCGCCGCTGGCCGAGGCCAACATTGTGGGCAGGGCCGTGGGTTATGCGGTGCGCGGGATGAAGCCGGTGGTGGAGATTCAGTTCTTCGACTACATTTGGCCGGCCGTACACCAGATACGCAACGAGCTGTCGCTGATGCGCTGGCGGTCGAATGGCGGCTGGGCTGCGCCGGCCGTGATCCGCGTGCCGATTGGCGGCTACCTGACGGGCGGCGCCGTTTATCACTCGCAAAGCGGCGAGAGCATTTTTACGCACAGTCCAGGGCTGCGCGTGGTGATGCCTTCGAATGCGCTGGATGCGAACGGGCTACTGCGCACGGCGATTCGCTGCGACGATCCGGTGCTGTTCCTGGAGCACAAGCGGCTCTATCGCGAGCCGTTTGGACGCGCGCCTTATCCGGGACCTGAGTTTTCGATTCCGTTTGGGAAAGCGAAGATTGTGCGGCCGGGCACGCAGATGACGCTGGTGACCTACGGCGCAGTGGTGCCGCGGGCGCTGCAGGCGGCGGAGCGGGCGCAGCGCGAGCATGGGATCGATGTGGAGATTATCGATTTGCGGACGCTGAATCCGTACGACTGGGAGGCGATTGCGACATCGGTGCGGAAGACCAGCCGGGTGATTGTGGCTCATGAAGATATGTTGAGCTGGGGCTACGGCGCGGAGATCGCGGCGCGGATTGCGGATGAGCTGTTTGAGGATTTGGATGCGCCGGTGAAGCGGGTGGGATCGATGGATACGTTTGTGGCGTACCAGCCGTTGCTGGAGGATGCGATTCTTCCGCAGCCGGAGACGATACTGAAGGCGATTGTGGGGCTGAAGGCGTATTAGCGGTTTTAGCGCGGGATTTTGCGTGTTGCGGCTGAGTGTCGTCGTATCCCACCCTTGGCTGTATCTACCTATAGGGCGGACAGAGCGATCCCAAAAGAGCTGAAGACGCTAGCTGGCGAAAAACAACAGCAGATCCTTCGACTCACCACCCCCAAGCTGAAAAGCGCTTGGGGCCCCGTTCGCTCAGGATAACAGGCCTCTCATTTATCAAGTATTTACACGATGCCTATATGTCGTATCCCAGCCTAGTGTCCTGCCTGCGAAGTTGTTTGAAAAGCAACCGCAGATCCTTCGACTCACCACCCCCAAGCTGAAAAGCGCTTGGGGCCCCGTTCGCTCAGGATGACAACCTGTGTTTTGCTGCGAATTTCTGAGACAGGACACTAGCCACAAATTTTCAAGAAGCAGATTCTTCGACTTCGCTCAGAATGGCGAGGATGGGGCACCCAGCGGTTTTGACTCGTTGTGTTGGAAGCGGGTTTTGGGCAGGCCCGGATACAATACTTGGATGGAGTTTTGCATTAACCCTGGACGCACTCAGGAATCCTGCGCGGGGCAGGCGGGCCGACGCTGATGAAGAACTTTGTTCGCCTCCTGCGCTATGGGCTTCCTTACTCGCTGCAGTGGCTGCCGGGCGTGCTGCTGCTGGCGGCAACCGGGGTTCTCGACACCTTTCGCGTTCTTCTTTTGCAACCCATCTTCGATCAGGTTTTGCGGCCCGATGCGCCGGAAGGGCCCATCCTTCTGGGTCTGCCCGGCAACCGATGGGGCAACCTGCATTTCGACTTGAGGATGCTTGTTCCTCATTTTCTGCATCAGCACAATGCTTGGAACGTAGTCGCGATTGCGCTGGTTCTCTCGACGCTGGCCAAGGGACTTTGCGACTATCTCGGCACCTACCTGGTGAATTATGCCGGCTTCGGGCTGATCACCGATCTGCGCAATCACCTTTACGAAGCCACGCTGCGCCGTTCATCGAGCTTTTTCCACAAGCACGCTACGGGCTCCATTCTCTCGACGCTGATTAATGACGTGGACAAAGTGCAGACCGCGGTCAGTTCCGTCATCGGCGAGTTCCTTCAGCAATTCTTCACATTCCTCGTGGGGCTGGCTTGCGTCATTGGCCTGGGCGGACAACTGAGTTGGGCGCTGGTGTTGTTCATTCCGGTTGTGATTACGTCGGCGCGCAAGATCGGCAGGGAAGTCAGGACGCGCACGCGCACGGGGCAGGACAAGCTGGCGGAGATTCAGAACATTCTGCATGAGACCGTGACGGGCAACCGGATCGTGAAGGCCTTCAACACCGAGTTGTGGGAGGTTCTGCGCTTCAAGACAGCGGCCCGGCGGCTGTTCCGCGCCAACTTGCGCAATGTGCGTATTCAGTCGATCAGCTCGCCGTTGATGGACTCGATCGGCGCGGTGGCGATTGCGATGTTTCTGTTTATAGGGAGAAATCAGATTCTGCACGGCAAGATGACTATGGGGCTTTTCGGCGCGTTCATCATTTTGCTTTTCAAGCTGTACGATCCGGTGCGCAAGTTCGCGTACTTCTACAACAGCTTCCAGCAGGCGATGGGCGCTTCGTCGTCGATCTTCGAGTATTTTGATACGGAAGACGATGTGAAGGAGAGGCCACATGCGACCACGCTGAAGAAGTTTGTACACGCGATTCAGTTTCAGAACGTGGGCTTTTCGTATTCGACCGAAGAGGGCGAGCACCAGATTCTGCACAACATCGATCTTGAGGTGCGGGCAGGCGAGTTGCTGGCGCTGGTGGGGCCGAGCGGCGCCGGCAAATCGACGCTGGTGAACCTGATTCCGCGATTCTTCGACGTGAGCACGGGCGCGATTCGGATTGATGGGAACGATATTCGCTATCTGACGCTGGCCTCGCTGCGGCGCCAGGTTGCGCAGGTATCGCAGGAGACGGTTCTGTTCAACGACACGGTGCGCAACAACATTGCGTACGGCCGGCCAGACGTGAAGGTTGCGGTGGTGAAGGAGGCGGCGCGCAATGCACTGGCGCACGACTTTATCATGCGCATGCCGCAGGGCTATGACACGGTGATTGGAGAAAAGGGATTTCGCCTGTCGGGCGGCGAACGTCAGCGGCTGGCGATTGCGCGCGCCATCCTGAAGGATTCGCCGATTTTGATTTTGGACGAGGCTACTTCGGCGCTGGATGCGGAGAGCGAATCGCTGGTGCAAATAGCGCTGGCCAACCTGATGCAGGGGCGCACGGTGATGGTGATTGCGCACCGGCTTTCGACGATCCGCCGCGCGAACAGGATTGCGGTGCTTGAGGATGGGCGCATTACGGCGATCGGTTCGCACGAGGAATTGCTGACCACCTCGCCCACCTATCAGAGGCTTTATCAATTGCAGTTCATGGACCAGCCGGAGACGGAGCCAGAGCCTTCGGCGCTACTGATGCACTATTTGCCAGGGTGTGAGCCGGAGCTCGCGACCGGGAAACAGGAGTAAGCAAGACATGCCGATTTATTCGATGACTGGGTTTGCGCGGGTTCAGGCGAGCGTACCGGTGCGCGACGGGAATCAACTGAGCTATACACTGACCGTGAAGAGCGTCAATCACCGCTTTCTGGATGTGCAGTTGCGCCTGCCGCAGGGCATGGACGGGCTGGAGATGGAACTGCGCAAGGTGCTGAAGGATAACCTGGTGCGCGGCCACGTGGATCTGGCGCTTGCCGTCGATCGATCGTCGCAGCAGATTGCCGGCTACAATCGCGAGTTGGTGGCGGGCTACATTGCCGCCTTTGGCGCGGCGCAGGAGGAATACCAGTTGAAGGGCGAGCCGGACTTGAACGTGGCGCTGCGCATGCCTGGGGCTTTGCAGGCCGAGAACCGCAGCGAAGACGACCTGGCTGCATTGGCGGAGAGCGTGCGGCAACAGATTGGGCCGCTGCTGGACGAACTGAAGACAATGCGGGCGCGCGAGGGCGACGCGCTGGAGGCGATTCTGCACGGGACGCTCGACCGGCTGGCTGAAGCGACGGACAGCGTGGCCGAACTGCGGCCCGAGATCGAACAGAGGTACAAGGAGAGGCTGGCGCAACGGCTGCTGGCGGCGACAGGGCCGGAGTTTAACCGGCAGAGGCTGCTGGAGGAAGTGGCGGTGCTGGTGGAGCGGAGCGATATTTCCGAGGAGCTGACGCGGATGACGACGCACATCGGGCATTTCCGCGAACTGCTGGCCGGTAGTGGCGAAGTGGGAAAGAAGCTGGATTTCCTGCTCCAGGAGATGAACAGGGAAGCCAACACGCTGCTATCGAAGACAGGCGGCGTGGGCGGCAAAGGGACGCGGATTACCGAACTCGGACTAGCCATGAAGGCGGAGATCGAGAAAGCTCGTGAGCAGATACAGAACGTGGAATGAGACAGTGGACAGGGAACAGTGAACTGAAACGGGGCGCAGGCGGAAGGGAATAACGACACGTGGCAGGAATTCTTTTTATCATTTCGGCGCCTTCGGGCTCGGGCAAAAGCACGCTGGTGAGCGAACTGCGCAAGCAACTGAGCGCCGTGGACTTTGCGATTTCATGGACGACGCGGGCTCCGCGAGGCTCAGAGGAAGACGGGCGTGAGTACCACTTCACCACGCGCGAGGAGTTCGAGCGCATGGTGGCAGCGGATATGTTTCTGGAGCATGCCGAGGTTTTTGGCAACTTATACGGTACGGCGCGTGCGTCGCTTGAAGAGGCGCGCGTGGCGGGGTACGATCTGCTGCTCGACATCGACGTGCAGGGGGGAGCGCAGGTGCGCGCCAAAATGCCGGAGGCGGTGAGCATTTTTGTTCTGCCGCCGAATCCGAAAGTGCTGCGCACGCGCTTGCGGAATCGCAGCCGCGCCGAGGGCGTTGTGAACGAGGCGGAGCTCTACGGGCGGCTGAGCGAGGCGAGCAAGGAGATTGAGAATTTTAGCCAGTACGGTTATATTCTGGTCAACGACATTCTGGACCGGGCGGTAGCGCAACTGGAGGCTATCGTATTGGCCGAGCGCTTCTATCGCAATGGCGAGGCCATCGCTTACCGTTCGCGAAGGGTGTTGGAGGTGGCGGCGGCGTGCCTGCAAGCGAATGCGCAGGAGCGGCTGAAGCCTGTGCTGGAGGCGTTTGGCATCATTGGCGATTCTCGCCAGCAGGAACTGAACTTCGAGGAGGAATCCGATGACGATTGAGACCAGCTTCGATTCGAACTACCGCAAGGTTCTGGTCGCGGCGCGTCGCGCTCGCCAGTTGCAGAGCGGCTCCCACGCTCTGGTCAACAGCTCGTCCACCAAGGCTTGCCGCATCGCCCAGGACGAGATTGAGGCCGGCAAGATCGCCTACGTCAAGACCGAGGTCGATGTGGTGAAGCCACTGGTGGAAGGCCCGGCGATTCCGATTCTGCTGAGCTGAGAAAGGCAGTGGTTAGGGATTAGCCGGAGAGCGGGCCGCCTCTGTGCGGTTTGGCCGCGCTTAATGGTTGGAGCAACCTCTCCCGCACCGCTAAGATATTCCTGAGTAGGGCTGTGTGCGTCGAAGCTTCCCTCAGTGGCTAAAGCCCTGGCGTATTTTGAGCGATTTGCGGCACGACTGAGGTCGTGCCCTTTCAAAACATCGAGTTATTCAGAGGTTTCCGACAGTGGGCACAACTTGTTGAGGCGCGCTTGCTGGCTGCCTTGAAAGTTGCACACTGTCCACTGTGCACTGTGCACTGACATCTGATCTACAATCGAGCCATGAGAGTGACGGTAGGCGTATCGGGCGGGATTGCCGCGTACAAGGCGGCGGAACTGGTGCGCGCACTGCAAAAACAAGCCCTGGAAGTCCACGTGGTGATGACCGAGGCGGCATGCAAGTTTGTGCAGCCGCTTACGTTTGCTTCGCTGAGCGGGCATCGCGTGATTACGAGCCTGTGGGACGATGTGCCTGGCGGCCCGTGGGATACCGCAGGGGAACAGAACGGAATTGAACATATCGGCGAGGCGCAATGGGCCGAGGCGCTGGTGGTGGCTCCGGCAACGGCGAATATTCTGGCCAAGTTTGCGCACGGCATTGCCGATGACTTCCTGACCACGATGTACCTGGCCACGACCGCGCCGGTGCTGGTGGCGCCGGCGATGAACGTGAACATGTGGAACCATCCGGCGACGCAGGCTAACCTCGAGACGCTGAGGCAACGGGGTGTGCGCGTAGTGGAGCCGGGGACAGGGGATCTGGCTTGTGGGATGGTGGGCGTGGGCCGGATGGCGGAGCCGGATGCGATTGCCGATGCGGTGCTGCGAGCGCTGGGACGGCGTCACGACCTGGCGGGCGAAGTTGTGCTGGTGACCGCTGGTGGGACGCGCGAGGCGCTGGACCCGGTGCGGTTCCTGGGCAACCGTTCGAGCGGCAAGATGGGCTATGCGCTGGCCGAGGCGGCACAGAGCCGCGGGGCCAGGGTGATCTTGATCAGCGGGCCGGCGGCGCTGCATCCACCGGCGCATTGCGAGCTGGTGAAGGTGACGACGGCGGACGAGATGCGCGCCGCTGTGCTCGAGCGCATGGTTGAAGCTACGCTGGTGGTGAAGGCGGCGGCGGTGGCCGATTACAGGCCGGTGGCAGTGTCGGAACAGAAGATGAAACGCACGGGACCGATGACGCTGGAACTGGCGCCGACCGAAGACATTCTGGCCGAGGTGGTAAGGCGGCGGCGGCCAGGGCAACTGATTGTCGGGTTTGCCGCGGAGACCGAGAACCGCATGGAGAACGGCCGGGCCAAGCTGCTGCGCAAAGGCGTGGATGCGATTGTGGTGAACGATGTGACGGCCGATGGAGTGGGGATTGAGGCGGATACGAACGCCGCTACGTTCCTGACGACAACAACGTCGATCGAGCTTGAAGAGATGCCGAAGCGGAAGCTTGCGGATCGGATTCTGGATGAGATTGTTGCGCTGCGGCGGCCGAGGTCGCTGGTTGTGGAACTGGACGAGGATGACGATCCGAAGTCGCGGCAGGACCGGGTGTTGAGCGATGCCGCTCCGCAGACGCGGCGGCAACTGATTGTGGAGTAGGCGCATTGGCGAGACAACTCGATCCTGCAACCCGAGACGCCCTGGTGGAGCGGGTTCGCTTCTATCGCGACCTGGGGCTCACGGAGTTTTACCGGCGGCCTGTGGACCCGGCGCTGACGGCTGCTGCTGAGGCTGCGGCGGAAGAGCCTTCCGCTGTTGCGGTTCAGGAGGCGGCGGCTCCGTTTGTAGAGGTACAGCCGGCCTATGCGCCGGCAACACGATCGATGGAGGACCAGACAATTCCGCCACGCAAGACGTTTCCCGCTCCGCCAGAAGTCGCCGCTGCTGTGCCTGCGGCCGACCGCGTTTCGGCGCTCCAAGTGATTCGCGATGAGATTGGCGACTGCACGCGCTGCGCTCTGCACACGGGGCGCAACAAGATTGTGTTTGCCGATGGCGACCCGAACGCACGGCTGATGTTTGTGGGTGAAGGGCCAGGCGCGGATGAAGATGCGCAAGGGCTGCCGTTTGTGGGGCGTGCGGGGCAACTGCTGAACAACATGATTGCGGCGATGGGGCTGAAACGCGATGAGGTCTACATTGCCAACGTGGTGAAGTGCAGGCCGCCAGGGAACCGGACGCCGGAGCCGGAGGAGGCGAATACTTGTACGCCGTTTCTGTTCCGGCAGATCGATGTGGTGCGGCCGCAGGTGCTGGTGGCGCTGGGGGCAACGGCGGCGACGTACCTGCTGGGACACCGGCAGCCGCTGGCCGGGCTGCGCGGACGGGTTCATGCGTTTCGCGGAACGCAGTTGATCGTGACGTACCATCCGGCGTTTTTGCTGCGCGATCCGCGGCAGAAGAAAGAAGCCTGGGCGGATTTGCAGATTGCGATGAAGGAGTTGGGGCTGGGAAAAGCAGCCCGCTAGCTTCTAGCTGCTAGCTTTCAGCTCTCAGCTTCTGCATGCTGGTGCGTCTCTTCTGCCTCTGACGGGCGGTTTGAGGGCGATCAAGGTCAATTTTTGGGCATAAATCCGCGAAAATCCGCTATTGGCGGCGAGGGCTTGCCTTGTGGGCAAGCCTTTTTGTTTCTGTTGGTTAGGGCTTGAATTTGGGTTTTTCCTGTTGACTGAATGGTCATGGGTGGTTGTGGCGTAAGTGGTTTAGTTTCTGCTTGTTGGTGGAGATCTCACAGTTTCACAGTAAATAGGGGGGAGGGGTAGGGTAGGGCAGGGGGAACAGAGACAAGGGAACAGGTCTGGCGCTGCGCCGGAGAGTGGAGGAGGCTCATCTTTTGATTCTGCGCCGAGACGGGGTAATTTTCGGCAAACGGGCTTGTGGACGGGGTGGTTTCTGGGGTGTGACGCATTCATCCCAGGTCTCAAAAGCGAGACCTGGGGCACCCGGCTTCAATCCGCCATCCTAATCTGTGACCCCTTCATTCTTACTCCGAAGCCGGCCTCACGTCCCTTTGGCATGCAGACATGGTTCATCCCAGGCCCGAGAATCCGGACCTGGGGCACCCGAACTTTTTGGCCGGGTCAGTGTCAGGGGATCTGCGACTGGGGAATACAGTCCGCAGTCTGCTTATTTCTAGTCGCGCCAGAGGGCTACGCCGCCGAGGATGCCGGATTCGTTGGAGACGATTTTAACGTTGGGGCCGGGGGTGAATGTGATTTTTTTGGTGTTGCCGCCGCCGATGTAGAGATAGTCCCAATTGAAGAGCTTCTGGGTTTGATCGATGGCTTGCTTGAGGAACTTGTTCCAGGCCCTCTTGCCGAACTTATTGAGGCCGCGGCGGCCGAGGTAGTCCTCGTAGGTTTTGGTCTTCCAGGGATGGTGGCCGAGTTCGAGGCCGGGACAGAGATGGCCGTCGGTGAAGAGGGCCGAGCCCATGCCGGTGCCGAGGGTGAGGGTGAGCTCGACGCCCTTGCCGCGGACGGCTCCATAGCCCTGGATGGAGGCGTCGTTGGCGACGCGGACGGGTTTCTTCCAGCGCTTTTCAAGCTCGGTCTGGAGGGGGAAGTTCATCCACTTGGGGTGGAGGTTGACGGCGGTGTAGGTGACGCCGTGCTTGATGACGCCGGGAAAGCCGACGGAGACGCGGTCGAAGTTGGGGAGCAGGGCGTGGAGCTTGTCGAGGCCCTTGAGGACGGCCAGAGGCGTGGGGACGGTGGGCGTGGAGACGCGCTGGCGCTCGCTGACGGGTTTGCCGGCGGGGTCCAGAAGCATGGCCTTGAGGCCGGAGCCGCCGATGTCGATGGCTAACGTGATGGGGGCGGTTGCGAGGAGTGAGCGTTTGGGTGTCATCAGGGGAATTGTAATGCTTAAGAGCGGGGAATGGGGAATAGGGGCCTGGGGACAAGTGAGTTCGGGACTGGATTCGAGCTTGGCGCCAGAGAGAGTTTTGCCGAGACACCTCGGCCCTATGCGGCCAGCGCTTGAATCGGAATCAGTCTCCGCATACGCACCAGGTTGCCGTCGCCCATGCCTCAATCAGCGTCCCGTCCGCGGTGAAATCAACCGAGAGCCGTAACGGCCATCAAAGTTTTTCCGCAACCTGGCCAGCCCTGCGGGAATGCTCCTTTAAACAGACCCAATTCGCGAAGTTTCAGCCCCGGGCCTCGTACAATTGGTGTGATAGAGGTCAATTCCCTTGAAGCGCAACACACTCGTTCTTTTTGCAGTTCTGTGCATTCTGGCCATCTTTG
>Ga0182027_10005720_pt1 | contig 18800 bp, 14 predicted proteins | sample 712E1DmetaG_FD_121300 | JGI IMG/M metagenome (GOLD analysis project Ga0182027, IMG submission 121300) | Permafrost microbial communities from Stordalen Mire, Sweden - 712E1D metaG (Illumina Assembly) | ecosystem: Environmental > Terrestrial > Soil > Wetlands > Permafrost | place: Sweden...
CTGCCCGGCCGCGCGGCCGAGCTGCGCGCCACCGCCGACCGCATTCGCGATCAAATCGTGGCCCAAGCCTGGAACCCAACGCTGGGGAGCTTCGCCAGCACCTGGGGCGGCGGCGAGCTCGACGCTTCGCTGCTTCAGATCGCGACCTTGCGCTTTCTGCCGTCCAACGACGCGCGAATTCGCGGCACGGTGGATGCCATCATCAAGGGCCTGGGTCACGACGGCTGGCTTTACCGCTATCGCAACGACGACGGCTTCGGCAAACCGCAAGTCGCCTTCATCTTGTGTACGTTCTGGCTGGTCGAAGCCCTGGCCGCCACCGGCCGCCTGACCGAGGCGCGCGAGGTGCTGGAAAACGTGCGTAGCAGTTTGTCACCACTCGGGCTTCTGTCCGAGGACTACGACACCGCGACGAAGACGCTGTGGGGAAATTTTCCGCAAGCCTACTCCCACGTCGGACTCATCCACGCCGCCTTCGCGGCGGCACCGGCGTGGCCGGATGTTATCTGATGTGTGATTTTGGGAGAGACGGCCGGCCATCCGGAGCGCACGGATTTTTTTTCGGCCTCTGCTGTCACACCACCGCGACCACGAAGATACCGTCGTCACTCTTGCGCTTCAGCACCGAGCTTCTGCCCCTGGTCGCGAAGCTGGCGACCGATCTGGTGGTGGAAACCTGGGTGACCGATGGCGGATGTGGCAAGCAGGAAACCAAGGTGGTCGAGGAAGTCCAAACCACGACCGAGCGTCCGCCCGAGACGGAAAACGAGATCGTTACGCTGCTCAAGCGCGCCCAGGCGGCGGGCATCGCGCCCCACATCCTGACCATGTCGTGCAGGGACTACCGCAGGGTCACGGGCAAGAATGGCGAAACCGACTTCGCGAAGATGCTGACCCTCACGCGCGATCGTTTGCAAAGCGAGGTGAGCCGCTGGCTTGTGGCCCGGCGGCCTTCGGCCAGCGGGCGCGCGCGACAGGTGGTCGTGTACGGCGGGGCTCTGCACAACGATCTCTATCCTGCGCCCGGCGACGCGCCCTACGCCTTTGGCCGGGCGCTCTTAGCCAAGACCAAGGGCCAGTATCTGGAAGTGGATCTGTTCGTGCCCGAGTACATCCTGGGCGACGAGCGCATGGCCGCCGAGCCGTGGTTCGCCGCCTTCAGAGCCGGCATCAAGGCCGGGGACGCCCTGCTCATCCGCCGCAGCCAACGGTCGTACATCATCGTGTTTCCAGCCGCGATCTCTGGCGCTAAGGTGGAAGAGCACTGAAGGCACGGGAAGAGGGCGGCGACCTGCCACACCCGCTGTTGTTACCAATTGGGAGGTTGTACCGCACTGGAAGAACAACGCGCCCCTCTTCACCCAAGACTGGCAGCTCAAGCCCGCCGGCGTCGCCTACTACGACCTCGTCTTCAATCAGTGGTGGACTTGCACCGGCGGCAGCACCGACGACACGGGGGCCTACGTTGTGAACGGCTATCTCGGCGACTACGCGGTTTCGGCCACGGTCGGTGCGTAGACGGTGACGACGACAGCCTCCCTGGTCAAGGGTGGCGCCGAGATCACCGTGCAAATGAACTAGCCGATTTTTGCCTCCAAGCGACCGCCGGCCTCCGAACGACTCTGCCCGGCTGCCGATTTCGCCGATCGGAAGCGAGCGCCAAGGTGTTGCACAAGCGTGACGTTACTCCCGGGCGCCGGAGCCTAGATTGCGCGCAGAAATTCCCGGACCAACGGAGGCTCACGATGTCGCGCAATAGTCAAAGTGTAAGAACACCAGTCCTGCTCGCGCTGTCGGCGCTTGCCGCAATGCTGACCCTTTCGGCATGCACTGGCGGGACGGCCGGCGGCACGGGCAGCGCGGATCTGGGCGTGCACGAGCTCGGCGGGCTCGACGTCAGCAGGGTCATTGGCACCGTCAGCGGGCCTGCCCTGCCGGCGCCGCTATCCGTTCAGCTTTCCGCGCGCGGAAGCAACGGCACCTGGGGCGCTCTCATCGGGTCGCTGCCCGTGGGCAGCAACTACGTCTTCACCGTGAGCGCCATCGATCTGTCGGGCAATCCCGACTACGCCGGGACCGCCGCAGGAATCGCCATCTTGAAGGACCAGACAACGTCGGTCGTCATCACGGCCCAGCAAGCCACGGCCTCTGTTCCTTTCAAGAATGGGGTGCCCGTGATCGATTCGTTGGTTCTAACATCGACCAATATTGTTCCTGGCGCGTCGGTCACCGCCAAGGCTACGGCCCACGATCCGAACGCGGGCGACACCATCGCCTTCGCCTGGTCGGTCAGCCCGGCGACCGACGGCTTCTCGGCCTCCACCGCCGCCACCACGACGTGGACCGCGCCAGCCACCGAGGGCGACCAGACGCTTTCACTGACGGTGACGGATAACCATGGAGCGTCGACCTCGGCATCCATCGTTGTGCACGTGTCGGCCAGCAATGGCCGCGGTCAGGCCGATGTCAACGTGACCCTCAACAACTGGCCGGTCGTCTCGGATCTCATCGCAGCCCCGGGCTACATCGTGCTGGGCGCGCCAACCTCCCTCACCGTCACGGCGAGCGACGCGGACGGCGACGCCCTTTCGTACGCGTGGACCAGCACCTGCGCAAGCGCGGTCTTCGCCGCGCCGGCTGCCGCCGTTACCAGCGTCACGCTCCCAGTCGGCGCGACCGACATCAGCTGCGATTTCGTCGTGGCGGTCAACGACGGTAAAGGTGGCTCGACCACTGGCCAGACCACCTTGCCGGTGGGCAAGCCCGCCGCCGTCCAGGCTCCGTCCATCACCAGCAGCGTTCAGTCCACGCCCGTGGTGGGCGCGGGTGGCACGGTGAATTTCTCGGTCACGGCGACAGATCCGCAAGGCGGCGCCCTCACGTTCCAGTGGCTGTCGGCGAGTGGTGCGTTTTCGAATCAGGTCGACGGTTCGGGCTCTTCACAAGTCGTGTGGACGGCTCCGGCGGTTGCCGCCGCCAGCTACGCGGTTTCGGTCATCGTGACGGATGCGGCGGGCGCCAGTGTCCAGCTCGACTTCAGCGCATCGTCGGCCCCTGCGTTCACCGTTCAGGCCTCGCCGACGGTCATCACGCCCGGGCAGCAGCCCGAGCTCCTGGTCGTTCCCAGCGATGGAGCGAGCGCTTCCACCTGGAGCTATGCTTGGAACGACGGCATGAATGGTTCCTCGGTGGGCCGTTTTGCGGCCAAGATCGGCAGCGACCAATCGGACGTACTCTATAATCCAGCCTACTGCGCGCTCCTCGGCAGCGGCACCATTCCGCTTTCGCTCACGGTGACGGTCACCGACAGCGCCACCAGCCTTTCCAAGACTTCCTCGGTGCAGATAACGCTCACGTGTCCCACGCTTGCCAACCTCACCACCGAGACGCTCTACCAGCCGCAACAGAGCTCCTCCACCTACGAGCCCGCACCGGCTGGCTTCCGCCCGGTGTACGCCGAGATCGTGGCTCGCCACGGTGCTCGTGGCATGTCCAGCGAGGGCTCCGACATTGCAGTCTACAATATGTGGCTCAAGGCCCAGGCGGACGGCGCGCTCACGCCGCTCGGTCAGCAGCTCGGCCCCGACCTGCTCGCTTTCATCAAGGCCAACACCATCCTGGGCGCCGGCGTTCCAGGCATCACCGCGCCTGGATACGGCAACCTCACGCAGCTCGGCGCCGCGGAACACCAGCAGCTCGCCACTCGGCTCGGGCAGCGTTTGTCCAGCTACTTCACGCAGGTGGCGGCGAGCGGACGCAAGCTCGTGGTGCAGACCTCGGGTGTGAATCGCGCATATGACAGCTCCGGCTTCTTCGTGAACGCCTTGGCCGCGGCGAATCCCGCGCTCGCACCGCTCATCACCTACCCGGCGGCCATCTCGGGCTACGGCAGCAAGCCCAAGGCGCAGTTGCCTGGCACCAACCGCTTCCTGCTCTACTTCCACAAGCTCAGCGCGGCCCAGGATCAGGTGACGAGCACCAGCGACCCGTACTACGCGACCTATCAGGCGAGCCTCGCCTATCAGACCTTCAAGGCGAGCGACCCGACCCAGACCGCGAAGGTCAACGCCATCAACGCAATTTCGGACGTCAACACCGCCGCCGTAACCGTATTGCAGGGCTTGTTTACGCAGGACTTCATCAACAAGCTTGGCAGCCCCGCCTACACCTTCGCCGACACCGGCACCTTCGGGCCGTACACCGGCGTCGACGGAAAGAGCTACACCACGACTGGGAGCGCGGGCACGACCATCGCCAGCGCCCTCGACGCGGCCAACAATCTGTACGGTGTCTACATCATCGCGCCCGCCATGCCGGCCGAGTTAGGCGGCGTTGACTTCACAAAGTACATCCCCGATGCGCAAGCGACCGTACTTGCCTACCTGGGCGACGCCACGGATTTCTACCAGATGGGTCCGGGCGCCACGGAAAGCGGCAACGCCACCTACGCGATGGCGCAGGGACTCTTGAACGACTTCTTCAACGAGGTCGACGCCATCGCCAAGGGCACGCTCACCACGGGCGCCAAGCTGCGCTTCACCCACGCCGAGATCCTGGTGCCGTTTACCTCCATCCTCGGCCTCAAGAGCATTTTCGTTCAAATGCCGAAGGCCGAAAGCTACACCTATGCGGCCAACAGTCCGTGGAACGGCAGCCTGGTTGCCCCGACCCCGAGTCCGTGGCGCGACGAGATCGTTGCTCCCATGGCCGCAAACGTGCAATGGGAAGTGTACGGCGACGGCAACGGCGGGCTGATTGTCAAGATGATGCTCAACGAGCAGGAGACGGACTTCACCGCGGCTTGCGATAGCGCGCGCCACGCGCCCGGCAGTCACTATTACGACTACTCCGAGCTGAAGACCTGCTACGGCCACGTCGCTCAGTAGAAGCGTCGAGCCCCAAGTACGGGCAAAGGGAGCGCTAGCGCGATTCTAGCGCGATAGTTGGGCTGGATTTTTTGCTCGCGATGGGGCATTTCAAACAGACCATGAGCACAACACGCGATCGCTACGATGCCCTGCGCGCCCTCGGTCTCAAGCTGGATCTCACGCGCGGGCAGCCCGGGGACGACAACTTCGACGTCTCGAATCCCATGCTGACCATCGTGGACGAAGAATCGCTCGTCACGCCAAGCGGCGTTGCCTTGCGTAATTATCCCGGTGGCATCGCGGGCCTCAAGGAAGCGCGCGAGCTGTTCGCGCCGGTGCTTGGCGTGCAGCCGGATGAAATCATCGTGGGCAACAACGCCAGCCTGGCGTTGCTCGGCAACGTCCTCATGTGGGCCATGCTCAAGGGCGTGCCGGGCAGCCCGGCGGCGTGGGGCCGCGGCGAGGTGAAATTCATCGTCACCGTGCCCGGCTACGACCGGCACTTCCTCATGCTCGAACGGCTCGGCATCACCATGCTTCCGGTGGGCATGACCGCGGACGGCCCCGACATCGTGGCCATCGAGCGCCTGGCCGGCTCCGACCCGAGCGTGAAGGGCTTGCTCTACGTGCCCACCTACAGCAACCCGACCGGCGACACGACGTCGCAGGCCGTCGCGGACCGCCTGGGTGCGATGAAGACGGCGGCGCCGGACTTCACCATCTTCGCCGACGATGCCTATGCGGTTCACCACCTCGACGACACGCCACCGACCCATCCCGACCTTCTTGGCGCGGCGAAAAAGGCGGGGCACCCCACGCGCGTGGTGCTGTTCGGATCCACCTCCAAGATCACCTTCGCCGGCGCCGGGGTCAGCTTTCTCGCCGGCAGCAAGGAAACCGTCGCGTGGATCGGCGAGCTGATGGGCACGCAGATGATCACGCCCAACAAGGTCGAGCAGTACCGGCATGTCCTGTTCCTCACCCGCTATCCCGGTGGCATTGGCGGCGTGATGAAGGCCCACGCCAAGTTGCTCGGGCCCAAGTTCGCGGCGGTCGAGGAGGTTCTGTCGCGCGAGCTCGATGGCAAGGGGCTGGCGCATTGGACGCGGCCCAAGGGTGGCTACTTCGTCAGCCTCGACACCGAAAAGCCGGTGGCCAGCGTGGTCGTCAAGCTGGCCAAGGAAGCGGGCGTCGCGTTGACGCCAGCCGGAGCGACCTATCCATTTGGAAAAGATCCCGCCAACCGCAACATTCGCATCTCGCCCACGCGCCCTCCGCTCGATCAGGTTCGGAAGGCGATGGAAGTGGTCGCGGTCTGCGTGCAGCTCGCCTCGGAGTAGCGGTCAGACTCCTTCGAACAGGACCGACGACAGATAGCGTTCGCCGGAGTCGGGCAGGATGACGACGATGGTCTTGCCCGCGAATTCGTCGAGCTTGGCCAGGCGAATCGCTACGGCCGCGGCCGCGCCGCACGAAATGCCGGAGAGAATGCCTTCCTCGCGCGACAGGCGGCGCGCGGTTTCGATGGATTCCTCGTCGGTGACGACTTCTACGCGGTCGACCAGGGAAAGGTCCAGCGTGTCGGGGATGAAGCCAGCGCCGAGACCCTGAATTTTGTGGGGCGCGGGTTTGAGCGGCTCGCCGTTACGCGTTTGTGTGATGACCGGGCTTTTGGACGGCTCGACGGCCACGGAATGAAGCGGCTGCTTCTTGATGTTCTCGAAGTAGCGGGAAATGCCGGTGATGGTACCGCCCGTGCCGACGCCCGAAACCAGAACGTCCGCCTTGCCGTTGGTGTCGTTCCAAATCTCCGGTCCGGTCGTCTCCTCGTGAACGCGGGGATTGGCCGGGTTCTTGAATTGCTGGGGAAGAAAGTACCGATCCGGATCGCTGCCGACCAAGGCCTCGGCGCGCCGAATCGCCCCGGGCATCCCTTCGAGGCCTGGGGTGAGGACGACGTTGGCGCCCAGGGCCGCCAGCACGCGCCTGCGCTCGATGCTCATGGTTTCGGGCATGGTCAGCGTCAGCTTGTAGCCGCGCGCCGCCGCCACGTAGGCAAGCGCGATGCCAGTGTTGCCGCTGGTGGGCTCGACGATTTCCACACCCGAGCGCAGGACGCCGCGCGCTTCCGCGTCGCGAATCATGGAGGCGCCGATGCGGTCCTTCACCGAATATGCAGGGTTTCGCCCCTCGATTTTCGCCAGCACGGTCGCCTTCGCGCCGGCGGCGATGCGCCCGAGCTTGATGAGAGGAGTTCCACCAATGGACAGCGAGTTGTCATTGTAGAGCATGGTCAATTCCTATGGATGCCATTGGGTGTGTGATATGGCCTTGATTGGCTGGCAAGGGCGGGGTGGGCTTGTTGCTGTGTTGCATGGTGGTGAAAGTCTGACTGGTTGACGCCTTCACGCCGCTGATGATCGCGCCGTCGCGAAGCTTCGTACTTGGCAGCGGCCTTGCTTTGATGCCGCCTGCAATGAAATCGGTGTACGCGTTGGTCTTGATATTGGGCGCTTCCGCTGTCGGCCTACCGGCCTTGGCCGCCCCGGACGCGGGTAGGTCCGTGACGGATGAACAGTGGTCCGCAGGCTATGTCGAGGCGCGTGCCGAGATGCTGGCGGGGCGTTTCCAAGCCGCGGCGTCGAAGTTCGAAAGCCTCGTGTCGTCCGCGCCCGACCGGGAGCGTCGAATCGTTGCCAGCGAGATGCTGGGCGCGTGCCGGACCTGGGCCGCGGGCGGATTTCTTCTCACCACACCGGAACGGATGGCGCTGACGCCGCCCAAGCTGCTCGAAGATCGCCGGACCACCGACGAGCTTGCCATCCTTTATACCAACGCGGTCCTATACGGACTGTACGCGGGGGTCGTGCTCGACACGCGGACCAACGCAAAGTCTGCCGGCGGCGTCATCCTTCCGCCGCTGGCGTTGGCCGGAGCGTCGGCTGGCGTCGTGGCGGTGCTGGACAACAACGTCCGCCTCGGCTACGGCGTGGCCCAGTCGATCGTGTCGGGGATGTACGTTGGGTTCGAGGAGGGCATCACCTGGATTCTGTGGCATCAGGCCAGCGTGCCGAATTCGTCCGAGTGGAGCGGCCAGAACGTGGCGACTTTGATCTGGGGCTTGGGAACCCTGGGCGCGATCGCGGGTGGCAGCGTGGGTGCCGCTTATGGCACCACGCCGGGCCGGGCGTCGCTGATGGCGTCGGCGGCCATGTGGAGTGGTTTGGTTGCCGGCACGCTGGCGGGCGGTGCAAGCAATCACGCCGACACGGCGCTCCTGTCCTCGGCCATCGCTCTCAACGTCGGCGCCGTGGCCGGCGCGTTGGTCGGGGCCGAGGTGTCGCCTTCGATTGCGCGCGTTCGTTTCGTCGATCTCGGCGGGCTCAGCGGTGGACTGCTTTTGGGCGGGCTCTACTTGGCGATCCAGGATCGAAACGCCAGCGGCCGGGGTTCGTTGATATCAACCAGCCTGGGCATGGCCGCCGGGCTCACCACGGCTTGGCTGCTCACGCGGGACATGGAAACCGATCTTCCAAGAAGACATCGCGATCCAGGGTTCGCCGAACGTCTCATGCCGACCCTCACCCCAGCGGCGAATGGCGCAGGCATGGTGCTGGGCGTGGCCGCGGCGCTGTGAGGGAAAAGTCCGGAGGGAGTAGGCAAGGTGCGCTTCGTTCGTGCACACTAGGCGGGTGGCGCGCACCGCATTCCTGATTTGGACTGCACTGACGATGTTCGCTGGCGACGCGCTCGCCGCGCAGGCTTTCGCGTCCGATGTCCGTGCGCCCTGGCCCGCACGCAAGCGCCGCACCGACGAGGGCCTGCGTCCGGGTGTCCACGAGCTGAAAGATCCCAAACGCTGGCCGGCTGAACCCGAATCGCCAGCGGCTCCGGTGGACGGAGCGCGATTTCGCGCGGCCTTCTCCGGTTTGTGCGAAGGCATGGCCACCGCGCGCATGCTAGCGCACATGTCGGACGAGATCCTCGATGCCGCCGCCGACGCAGGCGTCGATCCGTTTCTCCTCGGCGCACTGGTTTACCGGGAGAGCCGCTGTACGCCCACCTTGGTCACGCCCTACGGGATCGGGCTTTTGCAAATCCAGGCGCAGATGGTGGCGGTGAACGTGCATGGCGAAACCCTGCGCTACCAGGTGCGTGAGGGCGACGTTTGGAAAGAGCGCTCGCGGACCATCCCGAGATCCGCGCTGGCGCAGTTGCAGAATGTGCGGATCAACCTGCGCCTGGGCGCGGCCCTGCTAGCCATGTGGCAAGAACAGCACCCGGCCATCGACGGTGCTTTTGCCGGGTCGGTTCCCCATCGCAGCGCCATTGCGCATCTGGGCTGGGGCGATGTCGTGCGCGGCACGGGCGGTGAAGACCGGGCCTTCATCGCGCGTCGGCGTCTTATCGATCGCTACCTCGACGCCAAAGCGAAATCGCGGCAAACCGGTCTGGGCTTCGCCGTAGTTTCCCCTCTCGAAGGAATCCCGCGCGTAGCGCCGAGCGGTCCCGGCGAAGATCGCGACAACGGCGCGCGCGCCCACCGCGGCCTCGACATCGACGCCACGGCGGGCGAGCCCATCGGCAGCATCGCGGACGGCATCGTGTGGTTCACCGGATTCGACTTGCCCGGACGCGTGCGACCGCAGGTGGTGCGGCCCGAGGAGCTCGCGACCCTCAAGCGCCCCGAGCTCGGGCCGGGAGGTCTGTTCGTTTGCGTCCGGCACGTGCCGAGCATCTTTTCCTGTTACATGCACTTGCAAACCTACCGCGTGTCCATCAACGACCGCGTGCAGGCCGGCCAAGTTATCGCCAACGTCGGGCGGTCAGGGACGAAGGTTTCGGGCACGCACCTGCACCTCGAAATTCACCGCGACGGCGAGGCCATCGATCCAGCGCCCGTGCTGGGACCGGATTTCGTGATTCCGCCGCAGGACACGGTGGCGCACGAAATCGCCATGGCGAGCAAGAAGCACCGCCTGGTGAAAGAGCGCCGCGTGCGCTGGAAGGCGCGCTTGGCCGAGCGGCGGGCCAAGTCGGAGTAGGCTTACCCGAGGTAGACGATCTTCATCACGCAGCTTTTCTCGGCGCACAGAAAACGCAAGCCCAGCCTGCGATGTTCGTCGTCGACGAGAAACCAAGGTTCGGGCGGTGCCGCTGTGTTTTGCGAACGATGGTCGCGCGGACAGAATCCAAGCTCGTATTTGAGGCAGTAGCGCGTGATCATCACGGTGCGGCCCGCAAGCGCGAGGCCGCTTTCCGCGGCGGGTTCGATGTCGGTCACGTGGTGGCGGCGATAGAACGCGGCGGCTTTTCGGTTGAGGACGTTGCCGAGGTAGGAAAGCTTGTTCTCGGGAAAGGGCAGCCCGTTAGGCGTGATGGACGAGGATTGCACGGGGCGCGCTTGCGCGCGGGCAGCGGCTAGATTCTCGGCCAACGTGCGACGCTGCGAATTCATCTGGCTCACCGGCAGGTGAAGCGGCGTGGTCCACGCGATCTCGATGTGTTTGGCGACGAGCTCGGTGTCGCCCAGCTTGGCCAGCTGCTGCGCCACGACCGCTTGCGCTTGCGCCGGCTTGTCGGCGGCGGTCCGGTCGCAAGCCAACGCAGCGCTTGCTCGCACACCATCCTCGTCGATCGCCTGAAGAACAATTCCGTCGGGCGTTTCGCTGAGCCTGAGGTCGACAGCGATCTTGCGCGTGGGACGGCTCTTGGCGATGAGCGCTGTGAATGCATGATCGTGGTTGCGAAACACGCGTGCGCCACGCACGAGACCGTCGAGCGCTTGTGGAAATATGGTTGGGCCCTGGGCCTGATTGACCCGCGTTCCTGCAAGCTGACGGTCGGTGCCGAAAAAGGTGATTCCGTCGCCGCTTCGCAGTGGCACGGGCGCATCCAAGGTGAACGAATCGCGGCCCACGGCGACGACATGACCAAGCGGTTCGCCCACGTGCTTGGGCGAATCGGGCGAGGCCACGTCGGCGCCTCGGCCGGTCAGGAAATAGGTGGTGTAGCCGCGATTGAAGGTCTTGTCGGGGTTGGGAACGAAGTCGAGGGTGGTCGTCCCCGACGATGCCTTGCGGTCGCCCCGGTCGGCTAGCACGCGATCCAGCGCTTGCCGATAGTGTCCGACGACGTTCATGACGTAGGACTTGTTCTTGAGGCGCCCTTCGATCTTGAACGAGGTCACGCCAGCGTCGAGCAGGTCACCGAGATGAGGTGTTAGATTCAAATCGCGCAGTGAAAGTAGGTGGCGATCGGCGACCACGGCCGTGCCGTTGGCGTCGACCAGGGAATAGGCGCGGCGGCAAGGTTGCGCGCACTGGCCGCGGTTGCCGCTCCGTCCGCCCATAGCGTAGCTGAGCGTACATTGGCCGCTCATGCAGACGCACAGGGCGCCGTGAATGAAGACTTCCAGTTCGATGGATGTGGCGGCGCGGATCGCGCGGATCTGGTCGAGATCGAGCTCGCGCGCCAGGATCGCGCGCGCGAAGCCGACGCTTCCCAGAAAGGCCACCCGCGCAGGCGTGTGGTTGTGCATCTGCGTGCTGGCGATAAGCGGCAGGGGCGGCAAATCGCATTCGAGCAAGCCGGCGTCCTGAATGATGAGTCCGTCCACGCCCGCACGATGCAGATCGTGGCACAGGCGAACGGCCGTCTCGATTTCGTCGTCGCGTAGGATGGTATTGACCGCGGCGTAGACCTTGGCCCAGTAACGATGCGCGTGGGCCGCCAGGACCTCAATATCTGCCAGCGAGTTTCCCGCCGCCTCGCGCGCGCCGAAGCGCGGGGCGCCGACGTACACGGAGTCGGCGCCACAATTGATGGCGGCGATACCGGATTCCAAATCCTTGGCGGGCGCCAGAAGCTCGACGGTGGACACAGCTGTTCTCGTAATATCGAGGATGCGCGGCCAAGTGCAAGCTGCAAGTGGATGGCTGCCGCCTTGACGCTGACGGAAAGCGATGTCAAAAGAGGAGTGTGCTCCGATCCCTTCTCCCTCATCGCGCGGAATCCGTGAAGGCGAAGAGTTGGTCTCCATCGGCTGTTTGCGGGTTGCTGGTCCTGGCGCAGATTTTTGCCTTCGCGCACATTGCCCTGGTTGGACACCGCATCTGCGCCGAGCACGGTGAGGCGATTCACGCTAGCAGCGTGGGCAACGTCGGATTGCGCGAAGCTCTTGGCGCGGCGCCGGGCAGGCCGGGCGTTGCGCTTGCGGTGCCCGCCTCGATGGGGCACGAACACGAACACTGTCTGTGCATGGCACACGGACGGGAACGATTTCTGACAGGGATTCCTATCGCCAATCGGTCGCCTCTGCTTGTCCTCGTTCGCTCGCGTCCGGCGCCACCCACCAGTGCGCCCGCATCGACCATTGCGCTTCTCGCCCTCGCTCCCAAGGGATCTCCACCCGTGTAGCCGATCCTTCCGGGCTGGTCCACTCCAGCCATCCAGACATAGCCGCCTTGGGCGGCTCGGCAACATGCAGTGAAGTGACCGTCACGACGACCATCCGCATGACGAGGAGATCCCATGATTCCATCTATTCTCTCCGCCAGCCTGGCGCTGGCGAATCTGCTGGCACAGGCCGGCGCAGCCCCGGACACACCTGTCTCGACAAGCTCAGACGATCTTTCAAAACAGCTCGATAGCGTTCTCACGGCGCCGGTTCCACCATCCCAGACGCGCAAGACCCAGGGCCCGGCCGGCAGCGGCCTCATGAACCCGGATATCAGCGTCATCTTCGACGGCGTGGCCGGCGCCGCCAGCCGGCCGCGGGCCTCTTCGGCCGGCGATGACCCCGATTTTTCCGGCCCGGCGGCCAAAGGCACGGGCGGCTTCGCCGTGCAGGAAGTGGAAGTGGGATTCCAATCCACCGTCGACCCCTACTTTGCCGCCAACGTCTTTCTCACGATTCCCAATTTGCAGGGCATCGAAGTCGAGGAAGCCTATGCGGTGACCACCGGCCTGCCCGGCGGGCTGCAGCTCAAGCTGGGCGTGTTCCGCTCGGCGGCGGGCCGCCAGAACGAACAGCATTTGCACATGCAGGACTTTTCCCTGCGGCCGCTGCTCAACCAGGCCTACCTCGGCACCGATGGTCTGCGTCCGCCGGGCGCGCAGCTGTCGTGGCTTGCGCCGCTGCCATTCTTCCTGCGGTTCACGGGCGAGGTGCTGAGCGTCGAGCCGGGTGCCAGCCCGACCTTCGGCGGTGGGCTGCGCCGTTCGCCAACCTTCCTTGGCAACGTGAAGACCTTCGCGCCCATGGGCGAATCTTGGTCGCTGTTTTTGGGCGGCACGGTCGCCACGGGACACGCGCCACCACCGGGCTTTGTCGAGGGCGGCGTGCTCGACGACGATGGTCCGCGCACCTTGCTGGCGGGCGGCGATCTCTATCTCAAGTACATGCCGCCCAATCACGTGGCCAACTACTTCGCCGTTACCGTGCAGTCGGAATACTTCTGGCGGCAGACCTTCGCCGAAGGCGCCAACCCGAGGAGCAGAGATGCGGGATTTTACGCGCAGATTGTCGCGCAACTTGCGCGGCGCTGGCACATGGGCGGCCGTTTCGACCAACTTGGCATTCCCGCCAGTGCAATCCAGCCGCGCGGAGACCGCGTGTCGGTGATGGCGATGTTCACCCCGAGCGAATTCTCGCGCGTGCGCTTGCAAGGCGAGCGCGAGAAGGTGGACAACGGGAACCCAATTTACGAGGCATTGCTGTTGCTCGAATTTTCCATTGGCGCGCACGGCGCTCATCCCTTCTAAATCCGAGAGAAAACCATGCATCGTTCAATCAAATATATCCTGTCGATTTTTCTGGTGACGTCGGCGGGCGTCGCCCGTGCCGAACCCATCCGCGTGGTCACCTCCATCGAAACCTTCGCCGAGCTTGCGCGCGCCGTCGGTGGCGGAAACGTGTCGGTTCAGTCATTGGCGCGCGGCTATCAGGATCCGCACTTCGTCGAGGCCAAGCCGAGCTTGCTCGTGCCGCTGTCCAAGGCCGACTTGCTGGTCTACGCCGGGCTCGATCTGGAAATCGGATGGTTGCCGCCGCTCGTGGTGGGTTCGCGCAATCCGCGCATCCAGACCGGCGCCAAGGGCAACCTCGACGCATCGACGGCCATCGACGTGCTGGACATTCCAGCCGGCAAAGTCGATCGCGGTCAGGGCGACATCCATCCGCGCGGCAATCCCCACTATTGGCTGCCGCCGCTCAATGCCTTGAAGGTCGCCAAGGAAATCGCCGCGCGCCTCAAGGAGTTGGATCCGGCGCATGGCGGGGACTACGACGCGAATTTGCAGCAATTCGGTGCCCTGCTGAAAAACAAGGCCGGCGAATGGGGGCGAAAAGCCGCCTTGCTGAAGGGCCTCAAGGTCGTCGCCTATCACAAGAGTTGGACCTACGTCTGCGATTGGCTCGGCCTGCGCGAAATCGGCTACGTCGAGCTCAAGCCGGGCATTCCGCCCGATCCGAAGCATTTGGCCGAGCTCATTTTGCGCATGAAGGCCGAGTCGGTGCACGCGCTGCTGATCGAGTCGTTCTACAATCGCGGCATCGCTGGGCAGGTGGCGGATTCCGCTGGGGCCAAGCTGCTGGTCTTGCCGAGCGACGTTGGCGCCACACCGCAGATTCGCTCGTACACGGATCTCGTGGACGCGGTTCTGGACGCGTTGGCGGCGGTGGCGAAGTGATGGCAGCCGGCCCCGTGGACCTGATTCAATTGCGGGCGGCGAAGATTGGCTACAAAAAAGCGATCCTGCCACCCATCGACCTGACCATTCGTTCGGGCGAACGCATCGCGATTCTTGGCCCCAACGGCGCGGGCAAGAGCACGCTCTTGCGCACCATCATCGGTACTATCCCGGTGCTGGCAGGTGCGATGGACTATCCGCTCGGACGCCGTCCCACCATGGGCTACGTTCCGCAGTCGCACGAGCCCGATCCGGCTTTTCCCCTAACCACCCACGAAGTCGTGCTGATGGGCCGCTACCCGGCGCTGGGGGTGGCGCGGCGGCCGCGCAAGGCGGACCACGATGCCACCAGCCGCGAAATCGAGCTGGTGGGTCTGGCCAAGCAGGAATGGCTGCCGTTCCGGCAATTGTCCGGCGGGCAGCGCCAGCGCGCGCTGGTGGCGCGGGCGCTGGTGGGCCAGCCAGAGCTCCTGGTGCTCGACGAACCCACCAGCGAGCTCGATCCCGCGGCGGAGCACGGACTGCTTCATTTGGTCGACAAGTTGGCCGCGGATCACCAGACCTGCGTTCTCTTCGTCACGCACCAGATCAGCGCGGCCGCCGGGTTTGCCACCGAGGTCGTTCTCATCAATCACCACGCCGGCGTCGTCGACCACGGCCCCGCGCCCGACCTTCTCACCTCGGAAAAGCTTTCGCGCCTCTATGGCCTTCCCATCGAAGTCACGCGCGAGCGCTCGCGCACCTTGGTGTGGATGGCCTCCGGCGCCGACGAGGCGACGCCATGAACGAAATCGGATTCTTCGAGGCCTATTTCCTCTGGCGCAATGCCATGGCCGCCGCCATCATCGCGGCCGGTCTGTGCGGCTATCTCGGCATTTTCATCGTGTTGCGCAGAATGGCCTTCGTCTCGGCCGCGCTGTCGCAGGTGTCGGGACTGGGCGTCGCCTTGTCGTTCTTCATCGGCAGCTACCTCGGTGTGGATCCACACGGTGACTTGGTGCCGTGGTACACCTCGCCGGTGTTTCTGGCGCTGGTGCTGTCATCCGCGGCGTCCATGCTGCTGGCCTTGCCGGAGCACGCACGGCGGACCCATCCCGAAACGCTGGTGGCCCTGGCCTACCTCGCCGCCTCGGCCAGCGTGGTGTTGGTGTTGGCCAGTCCGCGCATCGTGCAAGAGGCGCATGAAGTGGGCGAGTTGCTTTTCGGCAGCGCGGTGGCGGTGCGCGAACAGAATCTGGTGGCCTTGGCTATCGCAGCCCTCGTCGTTGCGGTCGTTCACGGCGTGTTTTTCAAAGATTTCGTTTTTGTGTCGTTCGATGGAGAAACCGCGCGCAGCGTGGGCTATCCCGTGGCTCGCTTGAATGGCGCGCTCAACTTGACCATTGCGATCGCCGTGGCGATGGCGACGCGCGCCCTCGGGACCTTGCCGGTGTTCGCCTTCTTGGTGTTGCCCGCGGGCGCGGCCTTGCTCTTCGCCAGGCGGCTGTGGCTGGCCACGGTTCTTGCCGTGGCAATCGCCGTGGTCTCGGCGACGCTTGGCTACTATCTGTCGTTCGCCTACCAGTTGCCAACGGGGCCAACCATGGCGGCTCTGTGCGCGCTCGCGTGGCTGCCTGGGCTGTTTCTGCGCCGACGCTAGTTGTCGCCTTTCACCTTGTGTGGTCGCAGACCCTTGACGATGAGGCCGAAGCCGGCCGCGATCATGCCCAGCATGATCAGCGTGTTGAGCAGCGACGTGCGCTGGAAATAGATATCCAGGTTGATGAGGATGCCGGCCAGGATGAAAAGCAGGCCGCCCACGGCGAGCAGCCATCCCAGCACCGAGCGGCCGTTTACGAACAGAACGCCGACGCCGAAAAGCAGCGGCAGCAGACTGATTCCGAAGCTGTGGCCGGCACCACCCAGTCCCATGAAGTTCCAGTACGACGACTGGACCTGCACATGCGTGAACAGCATGGTGCAACCGACGGCCGCCACCAAAACGCCGATGAAAAATTCGCCCACCCCGCCAGGCGTGCCGCCGGCACCTTCGAATTTGCGTTGCGGTTTTCCGCCGAAGCTTGCGCCTGTTTCGCTCATGATTTGCGATTGTACACCGCATCGTCGGAATGAGGGAGAAGCGGAAGTGCTTGTAATTTTGGACCTAAATAGGATGGGGCAGGTCGTGTTTCCAAATCGATCGGACCCAGCCTTCATAAATTTACAAAACCGATCGAGCACTCGAAACCCCACATAGGTCACAGTGTGAGTGTGCCTAAGTAAGAAAGGAGGTTAAACGAGATGCGAGCGCTAAAGACAGTTCTTCAAGTTGAACCGACCACGATGGGGGGGACCGAGGCGAAGGTGGATTTGTGGGCTGATTCGGTGGGCGAGGCAGGTCGACAGCTTGGGTTCGTCGTCGGCGTCGGCATCGTGGTTCATCTCGCAAGCAGCTTGGTTTCCCATCTCGCAACGGTCCTGCGTTAGGCACGGGAAACCGGCTGGGAAAGGTGCAAGACAACGAAGCAGAGAGCGCGTGCGGTAGCGGTCACGCTACTGCACTTTACCGAGAGCGAATTTCAGGTAATCGCCCTCGGGGAACACAGGCAAACTGGGGTGGTCCAGGCCGGCGCCGGTGTACGATTGAAGTACGAACCGGCGACCGGCCTGGTGGACACCCGATTCGACATTGGCTAGGAATTCTAGCCGGGGCAGGTGGCTCGAACAGGACGCCGCGCATAGAAGGCCGTCCTTGGCCACTACTCGCGCGGCCAAGCGGTGCAGGCGCAGGTACGAACGACGGGCCGCGGGAACGCTGCTTTTGGAAGGAGCAAAGCTTGGCGGATCGGAGACGACGATGTCCCAGGTGTCGCCGCGCGAGGACGCCGTTTCGAGGAAGGCGAATGCGTCCGTGACGTGAAATCCCGCCTGGTCGAGATTGAGTTGGTTTTGTTGGAAGTTGCGACGGGCGGCTGCGATGGCCGGGCGTGCGATGTCCACGGTGTCCGTGCGGCGGGCGCCTGCGCGAGCGGCGTAGATGGAAAAGCCGCCGGTATAGCCGAAGAGGTTGAGCAGCGATTTTCCTCGCGCGCGCAGAGAGACGGCTTGCCGGTTTTCTCGCTGATCGAGAAATAGGCCGCCTTTCTGCCCGCGGCCGACATCGACGATGAAGCGCACGTCGTTTTCGACGATTTCCACTTCTTCGCTGTCGTGCTTGCGCGCATCGCGGTCGATCACTCGCCGCACGGAAAGTCCGTCCGCGCAGCTTTGCACGATCGCCGGAAGGTCGCGGTAGAAGGCGCGGCTGCCGTCGCCATCGAAACGCACGGCAACGACGTCGGCGTAGAGGTCGACGTGAATACCAGGTAAGCGGTCCGACTCGCCGTGCACCCAACGAAAGGCGTTGGTCGAACCGAGGTCGAGGCGGGCGAGCCGCATGGCAAGGGCGGCACGCAGGCGGCGATGGACGAGCGCCGCCGGGTCGTCGACGGGACGGAGGTCGAGCACCCGCACGGCGATGGGGCCGGTGGCGTCCCAGTATCCGAATGCGACTTCGCGCCCCTGTTTGTCGGCAACTACAACGAGATTTCCCGGTGGGATGGCCGGTGATCCGGCGATGGCTTCGCGGAAAACCCAAGGATGGCCCTGTCGCAGGGTGCGACTGAGATCCTTCTTCAGCACGACAGCGACCGGTCTAACCATAACCCTGCCGCAGCATACGCGGTTTGGGTCCTCCGCACACGCGAGCAGAAGCGAATCGGGTGAGCCCTAAAGAAAAGCGGCGAGCTTGCCGAAACATGGAATGGCTAGTTGGTGCGTGGAACAGCGTGTTGGGCGTGGTGGCGGACCGGATCTATTTTCATCGCGAAAAAGGGGGTTTTTCGTTCTGCGGGCCAAGGGAAGGGGACGGCGGTACCGCGGCCTGGGGTGTGGCGGGCAAGGATGGGACAGCCGCGGTGCCGCCGGAATTGTATTCCTGTGATAGACGTAGTCGCCTGTCTTGACGAGGACGACCGCGTGACAAACCCCGAAAGCCCACCTTGTGTCCCCGCGCCTACGAGCGTGGGGAGCTTTTTCGACCGCCTCAGCGAACGCCAGATGACCCTGCTGGTCATCGCGGTCGGTCTGCTGCTCTACATCCCGTTCGCCGGCACCTACGGTTTGTGGGATCCGTGGGAGACGCACTACTCGGAAGTCGCGCGCCAGATGACCAAGCGGGGCGACTTCATCAGCCTGTGGTGGCCGGGATCGCCGCGCGAC
>Ga0182027_10005721_pt1 | contig 18800 bp, 14 predicted proteins | sample 712E1DmetaG_FD_121300 | JGI IMG/M metagenome (GOLD analysis project Ga0182027, IMG submission 121300) | Permafrost microbial communities from Stordalen Mire, Sweden - 712E1D metaG (Illumina Assembly) | ecosystem: Environmental > Terrestrial > Soil > Wetlands > Permafrost | place: Sweden...
CGGCACATCCGGGTTGTCGTAGCTGAACGTTCCGCCGCCGTTGTCGGATGCGTCCAGCGTCACAGAGACCTCATTGGTCTCGATGATTTTGGCAAAGGTGTTGTGGGCCGCTATCCCATCGGAGGTCCCAAGGAAAAAGGCCTCCTCACCCAAAAAATCATTAGAGGACGAGCCGGAGACCGTGATGGTCTTGGCTGTCCAAGTGACCGTCACATTTCCATTTGTCGTCATGTCGCCGGAAAGCTTGGGCACGAGGATGGGGAAAACGGCGCTGCCGCCGGTTTTATTGGTGGTATATTTTGTGGCGCCGCTCAAAATGTTGGAAACAATGAGGAAAGGGTTTCCCGTGGGGCCGATCGAGAGCGTAAACGGCGAGTTGTCGTCAAGGGCGGTTATGTCGTCGAGTGACCCGTTCCCGGCCACGGGCAGGGTCAGCTTGAAAGTGAGCGAACCGGCGGTGGTGACGTAGTCCAGGGAGGCAGGCGCATCTTTCCAGGTATCCGTGAAGGAGATGCCACTCGCGGCGCCGCTGGCGGAGCCGGCTTCCAAAAAAATAGCGCTGCCATCGGGATTGGTGTACTCCGTCTCGGTGTTCTTGGCGGTGCCCGGCACCTCCGCGTTATCGTAGATGAACGTGTCGCCGCCGTTGTCGGCAGCGTCCAGCGTCACAGAGACCTCATTCAAGTTGGTCAATTTGGCAAAGGTGTTGGAGGCCGGTATCTGAATGGAACTTGCCGCGAATACTGCCTCCCCATGCAAAATGTCATTGGAGGAAGAGCCGGTGACCGTAATGGTGGTGGCCGTCCAAGTGACCGTCACGCTCCCGTTGGTTACCAGAGAGGGTGGGAGATTCGTCAGGAGGATGGGGAAGACGGCGGTGCCACCACTTTTATTCGTCGTGTATTTTAGAGCATCGCCCAGGATGTCGGACACAATTTGCACCGGGCTTCCAGCGGGGCCGATGCTGATCGAGAACAGCGAATTGGCATCCAGGGTGGTGACATCAATCTGCTCGTCCACGGGCACGGAAACCTTGAACGTCAACGAACCGGTCGTTGCCAGGTATTCAACGGCGGCGGGCGCGGTTTTCCAGGTATCGGTGAACGTCGCCTGGTTGGCGGCGTGGACGAAGTTGGAGGCGGCGCAGAGGCTGGCGGCCAGGGTGATCCAGCGGATGAAATGGGTCTTTGTCTTCATAAGATAATCAGAGCCGGTCATTTATGTTGATTTTTGCTGACACACACAATTGATGCCAACTATCGGGCCAATCCCGCATTTTGCAAACATTTTATCGAAAATGCGCGAACTTATTAGTTTCCGTAATGTTGACAAATTGCCCGGATGTCTTCTGTCCCGGCTTGCCGCCGGGGCCTTCCACGGCTACTATGGAACCGGCATGGCCTTATGAGTGAAGAAGAATTTTTCGCCGGGATCACCGGACACAATTCGGACTTGCGGCTGGCGGTGGAAGCGTTGCGTTCCACCGGGCACGGCTTCTGCCTGGTCGGCGGGCTGGCGGTAAATCATTACGCCGCGGAGCCGGTGGTGACTTTGGACGCCGCTTTTGCGGTCGTAGCGGATGCCGGGGTGGCGGAGGCGTTGCGGACGCGCGGTTTTGCGGTCGAAGTTTTCCCCCATTCCCTCAACGCCCAGTTGCCGGGCAGCCGGCTTCGCTTGCAGATCACGGTCAATTCGCGTTATGCGGGTTTCCCGGCGCGGGCGGTGCCGGGCCGGCTGTTCGGAGTGGATATTCCGGTCGCGGCGCTGCCGGATTTGGTGCAAGGGAAATTGTGGGCCTTCCAGGATAACACTCGCCGGGCGTCCAAACGGAAAAAGGACAGCGCGGATCTCATTCGCCTGTGTGAAACACAGCCCGCTGCATTTGCCTGCGTGCCGGCGGGGTTGATTGAGGAGATTGACCAGCTTCGACCCGGGAGCAACGGATAGGATCCCCAAGCATGGCCCGGATCGTTCTCTCCACTCTCAACGCCCGGTATATTCACGCGGCGTTTGGCCTGCGGTATTTGCTGGCCAATATGGGGCCGCTTCGCCCGCAAGCCTGCCTGGTGGAGTTTGACCTTCAGCAACGCCCGCTGGATGTCGTGGAAACCATTCTCGCGCACGATCCGCAAATTGTCGGGCTGGGGGTCTATATCTGGAATGTGACGCAGACGACAGAGGTGGTGGCGGCGCTCAAGCGGGTGCGGCCCGATCTGACGGTCGTGCTCGGCGGGCCGGAGGTCAGTTACGAGACGGCGGAACAGGAAATTGTGCGGTTGGCGGATTATGTGATCACGGGGGAGGCGGACCTAAAATTCGCGGAGGTCTGCCGCAAGCTTCTGGAGGGCCGGCGTCCGGCGGAGAAGATCATCGCGGCGGACACGCCTGATCTGGCGCGGCTGGAACTGCCTTACGATTTGTACAATGACGAGGATGTGGCCCATCGCGTCCTCTATATCGAAGCGTCGCGCGGATGTCCGTTCACCTGCGAATTCTGCCTGTCGTCGCTGGACGGGCCGGCGCGGCTGTTTCCGACCGCCCCGCTGCTGGCGGCGGCGGAAAAGCTGCTGGAGCGCGGGGCGCGGCGGTTCAAGTTTGTGGACAGGACGTTCAATTGGAACCTCGCGGCGAGCCGGCGCATTCTGGAATTCTTCCTGGAGCGGCAGCGGCCCGGCTTGTTTGCGCATTTTGAGATGATCCCGGACCGGCTGCCGGAGTCCCTGCGGGAGGTGATCGCGAAATTTCCGCCCGGCGCGCTCCAGATTGAAGTGGGCGTCCAGACCTTCAACGAGGCGGTTTCCAAAAACATCCGCCGGCGCCAGGACTGCGGGCGGCTGGAGGAGAATTTGCGGTTCCTGCGCCAGGAGACGGGCGCGCATGTTCACGCGGATTTGATCGCGGGTTTGCCGGGCGAAACGCTGGAGAGTTTTGCGGCGGGCTTTGACCGGCTGGTGGCGATGGGGCCGCAGGAAATCCAGGTCGGGATTTTGAAGCGGCTGCGCGGCACGCCAATTGCGCGGCACGACGCGGCGTGGGAAATGGTCTATAACGCGCATCCGCCTTACGAGCTGTTGCGGAACAAGCTGCTGGATTTTGCCACGATGCAGCGCCTGGGGCGGTTTGCCCGCTACTGGGATTTGACGGCGAACAGCGGGAATTTTGTGGAAACGACGCCGCTGCTTTGGCGCCGCGGTTTGTCCCCGTTTGTGGCCTTCCTGGATTTCAGCGGATGGATTTACGAGCGGCTCGGCCGGCGGCACGGCATTGCGCCGGCCCTCCTGGCGGAATCGCTTTTTATCAACCTGACAACTCGCGGCGAAGTGGCGCCGCGGACGGCGGCGCAATCCCTGTGGCGAGACTGGCAGCGGGCGGGCCGCCGCGACAAGCCGGAATTCCTTGCGGAGCACATTCCCGATGCCCCGGCGAACCGCGCGCGAAGCCCGTCGCCGCCCCCCACGCGCCAGGCGCGCCACTTGCGCGCGCGGGAGTGAGGGCCTCTTAAAGTCCTGTGCGTCTGCAAAAGGCGTTCTCCCCGCTTTCAACGCAGGACTGAAAACTATTTGGAGACGATGCGGTGAGGGCCAATCGAGAATGAAACGACCACGTCGTGATCAATGATAAACAGCAGGCGGTATCGGTCCGTCACCCAAAGGTCAAAAACCTGATGACCGTGCCAGAGCAGACCTTCCAGCTTGTGGGCGCGAAGCGAAGGGTGCCGCCAGTTCTGACTAAACAGGGCAAACTTGGCGCGGGCAAGGCGTTTGATTTCAAGCGGCAGCAAGGCGAATTCACGCTTAAATCGGACGCTGCGCCGGTAGGTCATAAATCTTTTACCGCAGCGTCCAACGTGGGGTGATCTTTCGGCTCAATGGCATCGTCAGGGCGCTCTTTGGCGTCTGCCCGGTCCTTCATGGTGGGCTGGCGGGACGGCACGGTTACGGCAAAAAGAATCGGGTCAAACGGAACTTGCTCCTTTGCGGATTTCTTTTCCTTAACTTTCATCACGCGCAAGCTAATCCCTTTCGGCTTGGACCGCAAACGCAAAATCACACCCTCTTTTTGGGGAGACGAAAACTCATCGGACGGCATTTCCCCGAGGCTCGTTCCCGTGTCGCCTGTCCCGCCGTAGGCCAAGCGAAGGCGGATCATCCGGCTTGCTCAAGGCACGAAGGCCATGCCGGATGCCAACACGCGAACACTCTGCCCCGACAAGTGCTTGGTCGTGCCGTCATTGTCGCCAGGATTGCGCCCCGTCTGCCCTCGCAACACTGGCAACAAAGCAGTCGCCACCAGGATTCGCTTTTCCGGTGTCCACGCATTTTGCAAGGATTCATCGTCTCGAACGATTGAGCGCAGTCCGCGTCATTTCCTTCGACCAGAATCCCTTGACTTCCGCATTTCGGTGCCCCATTTTGCTATACGAACAATCCGTAAACCTGTAGTATATCAGATATTAGACTGCAATGAAACGCGTTTGGATCAGCTCAACGGTGATGGTGCTCGCTCTCCTTATAGGAATTGTTTTCTATCGAGTGTCCACCGTTCGAGAGATCGGGCGCATTGAGGGGTTGGAGGGCCGCACCGGCGCTTTTGCTGAGTTTGCGAGGCCTCTTTCCATTGGGTTCTACCACATTGCGTCTTCGTCTTCGAACTCCTTGGAAACAGCTCGCATTCAGATGGGTTTGCCAACGTTATCGAATCTCGATGTCGTTCGATTCCGAGACAATGGTTTGCCTGCCTTTAACGGCTATGCAGCCTACGACACCAACAAGCAAATGATAGTGAGAGCGGTTGTTTTTCGGCTGCCAAATGAGACGCGAGTTCCAGCAAGAATCTGCGAGGCAATCATTTACGCAGCAGCAGGCTTGTTGTTCTACAGCGTGCTCTGTCTCATCACCGCTCCTTTCTGGAAACGAATGCGATTGTGGATCATGCGACATTGGATATCTCATTTGCTGTGTGTTCTATTCGTGATCTACTGCCTGTTGGGCTACAGATTCTTTTATACTCACACAACCGGAGGGTCATACTTGGTCACACACGCCGTAACCACACATACTGAGCGCGTTTTAGTAAATGTGTTCAGACCCTTTTTCATATTTTGCCTTGGCTTCACTGTCGGCGAGGACCCGGTGCAATGGGACGTTGGCTACCACGATATGGCTCCCGCACCTACAGTGTCGCTTACATCCTCAGGTTTTACGCTACATCTTGGTATCGTCACAAACGCTTCGTTTTCGGACTATAACATGCATGCAGACGAATACTCCTGGGACTCAGACAAGATTTATATATATTGCCGCATGAACAGGCGTGGGAAACACCAGCAGGATTTTAACATGGAGCTTCCATCAGGAAATGGTTGGAAATTTGAGCCGCAATCTGTCAAGCTATTTTGGATGGATCCGGATGGCGTCGAGGTGCCGATTCAGATCATCAGATGAGCAGCTTTTACACTCAGGCGGAACGTATCGTTGACGCCAACTGCCATTGGCCCACATCAATGTTGTCTGCTTTTGTTGGCCGGGATTCCCGCCAGCGCACTTCCGCTGCCTGATCAAACGCCAAGTCCGTGAATTTCCGCAACGAAGGAGACGCAAACAAATTAAGGCAGCAACCTGCCTGGGTCTTTTCGCGGCTGGCGGCGTTGCTCCTCAGTCGAGGATCCACGAGGGATATCCTCCTTCGTCGCGCCTTGGCAGCCGGGAAATTCCCGCGTCATCTTGCCCCCGCAAATTACTTGCGCCTCCTGCGCCGCCATCATGCTCTTAGTGATCGCGCAAAATCAACTTCCGGACAAGGGGGCGTAATTCAAACATTTTCTTAAAGAAGGCGATGGCAGAAAAATGGGGTCAGAAAAATGAAAGCTCCCCGCTTCGCTCCAGACGGGGGGGCGGGGTGTATTATATTTCTGACCCGGATATTTCTGACATCCTCTTCGAGAAGAATCGGAAATAGTTTTTGTGCGAACCCTTAATGCAACATAGCGACCGCCAGCTTGAACCGGGGCCGGTGAATGAGATTGCCCTTTAGCCCGCTCCGGCAATTCTGGTGCAAAATTCAGCAAAAAAGGGGGAGCCGAAGGCCGCCCGTTTGCCGACCTTACTCTCCGCATTGCAGATGCAGAACTTGACGACAACAGTTGTGGATTTCCCTGACGCGGGACCGGACACAGCGCTCAAAGTCCCTGAAGCGGAGGCCGGCGCATGTTTCCACTGCGGCACGCCTTTGCGCGGCGCGGTCTTCGCGAGCCGGAATAGATCCTTCTGTTGCCAGGGCTGCTTGACTGTATTCGAACTGCTCACGGAAAATGGGCTGGGCGATTTTTACCGGTTTGGCAAGGCGGCGGGCGCGCGGGCCGGGGCCGTGCCGAAGCAGGAGGAATTCGCTTACCTGGATGACCCGGCGCTCCGGCGGCGGTTGGTGGATTTTGAGGACGAACGGTGGACGCGCGCCACCTTCCGGGTTCCCGCAGTGCATTGCATTGCGTGCGTCTGGCTGTTGGAGAATTTGTTCCGGCTCAAACCGGGCATCGGCTATTCGCGGGTGAATTTTCCGCGCAAGGAAGTTTTCATTTCGTTTGAGCACGCCAGGGTCAAGTTGAGCGAGGTGGTGGGATTGCTCACCGCGCTGGGTTACGGTCCCGAATTCAACTTGTCCGACTCGGAGGGCCGTCCGCGGCATCCGGTGTCGCGGCGGCTCTGGCTGCAACTGGGGGTGGCTGGGTTCGCGTTTGGCAACATCATGCTGTTGAGCATATCGTCCTATTTCGGGCTGGACGCTTTCAGCGGGCCGGGATTGAAGAAGTTGTTCGGCTGGACGAGCCTGGCGCTGGCCATGCCGGTATTGGTTTATAGCGCGAGCGACTATTGGCGGGCGGCCTGGCTGGCTTGGCGGCGGCGGATCCTGACCATCGAGGTGCCGATCGCGCTTGGGATCGCGGCGCTGGCGGCCTGGAGCGCCGGCGAAGTGCTGACGGGCCGCGGCCCCGGCTATTTTGACTCGCTGGCCGGACTGCTGTTTTTTCTGCTGTGCGGAAAGTGGTTTCAACAAAAGACCTACGAGCGGCTGGCGTTCGACCGCGACTACAAATCGTTCTTCCCGCTGTCCATCCTGCGAAAGAGCGGGCGGAAGGAGGAGCGCGTTGCGCTGTCGCAGTTGCGGGCGGGAGACCGGCTGGTCCTTCGCAACGGGGAATTGATCCCCGCGGATGCGCGCCTGATTTCCGGCCCGGCGATGATTGACTACAGCTTTGTCACGGGCGAATCGGAGCCGGTGGAGAAAGCAGCCGGCGACCTCATCTACGCGGGCGGAAGACAAATCGGCGGGGCCATTGAAGTGGAGACGGCCAGGGAAGTGTCGCAAAGCTATCTGACCTCGCTCTGGAACCAGGAGGCCTTTGCCGGGGAAAAGAAGCCTTCGCTGGAGACGCTGACCAATCGCTACAGCCGGCGCTTCACGAAACTGGTTCTGGCGGTGGCGGCGGGCGCGGCCCTTTTCTGGTGGTGGGCGGATTCCAGCCGCGCCCTGGGCGCGTTCGTGTCGGTATTGATCGTGGCCTGCCCGTGCGCTTTGGCGCTGGCCGCGCCGTTCACTTTCGGCGCTGCGCAACGCATCCTGGCGCGGCGAAAGGTTTTTCTCAAGAACCCCGCCGTCATCGAGGCCCTGGCGCAGGTGGACACGGTGGTGTTTGACAAGACTGGGACGCTGACCGGTTCCGGCGCGGGGTCCCTTGATTTTTGGGGCGAGCCGCTGGGAGCGGAGGAAAAATGCCGCATCCGCTCCCTGGCGGAACATTCGACTCATCCCCATGCGGTTCGCATTGCCGAGTCCCTCCAGGGAGAACCGTTTTCCCAACCGGTGCGATCGTTTTCCGAAACCGCCGGCTGCGGCATCGAAGGCATTGTCGCCCGGCAGGAGATTTGGATCGGCTCGGCCGCCTGGCTGGAGTCCCGGAAGGTGGCGGTTCCATCGCCGGCGGCTCCAAACGGGAGCCGGGTTCACATTGCCATCAACGGGAATTATCGGGGTTGCTACACGCTCACCAACTCGTTGCGCCCGCGGGCGGAGGAAGGCATCCGCCGGCTCGCGGCCCATTACGCCCTGGCCTTGTTGAGCGGGGACAACGAGAAGGAGCGCGAGCGGTTTGACGGGTTGTTTGGAAGCTCCGGCCCGGTGCATTTCAACCAAAGCCCGTTGAACAAGCTCCGGTTCATCGGGCAGATGCAAGCGCCGGGCAGGACGGTGATGATGGTCGGCGACGGGCTGAACGACGCGGGGGCGCTCCGGCAGAGCGATGTGGGAGTGGCGGTCGTGGAGAGCATTGGCGCGTTTTCGCCGGCCAGCGATGTGATTATGTCAGCGGCCATGGTGCCGCGCCTGCATGAAGTGTTGCGATTCGCCAAGTCTTCGGTGCGGGTGGTTCGGCTCAGTTTTGTGATTTCCGCCATCTACAACGTCGCTGGCATCAGCATCGCGGCGCGCGGGCTGTTATCTCCGGTCTTCTGCGCCATCCTGATGCCTCTCAGCTCCGTGACGGTCGTCGCCTGCGCCTGCGGCCTGACCGCGCGGCTGGGCCGCCGCCTGGACTTGGATCCGGCCCGCGAAGGAGGGCGCCAGCCATGATCGTCATTTTCCTGTTAATTCCATTGGGCATTGTGACCGCCGCGGTTTTTCTCATGGGGTTTATCTGGGCCGTGCGGTCCGGCCAGTACGAAGACACCGGCACGCCTTCCCTGCGCCCGCTGATGGATGACCATGAACCTAACCAGAGCCAGAAAGCCAACGAATGATGAATGCAGAAGCCATGCACCAGGAACCGCCACCGCCACCGGATCGCGCGGCGGCCGTGGAAACTTTCCGGTACGACAACCGCATCGTCCGCGCTTTCGCCATCGCCACCGTCGTCTGGGGCGTCGTCGGCATGAGCGCCGGATTGACCCTGGCGCTGCAGCTCTTTTACCCGGCGGCGAACCTGGACTGGCCAATGGTCACCTTCGGGCGTCTGCGGCCGGTCCACACCAACGCCGTGGTCTTCGCCTTCGTGGGCAACGGCATGTTCATGGGCATCTACTACTCGCTGCAACGGCTGTGCAAGGCGCGGCTGTTCAGCGACAAGTTGAGCTGGTTCCACTTCTGGGGTTGGAACGCGATCATTGTCGCCGCCGCCATTACGTTGCCGCTGGGATTTACCACCAGCAAGGAATACGCGGAACTGGAATGGCCCATTAAGATCGCCATTGGGGTGGTCTGGGTGGCGTTCACCATCAATCTGCTGGGCACCATCATCAAGCGGCGCGAGAAGCACATTTATGTTTCGATCTGGTTCTACATCGCCACGGCGCTGACGGTGGCGGTGCTGCACATCGTCAACGGCCTGGAAGTGCCGGTGAGCCTGTGGAAGGGATACTCGATTTACGCGGGCGTCCAGGATGCGCTGGTGCAATGGTGGCATGGCCACAACGCGGTCGCGTTCTTCCTCACCACTCCCTACCTGGGCCTGATGTATTACTTCCTGCCCAAGGCGGCCAACCGGCCGATATTTTCCTACCGGCTGTCCATTATCCACTTTTGGGCGCTGATCTTCATCTATATATGGGCCGGGCCGCACCATCTTCTCTACACGGCGTTGCCGGACTGGGCGCAATCCCTGGGGATGGTCTTCTCCATCATGCTCGTGGCGCCGTCGTGGGGCGGGATGCTCAACGGCCTGCTCACCTTGCGGGGCGCCTGGGACAAGGTCCAGCGGGATCCCGTCCTTAAATTCATGGTGGGCGCGGTGACGGCCTACGGGATGGCCACGCTGGAAGGCCCGGCCCTGGCCATCAAGACCGTCAATTCGCTTTCGCACTACACGGACTGGACCATCGCGCACGTCCACACCGCCGCGCTGGGCTGGAACGGATTGTTGACATTCAGCGTCCTCTATTGGCTTTTCCCGCGCCTCTACCGCGTCAAGCTCTGGTCCGTGAAGCTGGCCAACTATCATTTCTGGCTGGCGCTGCTCGCCATGGCGTTCTACGTCGTCCCGATGTACATCGCCGGCATCACCGAGGGCAAGATGTGGTCCAAATTCAGCGGGGACGGCTTTCTGCAATATCCGAATTTCCTGCAAATCGTGCAACAGATCATCCCGTTCTACCAGCTTCGCGCCGTCGGCGGCTCGCTCTATATTCTGGGCGTCTGGCTGATGGCCTATAATCTGTGGCGGACGGCGCGGGCCGGGCAGTTCGCGGCGGAGGAGGAGGTTCAGGCCGCCTCGTTTCGCTCGCAACCGGCCGCCCGGCTGGAGCCGGCCTTCAGCCATCGCTGGCTGGAATCCAAGCCCATACTATTGACAGGCCTGGCGCTGATCGCAGTCCTCATCGGCGGCCTGATCGAGATTATCCCGATGATTGTCATCAAGGAGAACGTTCCCACCATCTCCAGCGTCAAGCCTTACACGGCCCTGGAGCTGCTGGGCCGGGACATCTATATCCGGGAAGGCTGCCTGGGCTGTCATTCGCAGATGATCCGTCCGTTCCGCCATGAAACCGAGCGTTACGGCGAATACTCCAAGGCGGGGGAATTTGTCTATGACCATCCTTTTCTCTGGGGGTCCAAACGCATCGGCCCGGATTTGCAGCGGATTGGGGGCAAGTATCCGGACGCCTGGCATTACAATCATCTGGACGATCCGCGCTCCACCTCGCCCGGCTCGATCATGCCGCGCTTCCCGTGGCTGTTGACGCAAACGCTGGACACCGCGCCGCTGCCCGCCCGCATTGGCGCCTTGCGCAGGGTGGGCGTTCCGTATCCGCCGGGTTATGAAGGCACGGCCCCCGGCGAACTGAACCAGCAAACCGCAACGATCGCCGCCCATCTGGCCGCCGGCTCCGTCAAGGCCCCGCCCGACCGCGAGATTCTCGCCGTGATCGCTTATTTGCAGCGGCTCGGCACGGACATCAAATCCGCTCCCTTGCCCACGGCTGGCGGCGCCGCGGGCAACTAATCCACAAGCCTATGATCCAATGGATTGACAAACTTGGCGGTCTCGAAGCCTTCGGCATCTTTTCGCTGTGCCTCTTCGTGGCGGTTTTTACGGCCTCCATGGTCCTGGCGTTTTGCCTGAAGAAGCCGTTTCTGAAAAACATGGGCGCGCTTCCCCTGGAAGACGAACCCGCCGAAACCGAATCCCCCAAATCCCATCCGTTATGAGCGACCCATACGATCCCTTCCAGGACCCCCTGCTGCTCGAGCACGAAGCGGACGGCATCCGCGAACTGGACAACAACCTGCCGCGCTGGTGGGTTTGGCTTTTCAATCTGAGCATCCTGTTCGCGGCGGGTTATCTTGCCTATTACCATGTCTTTCATTGGGGAGATTTGCAGGCGGCCCAATACCTCCGGGAAAGCCGGCAGGGCGACGCCGAGAAAACCGCCGCGCTCCAGAAATTTGAAGAATCGCTGCCGACGCTGACGCCTTCCACGGACGCCGCCCTTCTCGACCAGGGCCACGCGCTTTTCCTGCGCAACTGCGCGCCGTGCCACCGCGCGGACGGCGGCGGGCAGGTCGGCCCCAACCTGTGCGACGATTACTGGATCCACGGGTCCAATTTTGTTGACAATCTGCGCGTCATCGTCAACGGCGTGCCGGCCAAGGGCATGGTCACATGGCGCGGCATTCTCAAGCCGGCGGACATCCACGCCGTGGCCAGTTACATCTACACCCTGCGCGGCACCCATCCGCCCAATCCCAAGCCGCCGGAAAACCAGGCCCAGCCCGCGGCGCCCAATCCTTACGAGTAGAGACCCATGAGCGCCACTCCGTCCGCCCCCCGCCCGCTGCGGGACACGCCGGCCGCCGCCCGGCCGGATGGGAAGGATTTTCGCGATCGTCTCGCCACGTCGGATGAGCAGGGGCGGCGTCAGTGGATTTATCCCCGCCAGCCGCGGGGCCGGTTCTATCAATGGCGCATTCGCCTGAGCTGGCTGCTGCTGGGCATTCTGTTTGCCGGCCCGTTCCTCCGCATCCACGGCAACCCGCTGCTCCTGCTCAACGTCGCCGCCGGTCGTTTCTCCATTTTGGGGCGCATCTTCTGGCCGCAGGACATGGCGCTGCTGGCGATCGCGCTGCTGCTCTTTTTCACCGGCATCATGATCTTCACCGCTGCTTATGGCCGGCTTTGGTGCGGCTGGTTGTGCCCTCAAACCCTCCTCATGGAAATGGTTTTCCGCCGCATCGAATACAAAATCGAAGGCGGCGCGCGCGACCAGCGCGCCCTGGCCGCCGCGCCGTGGACCGCGCGCAAGATCGGCCTCAAGCTGGCCAAGCACGGCATTTTCTTCGGGCTTTCCTTTATCATCAGCAATCTGCTCCTCAGCTACCTCATCGGCCTGGATCAACTCAGGGGAATTATTGCCGACAGCCCGTCCCGCCATCGGACGGGGCTGGCCTGCCTGCTGGCGTTCGCCGGCATTTTTTACGCGATCTTCGCCCGCTTCCGCGAACAGGCCTGCACCTTTATTTGCCCCTATGGCCGCCTCCAATCCACTGTCGTGGACGAGAACACCGTCGCCGTCGCCTACGACTACAAACGGGGCGAGCAACGGGCGGCGCTGGACCGCCGCCAATCCCCGGAGCAACGCCAGCAGGCCGGGCGCGGCGATTGCGTGGACTGCCGGCTTTGCGTGTCCGTCTGCCCCACCGGCATAGACATCCGCAACGGCAGCCAGATGGAATGTGTCGCCTGCACGGCCTGCATTGACGCCTGCGAGGCCGTGATGGCGAAGACCGGCCGGCCGCGCGGCCTGATTCGGTACGCGTCGCTCAACAGCATCGAGCGCGGGGAGCCGTTCCGAATCACCCCGCGCATGTGCGGCTACGCGGCGGTCCTTTCCGCGCTGGCGGGCCTGTTTCTTTTTCTCGTCCTGACCCGGTCCGACGTCGAGGCCACGCTGCTGCGCGCGCCCGGCGCGATGTTTGAGCAATTGCCCGGCGGCAACCTCGTCAACCTTTACACCCTTCAACTTGTCAATAAGACTTCCCGGCCGGTCCCCGTCCAGCTCCAGCTCGAAGAGGTCCCCGGCGCGCTTTCCATCATGGGCGATCCCAGCCTGGTCGTGCCCGGGGAACAACTGGCCCAGACTTCCGTCCTGATCGAGCTGGCCCCCACTTTGCTGCGGAACGGCCCCAGGAAGCTCCGGGTCGGCGTCTATACGCAAGGGCGCCTTCTCCAGACCGTGCATACCACCTTTATCGGGCCGCGCGACTGAGGCGCGGCGCTTCCACTCATGAAATGGCCGCCCAAAATTCAAAACCTCTGGCCCGCCGGCCTGATTCTCTTTTTTATTCTGTTCATCGCGTTTATTGCCGGTTTTGTCGTCTTTGCCAGCCGCCAGAAAATGGACCTCGTTCGCCCGGACTACTATGACCAGGAAATCCGGTTCCAACAGCAGATTGACCGCGTTCAGCGCACCGCGCCCGTTCTCGCCGACGCGGACATCGGCTACGACCGCGCCGCCGGCTTGGTCACTGTCCGCCTTCCCTCCGTCCAGCGCCACGATATTTCCGGCACGGTTTCCTTCTATCGTCCGTCGGACGCGAGCCTGGACAGCCAGGTGGCCTTGGGGCTGGACCCGGCCGGGAGCCAAAGCGTGAGTGTTCGCGCCATGCGGGCCGGATTGTGGAGGGTGCGGGTGCAATGGAAGGCGGCGGGCGGGGAGTATTACTTTGAAAGGCAGATTGTCATCGAAAGGACGGCGTCCTCGTGAATCCGCTGGAGGCATTTCTTCTGGGTCTGGCCGGCAGTCTGCACTGCGCCGCGATGTGCGGCCCGCTGGTTCTCGCCGTCCAGATGGCGCGGCGGGACGCCGCCCCGCCCGCGGCGCGATTTTGCCAGGGCGGCCTGGTCCGCAGCCTCGCCTACCACGGCGGACGCATTATCACTTATATTTTACTGGGGGCCGTTTCCGGTTTGATGGGCGCGGCGCTCGTTTTGGCTGGATGGCAGCGCGGGCTTTCCATCGCCGCCGGAAGCCTGGTCCTGCTGGGAACGTTCACCTCCCTGCGCCTGACATGGGGCAGCCTGGCGGCGAAGATGGTGTCCGCGGCCAGGGCCGGGTTCGGCCCGTTGCTGCGCAACCCGGCGCTTGGGGCGACCGTTTTGCTGGGCGGCTTGAATGGATTGCTGCCATGCGGTTTGGTTTATATCGCGTGCGCCGCCGCCGCCGCCACCGGAAGCGTCCGTGGCGGCGTGGCGACCATGCTGGTGTTTGGCCTGGGAACCGCGCCGATGCTGCTTTCGATTGGCGTTGCCGGAACGGCCTTCCGCTGGCGCAATCCGCTGCGTTTGCGAAGAGTAATGTTAGGCTGCGCCGCCGCCGCCGGAGTTCTGCTGATCCTGCGCGGCCTGTCCCTCGGCATCCCCTATCTGAGTCCCGATTTCTCCGCCGGCCACGGCCCCGTCTGCGATGCCCACTCCGCGATGTGAGAGCCTGTTCGTGGCTTTCTCTTGGTCAGAGATTTCAATGCTGATTTCAATGCTGATTCGCCTTGCACTTTTTCCGGGCCAGTGTCTCAAATGGCAACATGATCCTTACCCCCGGCATATGGGGATTTAAGAAGATTCCAGGATTCCCTTTTGGTGCGACTTTGGGATTCGGCTATGAGGAGTCGCGCATAGCGTGCTCGCTGCCAAAATAATCACCATCCAAAGCCATGTTCACATGCCCAAAATGTGGCAGTGGGTTGACACGGACGCCTGATAAAGTGGGCATCTTTTGGATTTGTCAGGGTTGCGGAGGGCGGGCGGTGAGCCTGGCGTTGTTGCGGCAAACAATCGGTCAGGACCGTGTCAGAGCAATCTGGTCGCAGGCCATCAGCACGCCGGAACAAGATGGCAGGCCGTGTCCGATTTGCTATCGAGGCATGTCCGAAGTGTCTTTGGGCGTTGCCGGTCAGATATTGAAGCTTGGTGTTTGCAGGCGATGTGAGTTTGTCTGGTTTGACCCGGCGGAATATGAATCCATTCCGCCGCCTGCGCCAAAGCCAAAGGATCCGCTCGAAGTAGATGAAAAGGACCTGCCTCAGGCTGCCCGCGAAGCGCTCGCACTCTACCAGGTCCAACAGATTGCAGAACAGGCGCGGAAAGAAGACCCTGAGCCGGACGCAAATTGGAAAACCGTGCCGGCGTTATTGGGCTTGCCAGTTGAAATGGATTCCGAGCCGCTGAGTCGCATTCCCTGGGCGACATTTTCCATTACTGCGATAATCGCCGTCGTTAGCATTGGGGCGTTTTTTGATTTGAAAGATGCCATTGAAGGGTTCGGCTTGATTCCTGACGAAGCATGGCGATATGGTGGACTGACTTTTCTGACCTCGTTCTTTTTACACGCTGGAATTGTTCATCTCGCAAGCAATGTCTATTTCCTGATCATTTTTGGCATTCATGTGGAAAATTATTTGGGGTGGAAACGCTGGCTGTTGTTGTTGGTATCGGCGGCAGGCGCCGGGAATCTTCTTCATGTATTGTCCGACCCACATGGCGCAATTCCCTGCATCGGAGCTAGCGGCGGAATTTCCGGTCTCATTGCTTTTTATGCGTTGAAATTTCCGCACGCCCGTCTCGGCATTTTGTTGCGCTACTATTATGTTTACTTCAAATGGATTCAGTTTCCTGCATGGGTTGCTTTTATACTGTGGATGCTGTTGCAAGTTTGGGGCGCTTACAAACAAATCGCTGGCTTCAGCAATGTTTCGGCACTGGCGCACTTGGGGGGAACGGTGGCGGGTGTTTTGCTCTGGGCGGTTTGGAATAAAACTGAGTTGCAACCAGATACCACAGCAGCAATACTGACAATGTAACGGAGGCAACTCTCCGTTGCCTCAGTTTGCTCCTGTTTAATTCTTCATCTGCGTCTCTTTCCCGGTCGCTATGGGGTTGGCAAGCTGCGCAAGTGTCTAATGATGAGGGCTTTGCAAAAATCCGCAAAAATCCGCGTTTTTTCCTTGACGATTCCAGCTTATATGCTATCCTTGTGCGCGTGAAGACAAGGCATAAAGGGCCAGGCGGCGGCGGGACGACGATCCCGACCTGTCGGGACTCTTCTGTAGTTTTGGTTTTTCCGGCGGCACGCCGCCAGTCCGCCACTCCATCACTCCGCCACTCCATTCCCCCTTCCGCCAGCCTCCGGCATCCCCGCCATCACAGTAAAGTACAATTCCACTTAATTCCACTTAATTCCACTTAATTCCACCTTGTTCCACTTCCGGGACGGGGGGCGGGGGCGGTCGCCGGAGTTGATTCGAGCATATTTTCCTGGAGCCTTATCGTGCCCAAAGGCGCGGTTTTCGTCATCCCCGCGCCGAAACAACGGCTTTCTTCCATTGCCATCCACAAACCACGGCCAATAGGTTGGTCGAAACGAATGCAGGTTGTTCGCGGGGGTGGCCTTGGGCTGGATTGCCGCAAAAAAGGGCGGGTATTTGCCAAAAGGTGTGGAGTCGCTGGGCGGCGTCAACGTCAACCTTTCATGATGAAAAGCTGGTTTCGGATTCCTGTGCCCGCCGGGGCGCCGCCCCGGACTATGGGCTGGGCCGATGCCTGTAAATATGCTAGAATCACCGGTCACAACATTACACCAATTTAAATAATCCCATGCTCACTACCCCATCCCCCGCCGACCCCCAACAAATTCAACCCGCCCACGACATTCTGCGACGGTCCCTGGCCCGGCCGCTGGACTGCATTTTTTCGCCCAAAGCGGTCGCCCTGATTGGCGCGACGGAGAATCCGAACAGCGTCGGGCGAACCGTGCTGGAGAACTTGGTGAAGGGCCAAATGGACGGCCCGATCTACCCGGTCAACCCAAAGCGCGACACCGTCCTCGGCGTGAAGGCTTATCCCAGCATCCTGGCCACTCCGGGGAAGGTGGATTTGGCCGTCATCGTCACGCCTCCCCCGAGCATTCCCGGAATCATCCGCGACTGCGTCCAGGCAGGGGTGCGGGGGGCCGTCATCATTTCGGCCGGGTTCAAGGAAACCGGCGCGGCGGGGCTTGAACTGGAACGCCAGGTCCTGGTCGAGGCGCGGCGCGGCCAGATGCGCGTAGTGGGGCCGAATTGCCTGGGCGTGATGATGCCCGGCTGGAAGCTCAATGCGACTTTTGCCGCGGGCATGGCCCGGACGGGGACGGTCGGGTTCATCAGCCAGAGCGGCGCGCTCTGCACGGCGGTGCTGGATTGGAGCTTGAAGGAAAACGTCGGGTTCAGCGCCTTTATTTCCATCGGTTCGATGGTGGATGTCGGCTGGGGCGACTTGATCTATTACCTGGGCGACGATCCCGCCACCCGCAGCATCGTCATTTACATGGAAACCATCGGCGACGCCCGCGCGTTCCTGTCCGCGGCCCGCGAAGTGGCGCTGACCAAGCCGATCATCGTCATCAAGCCGGGCCGGACCTCCGCCGCCGCCAAGGCCGCCGCCTCGCACACCGGGTCCTTGACGGGCAGCGACGAAGTGTTGCAGGCGGCCTTCCAGCGGGCCGGCGTGTTGCGGGTGGATAACATCTCGGAACTGTTCGACATGGCGGAAGTCCTTTCCAAGCAGCCGCGCCCCAAAGGCCCGCACCTGACCATCATCACCAATGCCGGCGGTCCGGCTGTGCTCGCCACCGACATGCTGGTGACCAGCGGCGGCCAACTGACGGAACTGGCGCCCGAGAGCATGGCCGCCTTCAACCAGATTCTGCCCGCCGTTTGGAGCCATAACAATCCGGTGGACGTGATCGGCGACGCCAGCGCGGCCTTGTATGCCAAGGCGGTGGAGGTCGCCGCCAAAGACCCGAACACGGAGGGCTTGCTGGTGATCCTGACGCCGCAAGCCATGACGGATGCCACGGCGACGGCAGAGGAACTCAAGCCCTACGCGCACCTGGAAGGCAAACCGATCCTGGCCAGTTGGATGGGAGCGGACGCCGTGATAGCGGGCGAGGACGTTCTCAACGCCGCCAATGTTCCGACGTTCAAGTATCCGGATCGCGCGGCCCGGGCCTTCTGTTACATGTGGCGGTACACCGAAAATCTTCGCGCCCTTTACCAAACCCCGTTGATGGCGCCCGAAACCGAGGATGTGGCCGCCGCGCACAGCCAGGCCGACGCCATGCTCAAGGCCATCCGCAAGTCGGGGCGCTCCCTGCTGACCGAGTTTGAATCCAAGCAGCTCCTCTCCGCGCACGGCATCCCCACGGTGGAAACCCATGTGGCCACCACCGAAGCCGAGGCCGTCCGGCACGCCACCCGCATGGGTTTTCCTGTCGTCCTCAAGCTTTACTCGGAGACCATCACCCACAAGACCGATGTCGGAGGGGTGCAGTTGAACCTGCGCAATGCGACGGCCGTGCGCCGCGCCTGGCGCGCCATTCAGAACGCCGTGGTGGAGAAGGCCGGCCAGGAACATTTCCTGGGCGTGACGGTCCAGCCCATGATCAAGACCGACGGCTACGAGTTGATCCTGGGCAGCAGCATTGATCCCCAGTTCGGCCCGGTGTTGTTGTTTGGCACCGGCGGCCAGTTGGTGGAAGTATTCAAGGACCGCGCCCTGGCATTGCCGCCGCTCAATGCCACGCTGGCCCGGCGCATGATGGAGGGCACCCGAATCTTCACCGCCTTGAAGGGCGTCCGTGGCCGCGCCTCGGTGGATATTCCCGCGCTGGAACAATTGCTGGTGCGCTTCAGCGAACTGGTCGTCACGCAGCCCTGGATCAAGGAAGTGGACATCAATCCGCTCATCGCGGCGCCCCGGCGCCTCCTGGCCCTGGACG
>Ga0182027_10005722_pt1 | contig 18798 bp, 18 predicted proteins | sample 712E1DmetaG_FD_121300 | JGI IMG/M metagenome (GOLD analysis project Ga0182027, IMG submission 121300) | Permafrost microbial communities from Stordalen Mire, Sweden - 712E1D metaG (Illumina Assembly) | ecosystem: Environmental > Terrestrial > Soil > Wetlands > Permafrost | place: Sweden...
AGCAGGTCGTGCCGGTCAGGCAGCCTCCCGCAACGGATTGACAGGTCTGACCTTGCTTGGCTTTGCAAGCGCCCGTGGCGTCGCAGGTGCCGGTGCAGACGGTCGGGTCGTCCTGGTTCTTGACCGCGGTGCAGACGCCGTTCGTGCATGCCTGGCAGGCGCTCGGGCAGTCGCTGCGCTTCACACAGCCGACGCACTGGCTGGTGGTCGTGTCGCAGGTTGCGGCGGCCCCCGTGCAGTATTTGTTCGCGGTGCAGGCGACGCACAGACCGGTGGCGGTGGCGCAGGCGGGTCCGGCGCGGCCCACGCAATCGGTGTCGGCGGCACATTTCGCGCAGTGGTTGGCCAAGCACAAGGGCGCTGTCGCTGGGCAGTCCTTATCGGCGCTGCAAGTGCCGGGAGCGTCCACAGCCGGTCCTTCGGCGGGCACGTCACGAATGGCAACGTCCACGGTCGGTCCTTCGACGGGCGAGTCGCCGACCGGCGCGTCCGCGGCCACATCGAGCGGCGCTGCGACGTCGGCTCCGCCGCTGTCGCTGACATCGAACAACCCATCGGCACTATCGTTGCCCGCAACGTCCGCCACGGTGTCGCGGGTCGTGTCGGCCGCCGACCCGTCGACCGGGAAAACGCCGTCGACTGCGCCCGAGTCGATGCGACTTTGCACTTCGAAGGTGGCGGCGTCGGCGGCGTCGCAGGTGATGCCGTCGGCCGATCTGCAGCACTTGCCGGAGGCGGCGCAGGTGTAGCCGATGGGACAACCCTTGGGCTGGTTGCAGGTGATCTTGTTGATGTCGGGGTCGTGAAAGCAGCCGGCCAGAATCGACAGCAGGGCTGCGCACACGAGGAGGCGGACATCACCGAACACTGAAGACCGCATCAGAAGCCTCCTGCGAGCACGGCGCCCGCGGCTCCGGGCGCGACGGCCGGCGCCAGTGCCCAACTTGAAGAGACGGAAGACGACGATTGGCCCTTGTTCCAGCCCAGGTAGTAAAGGACGGCGCCGGTCGCGACACAGGCGGCGCCCGCGGAATAGCCAATCCACCCCAGGGTCTTGTAGTCCTTGCGGGTGGAATCGGTGCTGCGATTGTAGTTGTTCGGCTGTTCGAGATCGCTCGTCATGCTGTTGACCTTGAGGTTGAAGATGACCCCGGCGACGAGCGCGGCGCCGCCCACCGAGGCAGTGATGATGCCAGCCGTGCGCAGCCCGGATCCCTGGTCGCCCGCCGGTATCGGCTTCGCCGAAACGACCAATGTCGCCGGCGCGGGTTGCGGCGGAGGCGCAAGCGGAACGGCAGCCGCGGCAGTGGTCTTGGGCGGCTCCGCGGACACCGGCGGCTGCGCGACTGCGGCCTGGCTCGCGAGGTAGGACTGGCAGGCGGCGATGTGCTTCTCGGTGTCGGCCTTGTCCTGATCGCTCGGATTCACCACCTTGACCAGGTACTCACGAAATCTCGACAGGGCGTCCTCGTATCTGTGTGCCTGCTCGAAACAGCGGCCCTGGTTGAAAATGAAGATCGGGTTGTTGGTGTCGACGTAAAGGCCGGCCAGAAGCTCGATACCTTTGGCCGTGTCGCCGGCCAGGCAGGCCTTCTTGGCCGCGCGCTCCTTGGCTTCCCTGCCCGCGGCGCGGGCGCCGGTGGCCGACAGCATGAAAGGAAGAATAACTGCCAAGATGGTTAGGCTACGCATGATTCCAGCTCCCCTTGCGCAAGAAGAAGGTTCCGACCAACAGCTCGCGGCGGCAATTATGTCTGTCAGGGGCGACATAGCAAGCCCTTCGGGCGGTTTGTCCGCCTGGCTACGGCGCGCGGGTCGGGATAGCATCGCGGTGTGGACGAGGTCACGACAACAACTTGCCCGAGGTGCGGCGCCCCGCTATCGCTTGCGCCGGGACAGGGCGAGATCCGGTGCGAGTACTGCGACATGCCGGTGTCGATCGGTGGGGCGAGACCGGCGCCGCCCACGCCGCAGCCTTGGGCGCTCGCGCAGCAGTGGATGTGGCCGTGGCAAGGCAAATACGTCGTTTGGATGAGCGTGGTCGGCGTGGCGATGGCGGCCGGCATCGGCCTCATCAATTTTCTCGCGACCGCCAAGCCTAAGCCCGTGAGGGCTGGGGCTCGATCGAGCACGCCGCCGCTGATGTCGACCGCGCCGCCACCGCTGGCGAAATTTTCGTTCGTGGATCCGCCCATGCTGGTCGATGCGGACGACGACGGCGTGGACGATCTGGTGGGTAGCTGTTGCGACGTAGCCAATCCGTCGAATTGCTGGCTGGGCGCCTTCAGCGGCGTCGACGGCCGTCGGCTGTGGCAGAGCGAAGCCGTCGTCGTGGCGGCTGCCGGGTTGCGCGCCGTCGCCGGCAATCTCGTGGTGGCCGCCGATGGCCTGGGCAATGTGCGCGCCTTCGATGCGGCGAAAGGCGCGTCGCTGTGGACGCTTCAGCTGGGCGAGGTGCCGAAGCTTGTGTGCGCGAGCTCGGATTTCGTGGGCATCACCACTGCGGACGGAACCTTTCACGCGCTTGCTCTCGCCAGCGGCAAGAATCCGGACGCGAGCGCGCTGCGCGAGGCGTGCGCGCCGGTCTACAACACAGGCCTCGGCGAAGCGCCCAATTTCCAACTGAAAAACAAGCTGACCAAGAAGAACGCGCGCGGGCGCGAGGTTGCGCAGGAGATTGCGGGCATGAGCATCCGCACCGTGCTGGTGCCGACCTCCGGCGCGGCACGGGTGGCAATCGGCAGCAAGGCTCGCGGCAGCGAGGTGCCCATGGTGGCGGTGGTGGCAAGGGGCAAGCTGCTGTGGCAAAGCCCCGTCCCGGCGGTCAATCCTCTCAATACCGAGTCGACCGCCTGGCACCAGGCGGCGGTGCGACGGGGGCGCATCGTGATTCCGTATTCGGAGAAAGATCCTCGCCGCGGGCGGCTGACTTGTTTCGACCTTGGTTCGGGGCGGCGGCAGTGGGACATCGCGCTCGCCGACACCAGCGACGGCAATCGCCGCATCGCCGTGTCTCGCGACGGCCAGGTTTTCGTTTCCCTTCACGACGGCACGGTCGGCGTGTACACGCTGGATGACGGCGGCTATCGATTCTCCATCGGCGAACCGTGAGGACACCATGACCCCTTCTCGTCGCAAGCTCTGTTTCATCCTTGCTGTCGTGCTGAGCGCGCCGTTCGCATGCAGCACGTCCGGCGCGCCCGGCCCGGTCGCCCAAGCCGCGCTCCAGCCGGCCTTCCCGCGGGCGATTGATGTCCGCACACTGATCGTTATCGTAGGACCGGATGGCCGGGTTGTGGACAAGCCGCTGCCGTTCGACCCGAGCAGCGCGCGCCTGCAGGCGGCAAGCCGGTATCTCGCCGAGCTGACCGGTCACGCCATCGGCTTTCGCATCGACGCCGCCCTGTTGCCTTCCCTGCGATCGTCCGTCGAAGACGAGATTGCCCAAGCCATGGAGACCACGGCGAAGAATCTCGATGAATTCGGCCAAGACCACGCCGACCAGCTCGCCGAGATCAAGTCCTGGATCCAGCGCATCGAGTGCCGCTACGACGCCACGGCGTATTCGGCGTCGTACGACCTCGACGACCAGGCGGCCGTGGTGCGCGTGAAGGTCCCGCCCGAGGCGCGAGACTTGATCGAACACGGCGGGATCTACGTGGCGCTGCGCGAGTCGTGGTGGCGGCGGCAGAGCGCCCGCTATGCGAACGTGGAACCAGAAAGTGTGCCGCCGGCTGAACAGCAAGCGTATTTCGATGCTGTAACTTCGCGGCGCGGTTTTCGCGATTCGCAGCTCGACACGGTCGAGGGATTGAGTCTCGCGTACCCGGTCGAGCCCCTGTTCAAGATCGCGCGTCTTTACCCGCTAGCGCGCGATCCCGAGCTGCGGACAAAAATGCGCGCGTGGCTGGTCGAAGCAGGAAAGACCTTCGCCACCTTGGCGGCGTACCACGAGAAAGCCGCAAATGCTTCGCCCACGTCGTCGCGTTTTCGCCAAGCGGTGCTTACCTGGAACGAGTGGCGCAAGGCGAGCATGGGCGATCTCGACTCTCGTCAGATTTACGACATCGCGGGGATCTTTTTTCATCACGGAGCAGCCACCAGCAGCAGAGAAGTCAATTTCGTAACCGTTCCGGGGCTCGATCCACTGCAATTCGGGCTCGATAGCATGGAGAAATGGGCGCGGACAGACGCGACCGCGCAGCCATCTCAACTGAGGAAGCTCTACGACCTGGTGGTGTGCCCTTACGCCCCCGACCGCCACGGGTATCTTGCTGTCGTGGAATACTGCGATCATGACCTCTATCGCTACGCTCTGACGTTACCCGACCGTCGCGCCCGGTTGGCGCAGCAGCTACTGGCAATCCAGTCCGATCGACTGACTCAGAACGCAGTCAGGAATTCACTTGACGTTGGAACTGTCGACGACGTCATCGAGCTGACTCGCGCTCTCGAACCAAACGAGAAGCAGTGGTTGGTCGCCTTGCGGACAATTGCCGAGCTACAAGAGCACAGCACCGTGGTGCGTTTCTTCGATGAAGGCGTTCGCCTGTGGCGAGCCTATCCCTCGGCGAACCGACGAGGCGCAGTGCTATACCTGCTCAGTCAGATCGACGGATACAACGACCACAGCGTTCCGTGGGACAGGTTCGCCGGGCTTTTCGGCGCTCTCGTGTCGGAAGCGGAATTTGCGTCCTTTCTCGACCAAGGCGTACGCGCCATAACCACCGTGGGTGCGGTGGGGAAGGCATTGTCGCCAGGTTGGTCGCGCGCCGACGTGCTGGTAGCGCGGCTCGACGCGTGGCTCGACCGACCCGACCAGGAGCGACGTCCCGTGACCATGAGCGCGCCCGACGGGCTCGACGATTACGTCGGTCACCTGTGCGAGGACGGTAACCTGCGCGAGCTGGCGCGGCTGCGTGAGTTCTTCCGAACGCGCTTGCAACGTCATCCGTCCGAGAAGAACGTCGCCGGACTTGCCGAGAAGGCAGCCTCGCCTCGTTGCAAGCGGCAGGCGCAAAAGGTCGCCAACAAGAAACACGACAGAGCGGAAAAATCAGGCGCCGGCAATCTGTTTGGCGACTGAGTAGGTCCGCTGCCTACCGACCGACGAGCTTGAGCCACAGCGACCGCGCGGCCGGGCGAGAAACCTCCCCGTACAAAAGTTGATGGTCAATCCCAGGGTGCGCCTCTAACCGTTTTGAATTTCAACTTTCACCACAGGGGGCAGCAATGACTCGTACCCAGTCCGGGAAATTAGGGGTTCTGACAGTTTCCGCAATGATCTTGGGCGCAGTGGGAGTCGGTTGTAGCTCAGGGACTTCTGGGCTCCAGATTGCCAATGATGCCGCAGTCACTTCCGGATCGACAGGCGGCGCCTTCAGCGGCAGCGGTGGGGCTACCACGGTGAGCTCGGGCGGTGCCGTCGCGCGGACCGGAGGAGCGACAACCAGCTTCGGTGGCATCATCGCCGCGGGTGGCAGCGAGACGAGCACGGGCGGCCGCGTGGTGGGCACGGGCGGCAGCACGACGGGCGCGGGTGGCAGAACGACGCCACCGCAAGCCGACGCCGCGGTCCCGGCAACGTGTGGCAACGGCTTGGCCTGCACGACGAGTTGTACCGAGGCCTGCGGAGCGGGCGGAACCGGCACGCGCGACTGTACCTGCGGCGCGAACGGCCGGCTCACCTGCGCTGCTGCCTGTACCGTCGGCGGTGGTGGAACGGACGCTGCAATTGGACCGGTAGTGTGTCTCCCCAACTCGGCCTGTACGGCGGATTGCTCGGGGACCTGTCCGGGCGGCGGAGCTCGCGCGTGTACGTGCGGCGCCAACGGCAGGCTGACCTGCGCCGCTTGCGGCGGCGGAGCCATTGATGGCGGCACGGTTCCCACCGTCTGCCGCGCGGCTGCAGCTTGCACCGCCGATTGCACCGCGGCCTGCCCAGGTGCCGCCGGCGGAACCGAAGCCTGCACCTGTGGCGCCAACGGCAGGCTCACCTGCACCGGTTGTGCTGGCGGCGGGGCCGTCGACGCAGGCGCTGCCGTTTGCCGTGCTCTTGCAGCCTGCACCGCCGACTGCACCGCGGCCTGCCCAGGTGCCGCCGGCGGAACCGAAGCCTGCACCTGTGGCGCCAACGGCAGGCTCACCTGCACCGGCTGCGGCGGCGGCGGGGCCGTCGACGCAGGCGCAGCCGCTTGCCTCCCGAACACCGCATGCACAGCCGATTGCACGGGAGCTTGCCGAACCGCCGCCGGGGCCGCGGGAACGCGCGCTTGCACCTGCGGAGCGAACGGCAGGCTGACGTGCGCCGCTGCTTGCCAGTAGCTGACATCTAACGCCGAAAGCGACTCGTAAGATTCACTAGTTCTCCTGGTCGGCGGCGAGGGCATCTCTCCCCCTCACCGCCGATTTTTTGTGTCCGCTCGCTGTGCGCTCAGGTACTGCTCAGCGTACGGATGAGGCGCACGACTTGCGCGCGGATTGATTCGAGGCTGCCGGTGTTGTCGAGCACATAGTCCGCCAAGCGAATCTTGTCGGCCAGCGGGAGCTGCGCGCGAATTCGGGCCAGGGCGCTTGCCCGCGGACAAGCATCGCGCGCCATCACCCGCGCGAGCTGCGCTTCTTCGCTCGCCGACACGACGACCAGCCCGTCGAGTTGCTTGTAGAAGCCGGTTTCGACTAGCAACGCGGCTTCGAGAAAGGCCAGCCCATGCCACTTCGCGCCTAGCTCGGCCGCTTGCGCGGCCACCTCGTCGCGAATACGCGGGTGGGTGATCGCCTCCAGCCTGCTGCGGCTCGGCGCATGCGAAAACACGATGGCGCCCAGCTTCTTGCGATCGATGCGGTCGCCGGTGGCGATGACCTCGGGCCACGCCTGGGCGATTTCCTGATAGGCGGGCTGCCCCGGCTCGACCACGGCACGCGCGATCACATCGGCGTCGAGCACGGGAATCGCCTGGTCGCGAAGGATTGCCGCCACGGTGGATTTCCCCGAGCCAATCCCGCCGGTCAGGCCAATGAGCTTCAGCATGGCAGGAGGCAGTCTACCGGGATCCGCGTACACTGTGCAGGCCATGTCCGATTCATCCCCGGTCACCATTCTCGATGCCGCCTTTGTCGCCGAAGCGCGTGACGTCGCGCAGATGCCGCCCGCCGGACCGCCCGAGGTCGCCATCGCGGGCCGGTCCAACGTGGGCAAGTCCACCTTGCTCAACCGCATGGCGGGCCGGCGCGGTCTGGCGCGGGTTTCGAAAACGCCGGGCCGTACGCGTGGGCTGGTGCTTTTCGATCTCGGGATTCGTTTGCCGGGGCAAAAGACGCGCCAGGCGGTGCGGCTGGTGGATCTGCCGGGCTACGGCTACGCCCAGGTTTCGCACGCCGACCGGCAGGCCTGGCAAATCATGGTCGAGGGCTACATCAAGAAGCAGACGGCGCTCAAGCTCGTGCTCGTGCTGGTGGACGCCCGCCGCGATCTGGGTGCGGAGGAGCTGCAGCTCATGGAATGGCTACAGGCGATGCACGTGCCGTGTCTCCTGGTGGTGACCAAGGCCGACAAGCTTGGCGCGTCCGAACGCGGGATCCTGCGCGAACGCGTGCGCAAGGGCATGGGCATCAAGACGAGCAGCACGGCGGCGTCGGTGTCGATGGTTTCAGGTGAGACCGGCGAGGGTGTGGACGCGCTCTGGTTGCGTATCGCCCACACGCTCGTGCAGCCGAAAGGCGACGCGGGCGCCGAGCCAGCGTAGCATCGCACGAGGCATTGGCAGTGCTTGGCAAACAGACAAGGCAGGACTATCTCATCGAGAAGAGCACCACAGCGGATCTCGACGCCGTGATGGAGATCGAACGCCTTTCCTTTCCCACGCCATGGCCGCGCGAGGCGTTTGCCGACGAGCTTGCCCGTTCGTGGGCGCGCATCGAGGTTCTGCGCCAGGTCGCGAGCGGGCGCGTGGTCGCTTTCTGCAACTACTGGCTGGTCACCGACGAGCTGCACATTCTGAACATCGCCGTCCACCCCGACGAGCGGCGGCACGGCCACGCGTCGACCTTGCTGCGCCATATTCTGGCCCAAGCCCGCACCGCCAGCTTTCGCGTGCTCTCGCTTGAGGTCCGCATTTCGAACAGGGCAGCTCAGGCGCTGTATCGAAAGTTCGGCTTCAAAGAGGTGGGACTGCGGCCGAAATACTACGCCGACACGGGCGAGGACGCGCTCCTGATGGATTTGGAGCTTTCCCGCTAGGTTCACATGGAAGTGTTACTCGCGCTGTGGACGCTTCTCCTCGGTGGCACCGCCAGGGAGTCCGTGCTTCCGCCCTTCGCGATCAGCAGGGTCGCGACGAGCGAACCAGTCGTGGCGCTGACCTTCGATGCCTGCGCGACGACAAGGCAGGCCAACGGTTTCGACCACCAGGTCTTCGAGATTCTGGCGTACGAGCAGATCCCCGCGACATTCTTCCTGTCCGGGCGCTGGGTCGAAACCCATCTCGATGCGGCCCGGGAAATCGCGGCCGCGCCGTGGGCCGAGCTCGGCAATCACACCTATGCGCATCCGCGCCTGAGCCAGATCCCCAAGAAACGCCTGATGATGGAGATACAGCGCACCGACGAGATCATGGAGACGACGCTTGGCCGGCCGGCGCAGTCCATGCGTCCGCCGGCTGGCGCGTGGAACCGAAACGTGGTGCGCGCGGCCGAGCAGGAAAACTTGCCGGTGGTGCTGTGGAGCGTGGTCTCGGGCGATGCCGGCGGCCACGTTCCGGCGGCGCGCATGATTCGCACCGTTCTTGAGCAAACCGGCCCGGGCGCCATCGTCATCTTCCACATCAACGGTCGTGGGCCCTTCACGAAGGACGCGCTGCCCAACATCATCGCCGGCCTGCGCGACAAGGGCCTGCGCTTCGTGACGGTGTCGCAGCTTCTCGCTTTGCCGGATGCCACGCCGGTGAAGGCCAAGCCGGCGCCCTTCGGGTACCGTCGGCTCGACAAGTGGCGTTCATCGGCGCGCAAGGCACAGGGAGGAAGCCATGAAGCTCCGCCGAGCTAAGACCAACGAAGCGCGTGCCCAGGCGACCTGGATCGTGGCCATGGAGCCATGGCGATCGCTCGGGTATGAAGCCGCGCCGCTCGGTCGTTACCTGCGTCGCATGGCGCGCGAGGATCAGGTGCTGGTGGCCGAGGAGAAGAGACAGATCCTTGGCATCGTCGTGTTTCAACCCGATTTTCTCCTCGGCCGTTTCATTGCGTTGCTGGCGGTGCGGCCGGAGGCGGGCGGGCGCGGCGTCGGGCGCGCGCTCGTCGAACGCATGGAAAATGCGACCTTTGCCAAACGGCGCTGGCTTTACGTCTCCTCGGATAGCGCGAATCTGCCCGCGGCGCGTTTTTATCGAAAGCTCGGCTTTGTGCGCGTCGCGCGGCTGCCCGGGCTCATTCGCGACGGGCGGACGGAGATCCTTTGGCGTAAGCAACGACAATCTTCGCGCACGTGAATTCGGTGACGGTTGCGACACGGCTTTGCCCCGCTTTCCCCGGCGTGGCATTCTGAGCGCGATGTCCGATCCTTCGACCGTATCGAGTGTTCAGGTGGCTGCCGCGGGCAACGAGTCTTCCGATGTTGCCGTGCCTGGCCGCGACGTGGCCATGGCGCGCGAATTGTCCGAAGCGCGCGCCGCGCTCGTCGCCGAGATCGGCAAGCGCATCGTCGGTCAGCACGACGTCATCGAGCACCTGCTCATCGCGCTCTTCGCGCGTGGCCACTGCCTGTTCGTGGGCGTGCCCGGTCTGGCCAAGACCCTGCTCATTCAAACCCTAGCCGAGACCCTCGACCTTTCCTTCGGCCGCATTCAGTTCACGCCCGACATGATGCCGTCGGATATCACCGGCTCGGACGTGCTTGAAGAAGATCGCACGAGCGGGCGCCGCGTGTTTCGCTTCGTGCGCGGCCCGGTCTTCGCCAATGTGGTTCTGGCCGACGAGATCAACCGCACGCCACCCAAGACGCAAGCCGCGCTTCTGCAGTCGATGCAGGAATACCGCGTCTCCGCGGGCGGCAACACCTACGAGCTGCCCCTGCCTTTCTTGGTTTTCGCCACGCAAAATCCCATCGAACAAGAGGGAACCTATCCCCTGCCCGAGGCCCAGCTCGATCGCTTCATGTTTCAGATCGACGTGGGCTATCCGAGCGCGCTCGAAGAAATCCACATCGCCGCTCAGACCATCCACACGCGCAACCTGGGCTTGCGCAAGATTCTCAAGCCCGCGCGCATCCTGGAATTGCAGGATTTGGTAGTGCGCGTGCCCGTCGCCGACCACGTGCTGGCTTACGCCGTGACCATCTGCCGCGCGACGCGGCCTGGCCCGGACGCTCCCGAGGCCGTGCGCAAGTACGTGGCGTGGGGCGTGGGCCCGCGCGCCTCCCAACACTTGGTCTTGGCGGCCAAGGCGCGCGCCATTCTCGACGGCCGTTACGCCGTGTCGGTCGACGATATTCGCGCCTTGGCCGGCCCCACGCTGGTCCACCGCATCGTCCGAAATTTTCACGCCGAAGCGGACGGCGTGCGCGCGCGCGACCTCATCGCAGCCATCGTCGATTCCACGCAGATCTAGCGGTGGCCAACGTGGCGCCTGCTGCCGAACAAGATCGTCACTTGGGGCTGCTCGCCCCCGTGGATTTGGCACGGCTGGCATCGCTCGCGGTGCGTGCGCGAACCATCGTCGAAGGCGCGCTGTCCGGCTCGCACCGCAATCTGCACGCCGGCACGTCGCTGGAATTCACCGAGCACAAGGAATACGCGCCGGGCGACGACATCCGGCGCATGGACTGGAAAGCAGTAGCCCGCACCGATCGCTACACCATCAAGCGCTTCGAAGACGAAACCGAGATGCGCATGGTGCTGGTGCTGGACACCTCGGCGTCCATGGGCTACCGCCGCACGACAGTTTCCAAGCTTGAGTACGCAACCTACCTGTGCGCGGCGCTCGCCTATCTCGTGGGCCAGCAGCGAGACGCGGCCGGGCTGCTCGCCTTCGCCGACGACACGCGCGCATTTCTGCCGCCCTCCACCCGGCCGGGGCAGATCCGCGAAGTGCTCGCCACGCTCGAGGGTCTCGTCCCATCGGGCGGCGCCCAGGCTGGCGGCGCGCTCGACACCTTGGCGGAGATCTGCGACAAGCGCAGCCTGATCGTCGTGTTCTCCGACCTGCTCGATAGCGAGGATGGAGCGCCCGGCGAAAGCGCGACCGGGCCCCTGGCCGAACGCTTGCGCCAATTGCGCGCGCGCGGGCACGATGTGGTTCTGTTCCACGTGCTCGATCCCGACGAGGTGGCGCTGCCGTTCGAGGACTTGCTGTTCTTCGAAGGCATGGAGCCGGGCGATCGGCGCACCTTGCTCGCCGACGCCCGCGACTTGGTTTCGGCCTTTGCCGAAGAATCGTCCGCTTTCCGCGCGCGCTGGCGATCAACCTGCCTGGAGGCGCGGGTGGAGTACCGCTTCGCCCGCACCGACGCGCCGCCGGCTGAGCTTCTGCGCACGTTCCTTGCCGATCGCCAGGGCTCGGTGAGGCGCTAGCCATGCACTTTCTCGCGCCATCCTTGTTGCTCGGTCTCGCCGCCGCGGCCCTGCCCTACCTCATTCACCGCATCGGCAAGCGGCGCGCGCTGCCCATTCGTTTCGCGGCGATGCAGCTGCTGTTGCGCTCGGAGCGCCGCGTGCAGGCGCGGCGGCGCCTGCGTGAGATCTTGCTGCTGCTGGCTCGCACCGCCGTGGCGGCCAGCCTGCCTTTCATTTTCGCGCGGCCTTTTGCCGAGCGCACGACCGACCTTCCCGTCGTCATCCTGGACGCGCAAGCAGCAGTCATCCTGCTCGATGATTCAGCCAGCATGCAGCGCTCGCGCGGCGTTGGCACGCTCTTTGGTCGCGCCAAGGATCGCGCGTTGGCTCTTGTGCGCCAGTTTCCGTCGGATTCCGAGCTCGCGTTCCTCGTCACCTCGGCCGGCTCGGCTCCACGTATTAGCGAGCTTGAACCCGACCGCGCCCGCGTGGTCGAGGCCATCGAGTCAACCTCTTGTTCGGCTCGTCCCGCCGACTTCACGGCGGCCATGCGCCAAGCGGCCCTGATTCTGGCCGGCACCACGCGTGTCCATCGCAGGATCTACCTGTTCACCGATTTGCAAGCCACCGGCTGGGAGGACGGCGCCGGGCTTCCCGCCGAAGGCGCCCCCGAGGTGATCGTCGACGATGTGTCGGGCGGCGTGGCCCTCGAAAACCGTGCCGTCGTCGATGCGCGGGTGGAGCCCACCGCCGAGGCGGGACCGGGCGGCATCGCTGTCACGGCGGAGATCGCCGACTTTTCCAAGAAGGGTGCGCCGGCCCTCGGGGTGACCTTCAGGGTCGACGGCGTTGCCGTCGCTCAAGGTGTGGTCGACCTTCCCGCTGGCGGCCATGCCCGCAAACGCTTTCTGCATAGTTTGCCAAGTGAAGGCGGAACATCGCACGACCTCGAGGTTGAAATCGACGGAGACGCCTTTCCCCTCGACGATCGCCGCCTGATCCATGTGGAAATGGCGCGAACGTTGCGGGTTCTTGCCGTCGATGGCGATCCAAGCACCGTGCGCAACGAAGACGAGGCCTTCTTCTTCGAAGCGGCCCTTCGCCATGGAATTCAGGGCGCGGTGGTGAGCACCAAGCTGGTGGACGATGTCGCGGCCGATGGCTTCGCCGGCTATACCGTGGTGGCCCTGCTCAATGTGGCGCAACCCACGAGCGCCCTGGCCGCGGCGCTTGAGCGCTTCGTCGGGGCCGGCGGCGGTTTGTTCATTTCCGTCGGCGATCGCGTCGACACCGCGACGTGGAACGAACGCATGGTCCGGCTCTTGCCCCAGCCCCTCGGCTTGGTTCGCACCGCCGCCGCGCTGCCGGGTCAGCACGCCGGCGAAACCGTCGACGAGCGACCGGCCGAGCGCCTATTGCCGCTCGATCGGCGCCACCCGTTGCTTGCTGCCTTTCCCGAGCAGGGCGACGGTTTGGCGTCGGCGCGATTCTTCAAGTACATGCTGCTCGATCCGGTGCGCGACACGGCAGCACGCAGCGTGATCCTGCGCTACGAAAGCGGCGCGCCCGCTTTGGTCGAGCGCGAAGTGGGCAAGGGACGGGTCATGTTGCTCACGACCACGGTGGATCGCGAATGGACCGACTTGCCCATCAGGGCCGGCTTCCTGCCGCTGCTACGCGAATCGGCCCGACGCCTGGTCGGTGCTACCGATGAGAACGACACCGCCGCGCTTCTGGTGGGCGAGCCGCGCGCGCTTCATTTCGCGGGTGACGCCCAAACCCTGGAGGTGATCCGACCCGACGGATCGGTGTGGGTAGGAAAACGCGAACAGGCTGGACCTGGAGACACTCTTGTCTTCACGGATACCGATCAAGTGGGTATCTACCGCGTGCGTGGCGCGGGCGCGGACGGAACATTCACCATGCACGCGACCCAGGATTTCGCCGTCAACGTAGACCCTCGCGAGTCCAATCCCGCCCGCCTCGCGCCGGAAAAGCGGCCCGATCGCATCGCGGTTGGGAGCTTGGGCGCGAAGCCTCCCACCCACCGAGTCGAGTTGTGGCACGGACTGGCGGCCGCGCTCATTCTCATCTTGCTCGCCGAATCGCTGCTGACGTTGCGCTGGCGACGGGCCGCCGTCGCTGGTGAGGGCTAGGCTAGCGGGCGGTCTCCGAGCGCGGTGCGCACCGCTTGGCCGAGCTCCTGAACCAGCGCGCTCTTGGTGACGAAGCCGTGGGCGCCAGCCCTGCGCGCGAGCGTGGCATAGGGAGATTCAGGCAAGGAGCTGACGATGATCACCGGCAGCCCAGGTTTGGACAGCCGGAGCTCCTTGAGGACTTCGATGCCGCCACAACCAGGCAAGCGCAAATCGAGCAGAACCAAGTCGAAGGTCTGCGCCTCCGCGAGCGCAAGTCCTTGCTCGCCCGAGGACGCGGCAACCATTTCGGCGTGGGGAACGGCGCTCGCCAGCAGCTCACCGATCCGCTGACTCACAGCGGGATGGTCGTCCACAAGCAAGATCCTCTTCGTGGGCGCCGTAACTTCTCCCATGGTGTGTAGTTGGCCCGAGCGCGCGCGCGCTGTCTGCCGGAAGAAGTCCGATTGCCCTGTCAGCTGCGGTCCTACACGGCGGCCGCAGGGTGGCCTAGTCGACCAGGCCTTCGCGAAGCGCGTACTGGATCAACTCGGCATTGGTGTGCATCTGCATCTTTTCCAGCAGACGCGTCCGATAGGTGCTGACGGTCTTTTCGGATAGCGCCAAGTCGACACCTATCTGCTTGACCGTCTTGCCTGCGGCGAGGCAACGCAGGACTTCGAGCTCGCGATCGGAAAGCCTTTCGTGCGCCGGCCGCGAGGTGTCGGTGCGAAGACTCTTGGCCAGGGTCTCGGCTAGGCGAACGCTCACGTGCGTGCCACCGGCGAGCACCTTGCGAACAGCGCCCGAGAGATCCTCGGCGGCGCTCTCCTTGTTCACATAGCCCGCCGCACCCGCGCGCAGGGCACGCAACGCGTAGTGGTCTTCGGCGTGCATGCTGAGCACCAGAACGGGCAGGGTGGGTCGCAGACGTTTGATCTCGTGAAGGGCGTCGAGGCCGCCGCGCCCCGGAAGAGAGATGTCCAGCACCACCACATCCCATTCCGCGTCTTGCAATCTTTCAAGCGCCTCGGAGGGCTTCGAGGCTTCCCCGAAAGTCACCTTGCCCAAGGCGTCGGTGAGAATGTCGCGCACGCCTCGCCGGACCACGGCATGGTCGTCGACGAGCAGGATGCGAGTCACCGCTTCACCTCCTCCGCACGATCTCGTCCGTTGCATCGAATCCTGCGCTGGCTCGCGGCACGCGTGCGACAAACCGCCAGCCACCCCGGACGCATTCTCGAGGCAGTATTCCCACGGGCCACCTCACTGTGCCAAGTTCCCCTCATCTCGGGGTTTATCATAGACCATCTCTCGCTCGTGCAAACACCAATCCCGCCGCCAGCGCCGCCGTCGCTCAGAAGGGGGTTGACGAGCGGAACTAATCGTGGCCCAGGTCGCCGTCCTGACGACCGCTGAGATCGAGGACGGGTCCGCCGGTGTCCTCCTCCTGCATTCCGTGCATCAGGCGCGCCCTCACCCGCATGACCTGGCGTTCCTTGTAGCGCTCGTGGCTGTTTTCGCCGAGCTCATTCGCTTGCGACGTCCGCAGGTCGACGATTTGGAACTCGGTCAGCACGAAAACCACCACGCCGGTGTCGGCGAACACGGGATCGTCCGGCAGGAGTCCAAGGTGCTTGTCGATGCGCACGGGCAGATCCGCGACGAAATTGACCACGCGATAGCTCGGGCCGGAGAACTCGTTCACGAGCGGCGTGCCCTTGTCGGCGGCCACCTTCGACAGATCGAGTAAGTCAGGCAAATGCGCGCGCAGGTAGGGATCCCTTTCGATGAAGGCGTGCAGATCCACGATGTCGTTTTGCGACTCCGCCGGAATGACGTAGTTGAACGGAACCAGGCGTTGCAAAAGCTCGCGCAGCACGAACACGATTTCTTCTTCCGTGCGTGTGATCATGCGAAAGCGCAACTTGTCGTAGACGTGGGCCGCGATGTTGTCGCGCTTGGCGAGCAGCTTGGTGATGAGGCTGTCCTGCTCCTTGCGACTCCATTCGAACTCGACGATCTCGCAGCCAGCGCTCTTCATTTCCTCGACGGTGCGCAGGACCTTGTCTTCGACGATCTGGAAAATCTGGTCCGCGCTCACAGCCAGGCGGGTGGCGAGCTCCCCGGCCGCCAGATGCTGAAGCACGTGCATCACCTTGAGCACCACGCAGGCCTGGGTGCGCCGCTTTCCCTTCTGCGACGCCACGAGCATGAGATCCCGCGCCGGGACGCGCACCGCCACGTCCTCGGCGACGCGGAAGCCGAGGTAGCGCTCGAGGTATTCAACCGCCTGTTCGCGAAGCGCTTCCAGGCGGGCGGTGTCCTCGGTGTTCGCGGGATCGTACTCGTTGACACGCAGAAACCTGTCGACCTGCTCGCGATCCGTAAAGTACAGCCGGTGCCAGTCGATGACGGAACCGCCGCGCAGAAGATTCCGCACGGCGCTCAGCTCGGAGATGGCAAAGTTGGCTACGCGATGGAGGCCAGCTTCTTCGGCTCCGGCTCTGCCGCGCTCTGGATGCGACGAGAATTCTGGATTCACCAACGTCATGCGGCCTTAACTATCGGTTCGAAGTCGCAGGGAGTGTAGGCGCCCGGTGGCCCAGCGACAAGGTGAATCCTCAGCTTGCGGGCAACCCACGAGCTGAGAGAAATCGGGCTAGCTCGTCTTTGGAGCAGCCGGCTTGCCAAGGCTCAGCGTGGCCAGGAAAATCGCCAGAGCACCCAGGGATGTAATCGCGCTGCCGATGAGGGGAATCGTGGTCATGGGTAGCATTATATCCTACATATGCTACCCGGCAAGTCCTTAATTGACTTAGCGCTTTCGTTTGCGAGCACGTCGTCCTCTGACGATCGAAGCCACCAAGAAGACGGCCATGAGCACCGCCACCACGCGGGCTGACGTGCGTTCGACGACTTGTCCACGGACTTCAAAAACCACCGAGAGGCAAAGGGACACGGCACCCAGAAATGCCCACAGCATTTGCTGGCCGACGGCATAGAGCGCTTCCGCAGATTCTTCAAAACGGCGGACACGGATTTCGAGATCTCCGCGGGTCGCCAGGTTGAGGAAACGACCGAGCTCGCTCGGCAGCGCGAAGGCGGAAAGAGCCGCCTCGCGCGCGGTTTCGAGAATCGTCTCGGACCATTCTTTTCGTTCGCCCAGGATAAAACGATCGACGTAGGGCTGGATCACCTCGGCGGGATTGAGCTCGGGCGCGAGGCCGGTGCAAACGCCGAGCAGCAGCAGCAGCGTGCGTTCGAGCAACACCCATTCCTTGGGCACGTGAAAAGCGTCGCGCAGGTCGGATAGCGAAACGTCGAGCTGGCGCAGATCGAGCAGCGTCGCGATTTGTCCGCGCAAGTCGAGCCCGGAGCTGAGGCTCCCGGTAGAGAATTGCTGGAAGCGCATCTGCGAGCGGAAGCGCTCGTAGAAGTGCTGGATCACGCGATCGAAGACCTCGTGATCAGCGTGGCGCGAGATGAAGCCCATTTCCTTCATCGCCGAGACGATGCGTCCCACGTCGCGCGTGACCGCACCCTGGAGAAACGACACGATACCTTTGCGCATGCCTGGGGAGATACGCGCCGTCGCGCCGAAATCGAGGAACACCAAGGTTGGGCCCGCGCTCTTGTCGGCATTCGCAACCAACAACAGGTTCCCGGGGTGGGGATCCGCGTGGTACACGCCGTCGACGAAGATCTGCTTGCAGTAAGCCTCGATGCACAGACGCGCGGCCTTGGCCCGATCGATGCCAGCCGCCGCGATGCCGGCGAAGTCGCCGACCTTCACGCCGTCCATCCATTGCGTCGTCAGCACCCGCTCCGTCGAACACTCGGCGATCACGCGCGGGATCAGCACATCCTGGCGGCCCGCGAAGTTGCCGGCGATGGTGGCGATGGCTTCGGCTTCCTGGCGGTAGTCGAGCTCCGCCAGCACCATGCCCTGGATTTCGCTGTAGATGACATTCCATCCCCAATCGGGAAGCAGCCAACCCGCGACCTTGAAGATGCGCTTGAGCGCGCGCAGATCGGTGGCCACGATGGTTTCGATGCCGGGGTACTGGATCTTGACCGCGACCTTCACGCCGGAGTGAAGGCGCGCCACGTGCACTTGTCCGATGGACGCCGAGGCGACGGGCTCTCGATCGAAATCGGCGAAGATCTCGCGCGTAGACTTGCCGGCAAACTCTTCGCGCAGGCGAATCTCCAGCTCCGCGAACGAGCGAGGCGGCACGCTGTCTTGCAGGGTTTCGAGCTCCTTGCGAAAAGCTGCCGGCAACAGATTGGCCATGACACTGATGAGCTGGCCTACTTTGATGAACAGTCCCTGCAGGTCGCAGATGGCGGCCAGCGCACGCCGGGCATTCTTGCGGTGAGCTCGGTCGGCGAATTGCGCGGCTTCTTCACCACCGTGCAAGCGACGGCGCAAGGAATAGACCGCATACGACAACACCACCTGCATCGTCACGAAATACGCGCGCAGCAGGCGCCGGAATGGCCTGCGATAGATCGCGGTTCGTGCGGCGCTACGAGGGGTCGTTCCTGCCATGGGGCTGGCAGCATATCCCGCGCGACGAAACCGTGCACGCACCGCCCGTCGGATGCTGTGCTAGGCTCGCCCCATGGCAGACGGTGGCAAGCGAGACCCGGCGCACGCCGGGGAGTCCGCGGACAACGAAGCGTTTCACGAGCGCTCCGAACGCGGACTGTCGGACCTGGTGAAGCGAGCCATGGCAGCCGGGTTGGACGTAGCCTCGCGCTCCAAGGACGATCTGGTTCGCGTGGCCACTTCCGAAATCACTTCCGAAGTGCGTTCTTGGTTGAATCATTTGGACGTACAGAGCGAAATCGCCAAGGTCTTGACCCACATGGTGGTCGAGGTGAAGGCCGAAATTCGCTTCCGTCCCAAGGAAGACGGCACGCTCGCTCCCGAGGCCGCAACGGATGTGAAGGTCAAGCGCCCGGCGAAGCCGTAGCCGGCGCAGCCAGGCCAAGGAAATCTAGCGTGAGTTTACCGGAAGAGCGTTGGTTCAAGCCCTGAGCCACCCAGGCAGGGATTCTGTTTCCCGTCGGTGACCACGGTGCTCGTCCACTCGCGCGCGTCGTATATA
>Ga0182027_10005723_pt1 | contig 18793 bp, 13 predicted proteins | sample 712E1DmetaG_FD_121300 | JGI IMG/M metagenome (GOLD analysis project Ga0182027, IMG submission 121300) | Permafrost microbial communities from Stordalen Mire, Sweden - 712E1D metaG (Illumina Assembly) | ecosystem: Environmental > Terrestrial > Soil > Wetlands > Permafrost | place: Sweden...
TCCTCCCCAGGCAAACGCATTCGATGAAGAAGAGACTGTAAGTGCTAAAAGAAGAAAGATGATTACTAAAACCTTGCTTTTTAATGTTTGTTTTTTCATGGATATGCTCCTTTGCTGGTTTTACTATAACAAAATAATCTTATTGAACAACCCCTGCATTACTGGCTGGAGCTGTTTCAGGAACCGAGGCTTCTTGTTTCTTTAGGTTCACAACCTTCGCCATATTCTTTCCTTCCGCATCAACAATATAATCTATGTTTAAGTTGTCTTTCTCGTTTATTCCTGCGATAGATTCTACATTTTGATAGGATGTTTTTTCATCCACGCAAACATTAACTGCTTGTTCTTGGCTTGTTTCAGGATCAAGGTGCTTAAGCACTAAAGTTTTATTTTGGGCATCTACCGAAACTACCTCTCCTGAAAACTGCTGCGTTCTTTGCTCGCTTTTAACCTCCTGCCCTGCCTGGTCTTGCGCAGGCTCCCCTTGGCTAAAAACATAATCTACGCCTATTAACATAAAACAAGATACTACTGTTAAAATTAAAGCCGTTTTCAGTCTCATTCAATCCCTCCTTATTTTGTCAACATTACTTTTTAGAATACGGATATTCTTCCTGTTCTTATTAAATTAGACAACATAATTTAATAAAAAGTTTCAAAAAATAATCAAATAAACAAAAAAGCTACTGACTATAACTGATCAATAGCCTTCAAGTTATCATATTGCACAAGGAGCATGATATTACCAGGTACCAAGTTAGAGCCTGGTTGATATAAACTTAACGAAAAGATAACGCCTTTTTTATATTACTCCAGTAAAAGCTGCTTTTAGTTCTTGTCCGGTCATCCCAGAACCTAGAACCACCAGAATATCCTTTAATATAGGATCTGTAGAACTATAGCCTTCTTCCCCTGCCTTTTCCTCTCCCATCCTTAGGATATCAGAAATACAAGAGACTATTCTATCCAAATCGTTATCTAGGTTACCCTTAAGATAGCTGGCTGTAAGGTATTCCTTTAGGCGTTCTGTTGAAGGGCTAATCCCTGAGCTAACCAATCTTTCTATATTAGACCACTCCTGAGTTAAATCTAAACGCTCAAGGCTAGCATGAGGTATAGGCATTATACTTACCCTAAGATTAACAACAGATTCTGTTACAATGGGTAAATTACGAAAGTCGATACCGCCGGTTACCCTGAATGTTTGAGAAGTTAATGGTGAACTTGAAGAACCATCAGTGCGATGAGAATCTTTATCTTGCGTCCTGTTAGGTTGCTCAGAAACGTTGTTATCGCTTACTGAGGTATTTGGATTCTTAATATTTTGTGGATGAGCCAATCCTAAAAGAATTAAATCAGCCGGTATTGGCATCTGTGCGCGCAAAGCCCTAAATTGTTCATTATCTGTGGACGCTAACCTACCTCGTATGTTATATGCATCAACATCAGGTAAATCTAAAATAATATTATCACCTGTAGATGCTGGCTTACCCAGCATATTGTATGCCTCACCGTCAAATAAGTCTAAAATGATACTCTGTGTAGAGCCTGGCCTATTCATCTCTATTTCTCGTATGTTAGAACTTACCCCTAACGTATCAAGCGTTTGTAAAATGCTGGCTAGGAAAGCCATTGAATAACCTCCAAATAAACGAATTTCAATTTTATCATGGGAAATTCCCATTACATATAATAAAGAACGCAATGATTCGATAATATTAGTTGTAGCATCGATATGTATCATTGCTCCTATTTTTGATCCAGGGTAATAAAATGTCACGATAACACAATCAGCTGCGCCAAAAGATTGTAAATATCTGGGCATCAGCGGGTTAACCGGATCATATTTACTAGCGGACATTCTCTTTTGACCTGTTGTAATACAATCGTCTAATCTTGCAGGTAAATCTCTTCGGGGTGCAACTGACCTCATTCTTTGTGTGCTGTCAATAAAACTGTTAACTCTATCTTCTATTTCTTTGAACTTATCTCTTTCCCCCATAATCCTAATCTTATCTGTCTCGGCTATCTCGGGAAGACGTAAATAAACACATACTTTAGAAATAAAACTATTTCCTCTCCCTGAGTCAAGTGCAAATGCAACTCTTTGTGACGCTTCTTCATATATCGGGTCAAGTTCTGCTTGTGACGAGGGGAACGCTTCAAGCCTTTTCAATATATCTTGAACAAAACCATTATACACTTCTTGATTTTTAAAATCTTTGTCCAAAATAATGGCTAAAAAGTTACCTGCTGGGTATATTGGAGAATAAAAACGGATTACTATTCTATCCATAGCTGTCTCAGGCATATCCGCGATGACCAGCAAAGCTCCTCCATCATCATAGATAACTTTGTTTTCTTTTTTAAGGTAGGTAATATCTGTAAAATGTTTATGCCGCACCAGATTACCGCTAGAAATATCCCATTGAGAATTTAATTGCTTTGCCAAGTTGCCTATCGTAGGAGCATCTTCTGTTATTTGTTTAAAATTTAGTTCCTGGCTGCCGCTCCCGTCATCAACCGGTGAGCTGGCAACGATTACCTTATCCTGGCTGCCCTGCGCTCCCACCTTAGCCGTCTGTGCATCCTGAACAACCTTTATACCGCCATCCTGTGAAGAAGGAGTGCCTGATCCCGAAGTTGTCTTTGCGTTTAACACGGGAAGATCAGAATTAAGCGGCCTTATATCTTTTTCACTGGGATCGCCAAAATCATGCGGCGAGCCTAATGGAAGCATCTCCTCGGGCACTTCGGGAGCTTTTCTCACCCCGCCGTTATCCTCACCTGTTACAGGAATACTTATCTCTCCTATAATTCCAAGCGTTTCTTTTAATTGCGCCAGCTTTCCCCATGAAATAGGGAGAAAAAATGCCATGTTTTGATAGTACCATACAAGCTCATTACCTTCGAGACTGTAAAAATTAGATAAGCGTAATACCGCTGATCCCTTAAGATTATCTATAATTTGATACCCTTCTGTACCGCGATTGGCAGAAGTTATTATCAGCGGAAAATCTTTTATCTGGCCTTTTTTAATAGCTGGCACAAGTTCATTTAGGGCGTTCACCACAAGATCAGCCGAATAACATGCGTCTAAAATAATGGTTAAATCTGAGAGTTTACCCTGATTATTCTCTGCGCGGATAAGTAAATCCTCTGCAAATTCTTTGTAACTTAAAGCATCTGAGTTATGTAAATCATCCGACTCCCTACCGCTTATTTGCACAGCCGTAAACAACACTTGCCGCTTCAGGCCGTGATAGTTAAAATAAAACAGATTAAAATTCGGATCGCGTATAGAACTACGCAAACCCTCCTTCACCTTAGCCAGCGCCTTCGGATCAAAAACTCCTTTATAACTTACAAAAGCGCGCGGATCATCTGTATTTACCCCTAAGCCTTTAAATAAATCCCTGACTTTCTGGGGATCAAACATATCCGCTTCACTAAAACTTGCCACAACACGTGAATTCTTATCCGCCACTATCCGTTTTCCTTGTTCGCGCCACTCATCCAAGATAAACGGCAACGCTTTTGCAACGCTCTCACCATTTACTTTCCTGCCATAACGCACCAATATTGCTTCAATTCCCCGCGCCACAGAGAATTGGTTTGAATCGCCCATCGCATTTGTTTGGGAATGAAACTCATTATTTTTATATATCACAATGATGTTTTGCGGAGAAAAACCTTGCGCTATAATATCGTTTACTCTTACTCTAAAAATCCGATAAAGCTTACTCAAGGGAAACGCATCAGGGATGCGCATTAATACCTCATTAAAAGTCTTAATCGCGGCTTCTCTTACCTCCTTAACCGGGTCATAAATACCCTGGCCGGGTTGCGTAAGAAGAATAACTATTCTTTCAGCCAGACCGGGAGATACTGTGGCAGTATTACCGAGAGCTGCGAATGCAGATATTCTTACATCTGGAAGCACAGCATAAATACCTTGGCCGGGTTGCGTAAGAAGAATAACTATTCTTTCAGCCAGACCGGGAGATACTGTGGCAGTATTACCGAGAGCTGCAAAAGTGATTCTTCTTACATTCTTATCCGCAGCATAAATACCCTGGCCGGGTTGCGTAAGAAGAATAACTATTCTTTCAGCTAGGCCGAGAGATACTGTGGCAGTATTACCGAGAGCTGCGAATGCGGCTTCTCTTACCTCCTCAGCCGGGTCATAAATACCCTGGCCGGGTTGCGTAAGAAGAATAACTATTCTTTCAGCTAGGCCGGGAGATACTGTGGCAGTATTACCGAGAGCTGCGAATGCGGTTCTTCTTATATTCTTATCCACAGCATAAATACCCTGTCCGGGTTGCGTAAGGAGAGCAATGTTCCTCTCGGCTAACCCGGGGAATGCTGCAATAGGATTATCACGAGCCACGGTAGCGGCTCCCTTATTCACATCAACTTGGCCAAAAATCGTCCCCCCTGAAAAAACCATCGCGACGATTACAGGCAGGAGATTTCTCATTGATTTTGAAAATACGGGACTGCTTGCCACTGGTAACACTGCAGTATTTCCCGCTGCCCCCATTGGTTTAGTTAATTCTTCTGTTACTTGCGGAGAATGCATCAGGTCGGCAATCCCTCCCGAAAAATAGCTTCTTATTGTTTGTCCGGAGGAAGTATAGACGGGATCCCGAATGTTGTATTCACCTTTTGAGAAACTCTCTTTATAGGCATTAAAGTAGGTAGTTACTGAATAAGAAGTATTGGATTGAAGGTTCGATAGGTCGCATCTATTTATTAGCCTTGAGTACTGGGCGTACTTATTAGAATTCCTAGCCTTAAACCACTGGGCAAGGATTAAAGAGTAATAAACCTGCCTTAAAGAAGCATAGCGCTTAGAGATATTTACTTCTTTGGTAAGTTTAGGGATAATCAGTTCCCTGATTAACTGGCTGGAGTATTCATTAAGCTGTTTAAAGCGCTCATCTTTAAAGTTATAGACTGTATCGTTCTTAAGGTAATCCTGCTCCAGCATTACTTTTAGGGTTGCCTTGTAGACATAGGCTGAATCTTGTGTCTCCCTGATGATGATCTCATCCGGGACAATCCAGGGCCGGGTTAGAGTGGGAATATCGATATTCTCGGACCCAAAAAGCTCGCCTGCTTTTAGATAAAGCTTACTCCAGTATTCTTTTCCTTCAGGAGTTTCCGGAGAGGTGGCTTTGGCTGTATCCTTTTTAAGCTGGAGATCTGATTCCAGCATGATCTTGCCGATATCAGTCTGAGCCAATTTATCATCAATGATATTATCCTCAGCATCAGGACGTAAATTTACCCAGAATGAACTATTAGGCAGGGAGATACCGATAAAGAAGTATTTAAGGAGCTGTTTTGAGGTATTCTCCACCTCAATTGTCTTAGGATCCTTAAGGTCACCTTTATCTAAGAGCAGCCTAAAGTTATTGTTTAGGGCGTCATAAGAGAGATAACGTAAATGCATAGGCCGGAATTTATCTGTAATGGGGAGATTACGTGAGGCGCCAAAATAACCTGCAATATTAAGCTCTGCGGCAATTTGGGCAAAACCTGATTGCTGGAGAATAAGCAAAAGACAGAAGGCTAAAGATAGGATTCTTGTGATTTTCTTGTGCATCGCGCTCCTTAAAAAAGCAAAAAGCCAGACTGATCCATACATCAATCCGGCTTACATTTGTACCGTGGCAATCCTGGCTACTTTCATAGTTCAAGACTACCGGATTTAATTCGAAATAAGTATACTACCTTAAAACAGATGCTTTAGTAAAATATAACATATAGGTAAGGGAATTTCAAGGAGAGCGGGGTGTTTTTTGAGGTAAGCCTCTGTCCTCTAATTTTATAATTACATCAAAATTAAACCTTATATGATATATCCTATCATATAAGGTTAAGAAGTAGAACTAACTTGAAGGTGCCCTCTACAAGTGGTTACTTCATAAACATCAACAAACAGAAATAACCCCCCATTACCAACAACCCCAAAGGCACAGCGAATCTAGCCCATTCTGAACTTTTAATCTTAAGCTTGCCTGCCGCGATAATATTCGGTATGTTGCCCGGTATCAACATCCCTCCGGCTAACAAAAGCCCCATTAAAGCTGACTTGATTTGTAAGGAATTCAAAACCGGACCGATTTCAGCGGCCGTCAACGTGGCATTATCAACTATTGCCGAAATCATATTCAACCAGTAAAGCTCTTTATATGACATCCGCGATATATAAACATCAACAATCGGCTTGAATCCCTTTCCCAGGAAAACCAATGCCATAACAAAAAGATAAACCTTCGCGGTCCTTATGACTATAGCCTTTAAATCTTCTACGCGGTCCTCTTTTAGGCCGGGATTTAATTGGCGTTTTTTGGGCATCAGAATAATACCCAAACTACCAAATACTATAATACCGGGTATTATATAACGCCACAAATTTCTAAATAAGAAAAAGAAACCCGCATGATATGGATACCCTTTAAGTTTAGCTACGGCAATAGTCGAGAGTGGTTCTCCTATAGGAGTCAATGCCGCGCCTAAGCCTATTGAAAAACAAGCTAAAATCACCAGGACAACTTCATTTTTCCTGTCCAACGTAAGGCAAGAGATTATCTCTACCAGCACCAACGCAGCGATGATTGCGGTTATCACGCTAGATAAGATACCGAGTATAACTATCACCAGAAAAGCAAAAATTCGTAAGCCAATAAAATCAGCGAGGTTATTTACATTGCGCGCCACTGATTTCTGAAACACCCTGAATATGAATCCGGCAATAAAAACCGCAAGGGTGATCTTTATCGGATCAATCAAGGCTTCTTTTATTAACGCAGTACTCCAGGACGAGGTGATGGTAACCGCGATACACCCCATAATAAAGAGGAAAATTTCAAGCTCCTCCTCTACTTTTTTCACCAGAAAAGGCAAAAACAAAACCGCTGCCAATATCGTGAATAGTCCCGGGAAAACCATTTTTAAACCTCCTGCTTATCAGGTCTTTTCTTAAAAGATATATGTCGCGTTAAGCGACCAAGCATCGCCTTGGAAATTAAACTTTGTCCCGAATTGTATATTTGCACAGCTTAAACATATCCTCTTCTTCTGAAGATTAAATATAATTATATCCTGCCTATCCGCCCTATTGTGATGTTGCTGCCTGATCTCTTACAGATTTTTGCAAAATCTGATTGACTGTACAAAGGTCATCATGATTGTTGCCGCCCTTGGCATTAATGTCTGCCGGATCGTTTTCCAACTTTTCCATCTCTCTTTTCGAATACATGCCGACCCTGCCTTTGAACTTGTTCGGGTAAATCTTGCCTTCGAAAATATTCCCCCAGACAGGGATATCCTTTAATTGTTTCGGATCAACCGTCAAGGGATCCTGTTCAAGAATGGTAAAATCGGCGATTTTACCCGGGACTATGCTGCCAATCTCTTTTTCTTTCTGTAAAACATAGGCAGCATTGATGGTAATAGCTTTCAACGCATCTTTAACCCCAATCCTTTCATCGGGACCAGCTACTTTTCCGGACATGGTTAAACGATTTACCGCGCACCAGGCCAAATAAAGCGGCCTTGCCGGAGCCATAGTGGTATCGGAATGTAAAGACAAGGGGATGTTGTTTTTCAACAGCGAATTGCAACGCACCATATGTTGCCCGCGTTCAGGCCCCAAACCGAATTGGGAATATAAATCACTCAACACGTAAACATAATAAGGATTAACACTAACCAGACCTCCAAGTTTAGCAATCTGCTTGGCCTGCTCAGGGGTAGAAACGCAGTAATGATCAAATGTGAAACGGTGATCCTTACGTGGATTTTCTTTCATTAATTTACCGAGAATACCGATGAGCACATCATTCCCCAGATCTCCGTTAACATGAACCCTGATCTGATAACCGGCGTTCCAATACAACCTGGCGCATGTCTCAAGCTCTTCCGGGGTTTGAATCCAGGCTCCCTTATGACCGTCAGTATAACCATCCTTTAATTGCATATCCTGAGAAAAAGCAGCGCCGTCACAATACAATTTAACTTGCTTTGGCTGAAAATAAACGCGGTGGCCATTTTCCTTAAGGCGCTTCTCTGTTTCTTCCAGCGTTTTAGACACGCCATATTTATCATAAATCGCCTGGCCGCTGGCAATACATAAACTTCTGAAAGGAGTCTGGTCATTATCAAACACCAGCTTTATCATCAACATTGCGGAATTAGGAAGTTCTATACCGGGATCAGCGATCGTGGTCAACCCGCCGCCGCTGAGATATTCCTTGCACATTTTTAACCCGCGCCAAAAGCGCAGCGGTGATGCTATGTGATGCATGAGAAAGTTGTAGGAAAGATAAATAAACCCGGCTTCCCAGAAATGGCCCTCAGCTAGGCTAATCTGTTCACTGGCAAGCCCATGTCCCTTAATTTTCTCTTCGGTTATTTTCATAGCGTTGATCGCAGCGGTATTCAAATAAATTTCATGAAAAGAACGATGCCAAACTATAATTGGCCGCGTTAGAGAAATCTCATCAAGCTCCTTACGTGAAATCTTACCGTGGAAATACTGATGATATCCCCAGGTAATCAGCCATTCTTTCTTATCCTTCATTAAACTTTCGGTTTCGCGCAATTTTTTCATGTAGGAGTCATGCCCGCTAATACCTTTAATCTGAGCCCAAGGCAGATCCCAATCATCAGGAGTGATAAAATACGTCGGAGCAAGAAATGCAAGTAGAAAAATGTGCAGGTGTGGATCAATCAACCCCGGCATAATGATTTTATCGGTAAAACGTTTATCAATGTTAAAGCCCTGGCCGTTCAGGGCATTTTTAACCTCCTCAAGGGTGCCGACGGCAACGATCCGATCTCCGCTAACTGCGACTGCCGTCGCCGTTGGTTTATCATCATCCATAGTAATTATTTTATTGGCAATATAAATTACAGCCTTATCCTGCGGGGCGAATATCTTTTCAAGAGATTGTAAGGGAAATGTCTGGGCAAAACCCTGCGTTGTCAGAAAACAAAATAATAATAAGACCTTGAATGTTCTCTGCATATTATGCCTCTCCTTTCTTGAGCATAAAAAACACCTGTGTAAACAGGTGGAGTATGAAATTATATGATATTTCTCCAGAAATTCTCATTCGTTAGAAATTATTTCATTATATTATTTATATATTACAGTATAAAAAAATTAAAAACAAGGTTTTTTAGAAATAGGCAATGCGAGAAGCACTTTCTTATGCCTTCCGGGGGTGAATCCCGCAAGGACACCTAGAAATACTGCCACAGAAAGTTCTCTGTATACGGTAAACAAAAAAGCTATTAATCATACGCGATCAATAGCCTTTAAAGACTCCATCATACAAAGAGAGCGATATTACTGAAATCGCCCCTAATGAGAAAACATATCCTGTAACTCTTCAAAAACCGCCCATATTCTTTGTAAAGTTGTTTAGGTATTCTTATTTAAAATGAAACCTTCATTCCGATAATCGGGCCATGCATCAAGGTATCTATTTTAAAACTGTCTTCCTTATGCCGTATATCTAATAAACGGTACCCTGCTAAAACAGTAAAGGTATCGTTAAATTTCCAGCAAAATGTAGGGATAGCCTCCCAGTTAAAACTTCTATCTGCGGCACCGATGTCAGTAACAAGATTAAAAGATAACTTATCGTTAAAAGGTAAATTTATCCCGGCTCCTATCGTCGGGGTAACCCACTCTTTTGTCTTTACTATAACAGATTCCGGATTAGTAGCTCCCAGGTGTTCAATAACATCAAGCCGTACCCTTCCATAAAAATACCTTGCTCCCATAAATAAGTTCCAAAGAACAGGACTCTTCCATTGCCGTCCGACTGCGAATAGATCTGTAAAAACCCGCGTATCAAGCGCGGTATCAATTGAAGCGCCCGCTGCTATATTTTCGCTAGTTTTATGCGAGACATCCAGATAGAGAAAGTCATTAAGTAAAAACCAATTACCCTTAGATATCTTAAAAGCCCCGTTTGCCCCCATCTTTAAATCATGGATAATATCGCCAAATTTTATACTCGAATGTGCGGTTTTGCTACCGGCACTAACATCTCCATCAAGACCGACAGGCCAAAAATAAATGTATAAATCAAGGTGCGTACGATTACCATCTTTGGTATCTTTACCGCCAACAGTTGAATCTGCCGGACCAGAACCGTTTACAATAACTTTACCTGCGGAATCATCTGCGATAACGTATAACGGTAAACTAAACAACAGAATAAATACAAAAAGTAGAATCCTTATTGAAGATAATTTCATCCTCACGATGCCTCCCCTTTCTTTCCTTGCCGCATTTCTTGCATCTTCGCCTGCATCTCAGGACTCAATTGTTTAACAAGCTCTGCGTTGTACGAACCAGTGAGCATTGGCTTTATACTTGGATCGTTAGTTGGATTATAATCATATGTACAAGCACCGACTATCTGCTCTGCCGCGATAGCATATTTACGCGATGTCGCAGCAGGCGTTCCGTCTTTGACTGCCGGATCAACATCTGTCGTAATGATGGAAACAGTGTTGTCGCTGTTAAGGTAGATCTCAAAAGTGCGAAACTGCTGAGGGAAATCCCTTAACGATGCAGTTTCAACCTCCCAGAAACCTTTTTCAGGGGCATTGACCGGATCAGGTGATATAAATGCTTTAACGGTATTTAAATGACGATGCCCCGAGATCCACATGATCAGATTCGGATGGCTTTGCAGTTCAGCAATCAAATTCGGCAAGGTTACAGCATTTTGAGGATCAACCCACCAACCCATCTCGGATTTAGGCGCGGTCACTTCCACACCTATCGGTATGTGCGCAGCGATAATCATGAGTTGGCCGGCAGTATCGCCATCCGCAAGTTCTTTTTTAAGCCAGTCCCAACGCGCCTGGTCAAGAAATCCATGCCCGTGGATATCGGCAGAACCGTCATCCTCCCCTTGGGTATCGTCGAGCACGATAACCTTAATCGGTATATTCGACTTCGGCACGAAGCTATAACAGGCAAAACCCTTGTTGGCATCAGCCAAGCTGAAACCGTGGCCGAGCGGGTTTGTTGATGTTTTAAAAAATTCTTTCAACCACTGCGTTCTCAAAAGTGAACGGCGGTCCGGATCGGACACAACTCTTGGAGGACTCCTGAAGCCTGCGACAGATCCTGCGTATTTGATGTTGCCGTAAGGAGTTGATCCATCAAGTACACCCATATAATAATCAGGGCTATTTATTTTTGTAGGATCTTTTAGGACATCTCCCGTAACCAAGACAGTATCGCTGATGTAAGACTTCCGGAGGAAATCACTCACAGGTAACGAACCGATAAAGAAATGATCATGGTTACCGAGGGCCTGATACCAGGGGATTGTCTTATCAAGCCCTACCGCTTTATAAGGTTTCTGATAATCGATGGTATAAGCCCCCAGATGGGCACCGGAACTTGGGGTGATGACCTTACCGTCAAGGACATCGATATACCATCTTAATTCGTTATACTGCGTGCTGTTGCAGGTATCACCCAGGGAGATACCGAAATCAAATGGATCTTTTTTATGAAGGGCATTTATTGTCTGAACGGCTGCATCAAGAACATGAGTTGTATACAACATAATCCCTGAATATAACGAAACACCAAATGGCGATGTTGGATGCAGGCTTTGGAGATAGATTAATTGGTTAGGAGATTCCTTGTCAGTAATATGGATGTCGGTTATGGTGAAGAAATTTAAAAGTTTTTCTTTTTTAATGGCTGATGCACCGTTATAAGTATCCGGCATAATATCGAGCCGCTTTACGTAATCAATACCTGGGCCATAATGCCAATTACCATAACCGTATTGCCTGTATTCTGAAATTTCATCAAGATGAATCGCAACCGTCGGTTTTGCATCAGGCACAATCACCCTCTGGAACGTCGTAAAGACATCTGGAGCAATGGGGTATCCTCCGAGCTGGTATTGATTTTTGACCACATTTTTTGGACATACTAAGCATCCCCCCAAAGAGAAAATCAATATGCCCAGTAAAAAAACCAAACAGGACTTTTTGAACTCATAAAATAGTTTCATAAAGCCTTCTCCTTTTTATATTAAAATAATTTAATTCCCAGTCGCGTTTGGTATTTCTGGCCGCGAACTTTCGCAAGCAATGCCGCCAGATGGTCTGCCCAGTAATCCATAATATTATAGGCTTTTTGCCAATGCGAAAAATTCTCAAATCCCGCAAGAGAAGAATTTTTGTCTGCCTTAACTGCATCTGAAATAATGATTAACTCTTCTTTACTGGAGGGATCCAGGATGATTCCTTCAAAAGAAAACGTACCTTTCGGCCCGCCGGGTAAAGGTATAGGCGCGTAATGGCCCGCCACCTTAAGCGCTGTGTTAATACCAATATTAACCTCAGAGATATTAATTAATTTTAAACGCACATAAAGAACCTTTTTACCTGCCGTCTCTTCTTTAACCGTAACAACCTGCATAACCCCACCCAAGGCATTAGAAAACCGTTTTAGCATCTCATCGCCGAGATTATTTATATCTTCGTCTGTTACCTTGGTATTGGGAATATTATTATTTTTTACTTTCACTTGAGTTAAATCTACCTTCTCAATAAAAATAATCTCATACGGCCTGAAATCAACACCCGGCTTTACCCAAAGCTGATTAAACCCTTGAATTTTCTCAGCCTGATTTTCCGGAACAACGTTATACCCTTTATCTTTCATACACTGATTGAATTTCTTCTGCTTCAAATCAGAATCTTTAAGATTAGCGGCATCGACTACTACCTGGCAATTAGACTTATCCTTTTTGACCTCCTCAAACGGTTTTTGCGTATTCAGATAAGCCATTTTCGTGGCGCACCCGGATAAGAACAGCATCGACATTAAAATAACGAATATATTTTTAATTTGACATCTCCGATTTTAGAAAAATACCTTTCACGTGCAAATATTATATCGGCAATAGGAAGTAAAATAAGCTCATCATCCTAAAACAAATGCCCCTTATGATTTATTATATTCTATAATATACTCTCTGCAATGGATTTTATCTAGAAAAAGGCTATTGACCATATCCTATCAATAGCCTTTAAACACCCTCTCATTATCCGAGGATAACCTCCCTGTTCCCAAATAACGCTTATATATAAAAATTACCTTTTAAACATTCTACTGCCACAATTCAGCAACATCCGCCTTCACTGCCGCATACAACATTGCCTTTTTTACCTGAAGCAAGAATAGCTGCCGCGCAGCCAACCCCTGCGTTGACCTTGATTGCTTCAAATGGACAATTTTTCATGCAAGCCCCACACTCGATACAGGCATCCTTATCAATGATATTTGCTTTGCCACTTTCCACACTAAAAACTCTGCGGGGGCACACCTCTACACATCTGCCGCACCCAACGCATCTATTAACATCATACTTAAGAGTAACTACATTGGAAAGATATTTCAGCTTCACATGAACCTCCGTAATATATGCACAATTTCCAAAAAAGCTCCACAAGAAACCATTGCCACTATCAAAGGAATGGAATAACGAATCTCTTTTTTGACTCCGGAAAGAGAGGTATAAGTAGAAGCGCCTGTAAAGTTCAAGGCCAAAAATGCAGATATCCCAGAGCTCATAAGAATTAATGATAACCATGTTGTCACAGCCAAATACTGCCCGCTTGCGTAAATGACCCCAGAGCAAATGAACGCGCCAAGTACTCCTCCCTTTAGAGAAAATGCCCTGCCTGGAAGAAATGGCAAGAGCACTGCATTAAAAACCGTACCGGATAGGATCGAAACCAGGAATAAAATTGGCAGCAACCTTGCCTCTCCCTTTAAACCTGCCAAAGCAGGTATTCTTTCTATAAGCATAACTAACCCAATCAAAAGCACTGTCCCTAAGATAGCTATTCTTGCTGCAAGGGCAAGTTCAAGCCAAGACACAGTTAATCTATCGATAACGCCAAAATCAACATGACGCATCTCCGGGCTGGCCTTCATCCCGGCAGCAATATATTTCTTAATATCACTCGCTCGGACAGGACCGTATATTACCTGAAATCCACAAAGCTTCTGCACTGTATGCGCGGAAATGCCAGGCGCGCCAAGTTGAGGAACAATGAGTTTCCTGATACTAATAATCTTTTCTAAGCCCGTCACATTTACCCGTCGCACCAATTCCTCTGTCCCAAAAGTACCTTTTCCAGCAGCACACCAGACATTCACCCCCTTGCTATCAATCACAATAATCCAAACATTGAGCCCTTTGAGCTCTCTTCTAAGTATGTCGAAAGAAAGTTTATAGTTCGCCGAAACCAACACAGGAGATTGCCGATCCGGCTTACCTATAGCATAGATACCAGGTGTTACCGCGTAATTCATACGGCCTATATCCAACCGTACTCTTATTTCACCTGCATAATCACAAAGACTCCATTTAGTTGAAATGACATTAATATTGCCCGCCTCAGTGGCCACACTACCCACCGTGGGAACAGAATAATACTTTATTTCATTGTTCTTCACAGAGCAACCGCAAGAATATTGTTCATTTTCGTTCATAACATTCACCTGTTTTCTTCTACTTTTTGGGTAAACCAACAACTGATCCTAAAATATCTTTCACTACGCCGCCGAACGCTTCAATCTTTATAAGGGTAATACAACACACCTTGCCGTCTCGTTCCCAAGTAGTTACCGCCAGTTTCTCTCCCGGCTTAATACCTGCCTTATCCCTCAAGGTTTTTGAAAGTACCATTTGGCCTCGTTCATCGACAGTCACCAAAGATTCTATCTTTCCCATATTCGCCACGCTAGGCGTACAACACGGCTTACTCTCTTTTTTTCTTGCCATTTTCCCTCCTCAATCCACTGATTCATCAGATAATTCTGATTATACTGAATTATAGTATATAGACATCTAATTGTCAACTATTTTAAAGGTAGCAGGTGATTCCCTGGGAAGGCACCCAGAAATATGATACATTAAGAAGACTCTCTGTATACAGCTAGAAAAAAGGCTATTGACCGTATCAGATCAATAGCCTTTGCACTCTCCAATTATACGAGGAGAAAATTATTACTGGCCCCTTCCGCATGAACTGGGGAGAAACCTCTCGCTACTTACAGGTATGTATTATAAGACTGAATATGGCGGCTATCAAATAAATTCAGGATTCAGAGAGGAGATCCTCACACGTAATCTGTCCTATTTGTCCGGCATTGCTTGGCTTGGAATTTCGTAACCATTTGAGATACATGCATACAGAATATCCGTCCTTGGAAGGCGGACGTTTGTCGCCTTAAGATTTTAAAGAAATTACTTTGCTCTGTCAGCTGCACCTATCTTAACGTCTGTTTCTTTTTTAATCTTTTCGCAATAATAGAGGTCTTCGGAAACGTCTATATTATTATCGTGCCCCAGCTTTTCTAACTTAAAAATAGCGTCTGAAACATAAGATTCTGCAGTGATATAAAATTCTTTCGCTTGAAAGGGTGCTGATGAACATTCCGCCTTACCCAACCAGTCTATGGCTTTTCTATAGCTCGCATTCGCCTCTGCTAACTTGGGATTACGAGATATTTCTTTGCGGTATGGCGTTCCACATGTAGCGCAGCCACTAAGTGAAATAACGGCAACTCCTAAAACCAAGAGACTAAATCCCCTAATATATTTCTTCACTATATTCACCTCCTTGAAATTATATGCTTATATGTGTCATGAGGAGTGGCCGCCTGCTATGGTAAACCCAAGCAGTTCCTCCACGATTGATATAAGTAAAGAAGATTGTTTAGAGACACTATCAATGACTTTTCTTTGTTCCTCATTAAGTGGACCATGCAATCCATCCCGAAGCAATGATACGTTTCCATTAATCACTCCCAGGGGTGTACGCAGTTTATGCGAAAGAAGAGTTAAGGTATCCTGTTTTAGAAATTCCTCATTGCGCGTTGCAGTAACATCCCGCAAAATAAAAACAATGCTTAATAGCTCTCCAGCCGGATTTTTTATCAGGTCCATATTCGCCTCTAAATATAATGCCTTTGCCGTTTCTGATTTTTGGCGCACAATATCAAATGTTTTATGTGCAATCACTAAATCCATAAGAGCTTCTTTGTTTATAGAAACAGAATAATGCGTAAATAGCATTTCAACCAAATTAACATTCGCCGGATCGGTAATATTTAAGTACTTTAAAAACGCTGCATTGCTATCTTTAATTGTATAATCCTGACGGCATATTGCAATGCCATCGCTTATTTTATCAACTATCGCCTTGAACTTATCCTTTTCATCTAACTGCCTAAGATAATAGCTTATCTTGAGTATAGACTTAACTCTTGCTAGTAGTTCAACCTTATCAAAGGGCTTGGAAATAAAATCATCACATCCTGCCTCAAGGGCTTTTACTTTGTCTTCGGTCTCCTTAAGTACGGTTACCATAATTACCGGGATCGCCTTAGTCTTTTCATCGGCACGCAATTTCTCCAACACTTCTATGCCGGACATTTTAGGCATCATCACGTCTAATAGAATAAGATCCGGAAGATCTAAAGCCACCTTAGCCAGTGCTTCTTCACCGCTAGCTGCCTTGACAATTTCATAACCCTGCGGAACAAGATATGCTTCAAGAAGCTCAATGTTCTGGAACTGGTCATCGACAATTAAAATTACTGGTTTATCTTTCATCCTCTATCCCTTAATAAATTGACTGACTTCTTTCGCAAAAGTGCGCGTATTTACCGGCTTACCAATAAAACCGGAATTGGGTATATCTTTGATCTCTTCTCTGCCTTCTGCCATTACAGAAGCAGTCACAAAAACTATTGGAATACCGCTTGTCTCTTTATCCTGACGCAATATCCTGGCGGCTTCGCTACCGCGCATATCCGGAAGTCGCACATCCATAATTATAATATCCGGTTTTTCTTTCCTAGCAATGACAATTCCGCTGGAAGTATCTTGAGCTTCAAATACTTCAAAACCAGCAACTTCCAAAAGGTCTTTTTCCAGCGTCAGATTATTTCCATTGTCATCGACAATTAAGGCTTTCTTTCTCATCTTACGCCACCTTTCTGGATTTAATCGGCAAAGTAAACCTGATTTGGGTGCCTTTACTTAACCCCTCTGATATTACGGAAAACTTCCCTCCATGCAGCTCAACCAGCTTTTTAGAGAGAGGTAAACCGAGCCCCGTCCCTTCAGTTACCCGTGAATATGGAGTATCAACGCGAAAAAATCCTTCAAATATTTTCCCCATGTTTTCAGCTGCAATACCTACCCCTGTATCCCAAACCTCTATTTCTATTTTGAAATCAGTTCTTTTAGCCCGCAAGCCAATTTTACCACCTTCAGGGGTAAATTTTACTGCATTTGAAATCAGATTATAAAGTATTTCTTTTACCTTAAGTTCATCTCCCTCGATATCCGGTAAGTCTTCAGCTATTTCAAGCAACATTTCAATCTTCTTTTTGCTAACCATATCCGCTATCAACAGTGAAATATCATGCAACAGAATTTTCATAGGTAAACTAGATAAAATCAGCTTCATCTTTCCGGCTTCAACTTTTGACATATCAAGTATCTGATTTATCAGCAAGAGAAGATGTTTTCCGCTGGTTAAAACATACTCAACGTACTTCTTCTGCTTCTCATTCAGCGAACCAAAAGTTTCGTCGTATAATATCTCAGAGAAACCATTAATAGAGTTAAGCGGAGTTCTGAGCTCATGCGACATGTTGGCCAAAAACTCAGATTTTGCCCGGGTGGTACGTTTTAACTCAGCGGCTAACTCCTGTAATTCTTCATGGGCTTTTTCCAGGCCAGCTTCTATCTCCTTACGCTCGGTAATATCCTCGATCGCCAGAAGGATAATCCGCTCTTTACCCAGCACTCTTTCAATTTGCCGGGCATTTAAAAGCATTATGCGCCTGCCGATAGTAGCAAAATCGTGCTCCACCTCATAGTTATCAAAGGTTGTCTTTTGGGGAAGGATAGTTTCCAGCAGTTCCCGTAGCTTAGGAATATCCCACTGTTTATTGCCCAGGTCATAGATAAGCTGCCCCACAGTCTCTTCAGGATTTACCTTAAAGAATTCATAGAAAGAACGACTGACGTAAACTACTCTTAAATCTTGGTCCAGAGCGATTAAGGGTTCGCGCACGGTATTAATGATGCTCTCAGCATAGTTGCGGGCGGCATCTTCGGATATTTTAGTTGTTTCCAGCTCTTTTCGGGTCTTTTCCAGGCCAGCTTCTATCTCCTTACGCTCGGTAATATCCTCGATCGCCAGAAGAATAGAATGCGTGTGGTTAGTTTCTCGATAAATCTTACGCGCATTAAGAAGCATTATTCTTTTACCAATATCGAGAAAATTATGTTCAACCTCAAAGTTATCAAAGCTTGTAACCTCGGGAAGGATAGTTTCCAGCAGTTCCCGCAGCTTGGGAATATCCCATTGGCGATTTCCTAAATCATAGATATACTTCTTCTCGGTATCCTCGGGCCTTACCTTAAAGACTTGATAGAAGGAACGATTGGCTGAAATTACCATTAACTTCTCATCCAGAACAATTAAGGGTTCACGCACGGTATCAATGATATTCTCTGCATAGTTGCGCGCATCCTGAGCTAATCGTTCTGTTTTCTTACGCTGTTCAATTTCCTGGTGAAGCTGCTTAATAATCATTCTTTCAGCGACAGTGCGGATTTCTACCTGATTCTGGAGTTTTTGGGGAAATCTTTTTGATTCTGCTTTGTTGCGTTTGAGTTTAGATTTCAAA
>Ga0182027_10005724_pt1 | contig 18792 bp, 19 predicted proteins | sample 712E1DmetaG_FD_121300 | JGI IMG/M metagenome (GOLD analysis project Ga0182027, IMG submission 121300) | Permafrost microbial communities from Stordalen Mire, Sweden - 712E1D metaG (Illumina Assembly) | ecosystem: Environmental > Terrestrial > Soil > Wetlands > Permafrost | place: Sweden...
ATTGGCGTATGAACACGAGCACGGACATATGCCGGAGGAGATTTAACCTATGATGGGTGGTCCCGGCCGTTTCGGCAACATGCTTAATCAGGAAACCCTCAAGCCGCGCAAATTGAGCGAAACGCTCATGCGGCTGGTCGGCTACTTTGGAAGATTCGGATTCGCCGCGTTTCTTGCGATCCTATTCGTGACCATTTCAACGTGGACACAGGTCACGGTTCCTGAACTGACCGGTCAGGCTACGGACTGTTTCCTCGTACCGCTTGGCGCGAACAGCAGTTTCGGCTCCTTCTCAACATCACTCAGCTCTCAGGCCCAAGCATCAGCAGAAAGCTGCTGGATTGTGTCAGACCCTGCCAAGCTCAGCGGCACGAAATGGATCGTTGCCAGCGCTTATCGCATCGGTGGATTCATCTCACCGGCTTTGACCACTATGCAGAATACCGATCGCGTGGCGGGTTTGATCCGATTGATCCTGATCGTGATCGCGCTATTCCTCATCGGCTCACTGCTCACCGGTTTGACTTTCTTCACCATGTCGTGGTCGGGTCAGCACGTTCTGCGTGCCCTGCGTGTGGATGTGTTCGAGCGACTACACCAGCTCTCGCTCAGTTTTTATTCAGTTAACGAAGCCGGCGACTTGATGAGCCGCATCACCAACGATACCTCCGCGATTGAACAGGCGATTTCATTTGCCCTGGTCAATGTCTTTAGCGGCATCCTGCTTTTGGTTTGGGTTGCTTACAATATGTTTACCAGCAACCTGCCGTTCGCCTTGCTCTCGCTGGCCGTTTCGCCGATCATGTTCATTGCGACGATTTACTTCTCCGACCAGGCGCGCAAAGCTTACCGCAAAACCCGCAAGGAGATCGGCAACGTCAACGCCGAATTACAGGAAAGCATCGCGGCGGTGCGCGAGGTGCAGGCTTTCAACCGCGCGGATGAGAACATCGAAAACTTCAAGGGAGTCAACGCCGCCAACCGCGACGCCAATGTACGCGCGGTATCGTTCACCGCTGCGCTTTCACCGACCCTGGAAGCGCTCGGTTATGTAGCCCTTGCCATCGTCACCGGTGTGGGCGGCTGGTATATGCTCAAAGGTCAAACCTTGCTGGGCACAACGGTGACCTTCGGTTTGATCATAACCTTCCTGGCTTACGTTCAACGCTTCAATCAACCCATTCAACAAATCGCGGTTTTATGGGGCAACATACAAAACGCCATCGCGGGTGCCGAGCGCATTTTCGGCCTGCTGGATGAAGTACCCGCAGTAACAGACAAGCCCGGCGCAAAAGCCATGACCGAGATCAAGGGCAAAGTTGAGTTCAATGAAGTCTCGCATGAATACGAAGACGGCGTGCCTGTATTAAAGAATGTCACCTTCACTGCCGAACCTGGACAGACCATCGCCATCGTTGGTCCAACCGGTGCGGGCAAGACCACCATTATCAATCTATTGCCGCGCTTCTACGATGTGACACACGGCTCGATCAAAATCGACGGTGTAGACGTACGCGATGTGACTGCCGAGTCCGTCCGCAAACAAATCGGCATCGTCTTGCAGGATACATTCCTATTCAGCACGACCGTGATGGAAAACGTGCGCTTCGGCAAACCGGGTGCGACGGACGATGAAGTCATGGCCGCCATCAAACTGGCACGCGCCGATACATTCATCGAACGCCTGCCAGAAAAGTATCAGACTGTTTTAGGCGAACGAGGCTCGGGTCTATCCCAGGGACAGCGGCAACTGCTCTCGATCGCGCGCGCCGCTTTGGCGGACCCCCGCATCCTGATCCTCGACGAAGCGACTTCCTCCGTGGACACGCGCACCGAACGTCTTATCCAGAAGGCCTTCGATATTCTTCTCAAAGGCCGTACGTCCATCGTGATCGCGCACCGTCTTTCCACCATCGTCAATGCCGATATGATCCTGGTGATCGATCATGGTGAAATCATCGAACGCGGCAAACACAGTGAATTGATGGCGAAACAAGGTTTCTATTACAACCTGTATATGAGCCAGTTCAAGAAACAGGAAGAAGTCAAAGAAGCCGTGTTTGCCGCAAAGTAAAAAGTAAAACGAAAAACGTAAAAGTCCTCGTCGAATCTCGACGAGGACTTTCTTTAACATTTCAACTTAGCTTTCGTCAACATTTTCTCTTTTCACACCTTTAATACGATCTTCACGCTTTGGCAATTCTTTTAGCCATCTTAACAGCGGGTTCATTGTAAGTCCTTGCACAAAAATGGAAAAAATCACCACGCCAAACGCAGCGATGACAATTTCGGCACGTCCTGGAATCTCAGGCGGCAGACCAAGCACCAGTGCAAGAGCCAGCGCACCGCGCAGTCCGCCCCAAAATAAAATATGTTGATGATTTCGTTCAATCTTTAGTTTCGATCTTTCAAACAAAAGACTCAATGGATAGATTGCGGCGGCGCGGGCTAGCGTCACAACCAGAATTGCAACGATGTCAGGCCACCATGCGTTAGTATAATTTTCCTTCGCCTCACGCAAACCAATCAACAAAAAGATCAGCGAGTTGGAAATGAACGCGGCGAACTCCCAGAAGTCCACCAGCGAGGAGCGCCCCTTATCGGAATAGGAAATGGGGAGGCCAAAGTTACCGATCAAGATCCCGGCGGTCAACGTGGAAAGGACGCCGGAGGCATGAAACTGTTCCGCGAGCAGGAACGATCCGTATGCCGCCACGGTGCTAAGCGCAAGTTCAATCAGATGATCGCTGGTGTTATGCGTCAGGAGCAGAATGAATCCCGCCACCAGCACACCCACCAAGAGACCACCGATGACTGTCCATAAAGTTTCGCCAGCCACATTCCACATGCTGACAGCCTGTCCATTAATAAGCACCAGCATCACGCCAAAACCTACAGCCGCGGTTGCATCATTGAACAGGCCTTCCGCTTCGACCAGCAAACGCAGGCGTCCAGGCACGCCCGCTTTCTTGAATGTAGCGATAACGGACACCGGGTCGGTGGCCGCGATCAGAATTCCAAACAACGCCGCGCTCTGCCACGCCCATCCGGAAAGATAATGCATCCCCACCCCCGTCAACGCCGCCGAAAGGATTACGCCGAGGGTGGCAAAGACCAGAATCACAGGCAGGTTATGAATTAACTCCTTCCAGCGAATAAACAGCGTCGCTTCAAAGATCAACGGCGGAAGCAAAACAGCAAAGATCAAATCGGTCGTCAGGTTGATTGTGGATCTGAAGGATAAAAGAGCCAGTACAATGCCGGTCAGCACAAGACCGACCGTGTACGGAATCCTAAATCGCCGCGCAACCATGCCCACCAGCGCCGCGATCAAAAGCAGAATTTCAATGCTGGCAATGGTAAGTTCCATGACGCAAAGTATAAACGATGATGACCACCTGATGCAGGAGTTCCCAAAGTCGGCGCGAAGTTTGGGAAGAGTGAGTTTATAATTCGCATTATCATAGACCAAGGCAGCCTTTATGAACAACCCCGAATTCATTACTTTTCTTCGCTCCTATCCGTCCTATCCAACCACACATATTCTCGACGATTTGCGCGCCACGGAATATGCCCGTCTGGATGTCGGCGAGCACGTTTACCTCGATTATACGGGGGGAGGATTGTACGCCGAGACCCAGGTCCAGCGTCACCATAAATTATTGAGCGAGCATGTTTTCGGAAACCCGCATTCATCCAATCCGACTTCACTGGCTGCCACACAACTGCTCGAACACGCACGCGAATATGTACTTAAATTCTTCAACGCCGACCCCGATGAATATGATGTGATCTTCACAGCGAACACCAGCGGAGCCTTGAAACTGGTCGGCGAGTCGTACCCGTTCGCAAAAGGCGGGCATTACCTGTTGACGTTCGATAACCATAACTCAGTCAATGGCATACGCGAGTTCGCTCATGCCCGCGGCGCAGAGGTGACCTATATTCCGGTTGCCCTGCCAAACATGCGCGTCGACTCAGCCTCGCTCGAGGATTATTTTGCGCGCGGACAAAAGAACGCGCACAATCTATTTGCTTATCCGGCTCAGTCGAACTTTTCCGGAGTCCAGCACCCGCTCGAATGGATCGAGAAAGCGCACGCCGCAGGCTGGGATGTTCTGCTCGATGTTGCGGCGTTTGCCCCGACCAATTATCTCGACTTGGGCCAGATCAAGCCCGATTTCGTGCCGCTTTCTTTTTACAAGATGTTTGGTTATCCGACCGGTGTTGGTGCGTTGATCGTCCGCAAGCAGGTATTGGGAAAACTCCATCGTCCATGGTTCGCAGGCGGGACGATCACCGTTGTTTCCGTGCAGGGCGATAAATTTTATATGGCTGATGGTCATACCGCCTTCGAGGACGGCACACCTGACTATTTAAATATCCCCGCGGTGGAGATCGGGTTGAAGCATATCGAATCCATCGGTTATGGCGTGATTCACGAGCGCGTGATGTGTCTCACTGGGTGGTTATTGGACAACTTGACTCAAATGAAACATAGTACCGGTGAACCGTTGGCGCGCTTATATGGGCCAACCACAACCGAAGCGCGCGGCGGCACCGTGACCGCCAACTTCTACGACAAAGATGGCAATGCCATTGATCATCGTTATATTGAAAGCGAAGCGAATAAAGTCAACATCTCCCTGCGCACCGGTTGCTTCTGCAATCCCGGCGCAGGTGAAGTTGCACTTGGACTCTCGCGCGTAGAATTGGATGTGTGTTTCAACGGTCCGGGCCACCAGGAACGCGTAACCCTTGACGATTTCCGTCTTTGTTTCGACGGCAAGTCCACCGGCGCGGTGAGAATCTCCGTGGGCATGGTGACGAACTTCAACGATGTGCAGGCATTTTTGGGTTTTACAAGAGGGCTGTTAAAATAGCGAGGCTATAAGCATTAATTCCATTGAAAGTAAAAGTTATTTATAAAGACATATATGGCAGAAAAATGCCAACTAAGGAACGAGATTTATCTTGGTTTGGCAGACATCAAGATAAATAATTTAGATGCACCACACTGCTTGAACAAAGGCTTGAAAGGAGACTCACCATGAACATTCAAGATATCCTCACTATTTACGATTACAACTATTGGGCCAACAAGCGCATTCTTTCAGCGAGCGAAAAAGTAACCGGGGAACAATTCCTCGCACCTGCCAATTTCCCATTCAGCGGATTGCGCGGCACGCTGGTCCACATTATGGATGCAGAATTCGGCTGGCGAATGTTTTTCAAAGAGAATAACTGGTCCGCGCCGGATTTGAAGGAAACCGAGTTTCCAACGCTCGCCGCCATCCAAACACGCTGGAAGAAAGAAGAACAGGAATTCCGCACCTATCTTGCCACGCTCCGCGATGAAGATATGACCAGTCACAAGCATTACACCAATGAAAAAGGCGAACCGCGCAACCGCATCCTTTGGCAGTGCCTGTGGCATGTGGTCAATCACGGGACGCAGCATCGCAGTGAAGCCGCCGCACTCCTCACCGATTACGGTTCATCCCCCGGTAATTTGGATTTCACCGTTTATTTGATCGAGACTCAAAAATCATGAACCCCATAAATGGGCAAACGCGTTCAGCCATCAAACCTGGCATGACCGTCTTGATCGTTTTGAAACAGGATCAGCCTACCGGCAAATTGACCAAAGGCATCGTCAAGGACATCCTCACCAAATCACCCACCCATCCGCATGGCATCAAGGTCCGCTTAATGGACGGTCAGGTTGGACGCGTCAAAGAGATCATTGAATAGCTTCTTTTAGAAGGCAAAAGGGTTTTTGTTTGCGAACTCATTGTTCCACCAAAGGTTCATGATGAATGTTCTCTTTGCTTTTGCTTTTTCCCTGTTCGGATACATAAGCGGATCGCTTCCTTTTTCGATCTGGATCACGCGGCTCCTCAAAGGTGTGGATGTACGCGATTCAGGTTCAGGACATGCCACAACCACCAACACGATCCGGCAGGCAGGCTTTGGAGCGGGAGTACTGGTCCTGATCTTCGATCTCAGCAAGGGGTTCATCCCGGTCTGGCTGGCTTTCCATTATTCTCCTGCCATCTGGATCACACCCCTCACTGCGGCTTGTGTGGTCAGCGGACACTGCTGGCCGATCTTTGCTCAATTCCGAGGCGGGATGGGACTGGCTTGCGCAGGCGGCGGATTATTAGCTGTAAGTCCCCTCTCCTTCCTGATTTTGGTTGCCATGTTGATTGTGCTCGTCCTGATCACCCGTCATCCCGCCCGCGCCAGTGTTCTCGTCGGTGTAATCTCCGCACCGGCGTTATGGCTATTCGGACTGCGCGGCATCGAGTTTTGGATCGCGGTCGCGGCGGGCATTGTGATTGCCTATCGTTTTCTGATCGATTGGAATCGCCGCTATCACGAACTCTGGCTGGATCGCAACAATCCTCACTAACAACCTTTTATCAATTCAGGGTTTTATGATTTGATCAGGATCAAAAATTCAGTAAAGCATTTCATGGATGGAGAGGATGAGAAATGAATCTTTCCGAAATCAAAAAAGGATTTAATCCCGGCCTTCTTTTATCGAGCATCACGGCAGGGGTCATTGTAACCATCATTGATCTCAGCATCGAAATTTCCCTGGCCGCGCTGATCTTCTCAGGCAACTTAAGCCAATTCCTGGCGAGAGGCATTGGCTTAATGCTGTTCGGCGCCTTCGCCATCGGAATTGTCACGACGCTGACCACATCCCTGCCGGGCCTGATCGCTCTTCCGCAAGACACCCCCGCCGCCATCCTGGCGCTGATCACTGCCAGCATCGCGCTCGCCATGAAAAACGCCAAACCCGATGCGCTGTACGCAACGGTTCTGGCAGCCATTGCCATCACATCGCTGTTGACTGCAGTCTTTTTCCTGATCCTCGGCTGGTTCAAAGCGAGCGTGTTCGTTCGCTACATTCCTTACCCGGTGGTGGGCGGGTTTCTGGCAGGCACGGGCTGGCTGCTTAGTAAAGGCGCATTCGGCGTCATGGTCAATGTGCCGTTGATCTTGTCCAACGTGCCGCAGTTGTTTTCTGCGGACAACCTTATTGACTGGGTTCCGGGATTGATCTTTGCCGTTGCTCTTCTATTGATACTGCGTCGTTTTAATCACTTTCTGATCATGCCCGGTGCATTACTGCTGGCGGCGGTCTTGTTCTATGGCTGGCTTGCCATCGCACACATTTCAGTGGCAGAAGCCATGAATCATGGCTGGCTGCTCGGGCCTCTGCCTTCCAGCGCCCTGTTTCAACCCCTCACTTTTTCCACGCTGCCACAAGTGGACTGGTCTGTCATCCTGCAAAACGCCGACAAGATCCTTTCGATCATCATCCTTAGCGTGGTCTCCATGTTGTTGAACGTCAGCGCGCTGGAAGTGACCGTTAAACAGGATATCGATTTAAATCAGGAACTGATCTCAGCCGGATGGGCAAACCTGGCCGGCGGGCTCGGGGCAAGTCCGGTGGGGTATCAAACCCTCAGCCTTTCCGTGTTAAGCCAGCGCATTGGCGCAAAGAGCCGTCTTACGAATCTCGTTACCGCACTCTTATGTGGTGCGGCTCTTTTATTTGGCGCATCCCTGATCTCCTATTTTCCAAAAGCAGTGCTCGGCGGGATGTTGTTCTTTCTCGGCCTTTCGTTCATGGTCGAATGGCTGGTGGATTCGTATAAAAAGCTGCCGGTGATGGATTATCTCCTGGTATGGATCATTCTAATCATCATCGCAACCCTCGGTTTTCTACCGGGCATCATCGCAGGGATTTTCATCGCCGCGATCATCTTCGTCTTCAACTACAGCCGCGTCAACGCCATTAAAAACGTATTGAATGGCGAAATCTATCACAGCAATGTAGACCGTCCCAAAGTTCACCGCAACATCCTAAATAAGAAGGGCGCACGGATTTACATTTTGCGCCTGCAGGGATTTATTTTCTTCGGAACGATCCAAACGATCCTGGAACGGGTGCGCCGCCGTATCGGCGACAAGGATCAGCAACCATTAAAATTCATCGTTATTGATTTTCAACGCGTTAACCGTCTCGACTCCTCGGCAGTTTTTGGCATTACCCGTCTTAAGCAGTTGATGCTATCCACGCAGGTTCAAATGGTTTGGACCAATGTCGCCAATGCAATCCGCCGTCAATTGGAACGCGGCGGGTTGGTGGATGAAACCGATGGCTCATTCATCATCCTGCCGAGCCTGGATCATGGCGTGGAGTGGTGCGAGAATAAGATCCTGGCACAGGAGGGCATCACCGATCTGACCGGATTCATCGAGCGCATGGAAAGCCAGTTGAAACGGACCTTTCCCGGGCTTCAAGCGGTTGACCGTTTAATGAAATACCTGGAACGAAGAGAGGTCAAGCAGGGCGAATATCTAATGCGACAGGGTGACCCTCCCACGGAAATGTATTTTGTGGAGGCGGGCTTGATCACCGCACAGCTTGAATTTCCCGATGGACAAATCCTGCGCCTTCGCTCGATACGCGGCGGTGCAACGGTCGGCGAGATGGGACTCTATCTCGAATCGGTTCGTACTGCTTCGGTGGTGGCGGCACGCCCCAGTTCCGTGTACCGGCTCTCCGCACAGGCGCTGAAAGAGATGCGGGAAAAGGACCCCGAAGTCGCAGCGTTGCTGCACGAGTGGATCGCCCGTTTGCTGGCCGAACGTCTCGCAGATAATAATCGCACCATCGAGGCGCTTTTGGATTAAACGCAAAAGATCAGTCGCCACAAAGACGCGGAGATCACGAAGTTTTTTCCTTCGTGTCCACAAAGAATCTCTGTGTCCTCACCTGCACTTGCACCTGGCGCAAGTGTTGTGTCTTTATGGTGAAATATTTTCGCAAGCCTACTAAAGAAAACGCCTCAACAAATCAATAAAAAGGTTGTATCATTCAACCATTCCAGAGAAAGCGAGGAGAGATGACCTTTAACCTTATTCGTTATTCGCAGCAAGACCCGCAATGGAAGAACACACCGATCGGCCCCGGCCCCGATACGATCGGTTATATCGGCTGCGCATTGACCAGCCTGGCCATGTACGCCAGCAGTTGGGGCTATACCGAAACCCCCGCCACATTGAATAAAAAATTGACCGCCAATGGAGGCATTACAGCGGACGAACTCCTTGTCTGGGGAGCGATCAGCAAGCTGTATCCGCAGATCCAAAATACCGGTTTAACCATATGCAACGGCAACGCACCCCTCTCACAAATCAACGCTTCGCTGGCCGCAGGCCAGCCTGTGATCGTTGAAGTGGATTATTCGCCCGGCCCCGGTTTGCAGACGCACTGGGTGCTTCTGTATGCCCAGCAGGGCAATGATTATTTGGTCCAGGACCCCTATCCTTTCCCGCCGGAGACAACCTCTGTGACATTGATGACCCGCTTCAGCCAGGGGCAGCCGCTTCAAAACGCGATCAAAGCAGTAGCCTGGTATAAATGCAGTGCAGGCGCGTCCGTTCCCCTGCCACCCACCCCGCCGCCATCCACGCCCGTTCCCCTGCCACCCACCCCACCGCCATCCACGCCTCTGCCCCCGGCGATCCAAACCGATTTATACGTTCAACCGCTGGCCTCGGCGACAGCCGGTTTGCGATTGCATTCCCAGCCTTCCGCAGATTCACCTGCAAACGCTGCCGAAATGCCAGGCACGCAACTACAGGTGATCGAAGATAAAACCGGCGCACTGGCAAAGATCGGCGTCAACAACCAGTGGCTGTATGTGGCTGACCCATCCGGCAACCAGGGATACGTCGCGGCTTGGTTCGTGCAGCAAGTTCAAGGTTCCGGATCGCCTACCGTTCCACCGCCGGTTCCTGCACCTACGCCTTCTACGCCTCCCCCGGCCTCACAACCGCAGAGGTCAACGCTCACAGTGATCGATGCTGTCGGGACAGGCGGATTGCGACTGCGCTCGCTGCCTTCACTGGGAGGAATGTTGGTCGGCATCGAAAAGGCCGGTACATTATTAACGATCATCGAACCTCCCGATTCAGCGCTCGCAAAAGTGGGGGTTGCCAACCAATGGATCAATGTGCGTGACCCGAACGGTTTGCGCGGTTATGTGATGGCTTCTTACGTGTCAGTCGCGTAATAATAATTGCTAAAAATGAGATATCCTCACCACAAAGACACGGAGAGCACAAAGTTTTTTCTTTGTGCCTTTGTGATGAAGTCTTTTATCGCAAATGAAAAATAAAAACCCTGTTACGCTCGCCCTGATCCTATGGAGTATGCTTACGGCGCTTGTTGCCGCGAGCATACTCTTTATTTTTTTGCGTTGGGGAGAGAAAGGCTTCGGCCTTTTCATCCAGGAATGGCCGTTGGAAGACCTGCGCATCACGCTCGCCTCGGTAACCTTCACATGGCTGCTGCTGGGAATATTGCTTTATCTCCTGCATGCCAAACGAGTCAATGCGAATAACGGCTGGAGCCTGGCCGGTTTCTTTTTGACCGGCTTCATTTATCTCAATCTATTAAGCGAACGGTTCCGTTACGGCGATTACCAGTATTACTTTGAAGCTGCGTCGAACTTGCTGCAACACAAGCCGCTTCCCAACACGTATTTATATCCACCGCTGTGGGCCACGCTCCTGCAATTCCTAGTGCCCTTTGGCCAGGATAATTTCCTGCTGATCCTGTGGACTGCCAACTTCATTTCGCTGATGGCTTTTTACGTTCTGCTCCTGCGCGTGCTGGAACATTATGGCTTTTCGACCCGGCTGGCTGTCATCGTCACCACCTTGTTCATGTTGATCAATGCGCCTTTATTGCGCACGCTCTTTTATGTTCAGATCAACCTGCACACGCTCAACCTTGTTTTCCTAAGCCTGCTCCTGTACCCGAAACGCGCCTTTCTTTCCGCATTGGCCCTGGCCCTGGCTGTGCATCTCAAAAGTTCGCCGGTTGTCCTGGCGCTTGCCTTCCTATTGGAACTGGATTGGCGCTGGCTGGGATGGTTCGTATTGAGTCTAATCCTGGTTGCGATGTTCACTGTGGCGATTGACGGGGTATCTCCATTTCTGGATTTCATCAGAAGTACACAGGGATTGACCGCGCTGCAAACAACCACCTTCCATGAGACTTCGTTCGATTCTTTCTTCAGATCCATCGTTCCATTCCTTCACCTCGACCTGCTCTGGGCGCGCGTTCTGGCATATGCTTCCAAAGCGGTTCTTTTGGCTACATCATTGTTCATCATGCTCCAATGCGTTCGCCATGAAATCTTTTTCGGTGGAAAAGGGAAAGGTGCGCGGCTCGCCAATGCGTTACCGCCGCTTTTCATTCTGATGACCCTCGCCTCGCCGGTGGTTTGGGAACATCACGCCATCTTCGTGGCGTTATCGTTCCTGCTCCTGCTCAAACGTCTCGAAACGCCAAACGAATGGATTTGGTTCGGCTTTGCATATTTTCTCGAATTCGTCATACCCACATTTGACTTTCTCCCCTGGTCTTATGGACGATTAATCGCACCGCTCATCATCTTATGGTTGATGTGGAAAGCAACCAAGAAGCAGAACGTATCGCAATTCTTCACCACTTTCAACGATTGGTTGAAAAAGTTGCCTGCATTGGAAATTTGATGGTTTGCTATATTGCCACCGTATACCCCATAGTTGAACCGCTCTAATGTAAATTAGAGCAAAATTCTTATCTGAAGTTAGCGAGCAAATCGGAGGTGAGAATGGAGTACTCAGAAAATATCATACGAGATATTGTGATAAAGATAATCTACGACAGACTCGGGGCAAAGGCTTCATTTCAAGGGCAGGGTGAAACTGCAAGGTTCACGATAGAAAACGACTTTGTTCTTGCAAAATGTGCAGCAGAACAGTCCCTCGACTACGACTTACCCAACGGTTACTCATTGTCGCACAAGTCCGATATACTGATAACGATTGTAAGAAAGAACCATGCGCGTGATAAGAGTTACGTTAGCATTGAGATAAAACATAAATCAGCGGTTACCGACCAATTCAAAACACGCACCTTTGATATGTTGCATTTAAAGCAATCGTATGGCCCACAGATATACGGCATCATGCTATTTGTCAGAGCAGGTAAAGGGATTTCACTCATGCAAGCAAAGAAAATTTGTTATCCGTTTGATAAATTTATTGGTATTGATTACTCTGAAGTGGAAAAACCAAGCGCTTGGAATGAATTAATCGCAGCAATTTCAGGCGTTCTCGTTTAGATAAGCACCCTAACACAGCGTGTAATAGGCAAGACACGAATCATTAGAGTTACATCAAGCCATTCAACGCCTTCATCAATACTTCAACCATCTTTTCCAAATTGATCTCTTCCGAAACAATGCGATAGGATTCTGCGCCCATCGTTCTCAAGCGTCCCGCATCGGAGAGCGCCAATCGCATCGTTTTGACCAGCGCATCATTATCATCGGACGAAATCTGCCAGCCGTTGGCTTCACGCACAAGGTCATCCTGGGTACCATCCCCTTTTGCAACGATGATGGGTAGGCCATAACTCATCGCTTCCTGCACGGCGAGACCGCCGGTTTTCGGAATTAGCCCGCAGATGTCTCTGAATCCTTCGCAGATGCAACTGAATCGTCCGCAGATACATCTGAGTCGTCTACAGACGGTCCTGAATCCTTCGCGGACGGCTCCGAATCGCATTCAGAAGCATCTGAATCGCTTGCAGAGGCGTCTGAATCGCAAAACATGACGGGCCTCACAAGTTCTAGAACCTGTGAGGCCTTTTTTATCGAAACGACTAATACTTCAACCAGTCTGATTTCGCCCAAATGGCGATGTCAGGCATGTCCTCGAAAAGTTTCCCAAATTCAGCAGCAAGATTCGGGTCGCTGTACAGTTTTTGGATGTTCTCCAGGTTATCCCAGTCATCGATTGAAAAGAACTCTTTGCCATTTTGAACATTCAGATGGGGATGATGGCCGACATTTCCCATATTTTTACTGAGAGCTGAAGTTTTGGCCACAATCTCATTGTGGATCAACTTGGCCTGCTCAGGGCTGCCCTTCAGTATTCCACGAACAGTAACAATATATTTCATTTCAAGTCTCCTTTGAGTAATATGGTTTCATGCAATATAACGATAGAAGCGCGTGAAACTGTGCGGTGCCGCAGGCGGGTTTTGATATAATCTTTTCGTTATCCCTGCCCGTTCGATATCAGAACCGCATTCACGTATTTATGCAATAAGCAGTAAAAGGAGTATTATGTTCGATACTCAAATGGAACCACCTGCCAAATTCCACCACCAGACCGCCAGCGGGGATAAAGCAGTTTATCTTTCGGCAGCTTTTGCCGGCGACTCCGGCGCATTTGAGGCACTGACAGAACCTTGTCGCCGAGGACAGCGAAGGAAGCATAGCTTATTAACAAGGAGAGAAAAATGGAATATGTAAAATTTGGCAATACCGGTATGAAAGTCTCCCGTTTATGCCTGGGCATGATGACGTACGGATCAAAGAAATGGCGTGAATGGGTTTTAGAGGAAGAGGAAGCCAGACCATTCGTCAAGCGCGCCCTGGAGGCAGGCATCAACTTCTTAGATACCGCTGATGTTTACTCCCAGGGTGTAAGTGAGGAAATACTCGGCAATACGCTGAAAACCCTGGGGGTTAAGCGTGAAACGGTGGTGATCGCCACAAAAGTTTTCAACCCGATGAGCGAGGAGGTCAACGACCAGGGTCTCTCACGCAAGCACATCATGGACTCCATCGATCACTCCCTCAAGCGCCTCAAGATGGATTACGTTGACCTGTATCAAATCCATCGCTGGGATTACGAAACACCCATTGAGGAAAGCATGGCAGCCCTGCACGATGTGGTCAAGGCCGGCAAGGCACGTTACATCGGCGCATCGTCCATGTTCGCCTGGCAATTCAGCAAAGCGCAATACACTGCAACGATGAATGGCTGGACGCGCTTCGTTTCGATGCAAAATCACTACAACCTGATCTATCGCGAAGAGGAACGCGAAATGATCCCGTGCTGCATGGATCAGGGTACAGCGCTCATTCCATGGAGTCCGATGGCGCGCGGATTCTTCTCAGGCAATCACCGCAAAGGCGATTGGGGTGACACAACCCGTGCCAAAACCGACTCCTACGGCCAATCCTTGTATTATCGCGATGAAGATTTTATGGTCGCAGAGCGCGTGCAGGAAGCCGCCAAGCAACTCGGCGTATCGGGGCCGCAAATCGCACTGGCGTGGGTGTTGAGTAAACCTTTCGTTACGGCTCCCATTATCGGTGCAAGCAAGATCAATCACCTGGACCAAGCCATCGGTGCGCTGAAGATCAAACTCCCGGACGAGGTGGTTCAGCGGCTCGAAGAGCCATACCAGCCGCATCCGGTCCGCGATCATAATTAAACGATGCGATTGCTTTATTTGGCGTATCGGATCTATTGCTTCTTCTTTCGCCCCCTTACGCTGGGCGTGCGTGTGATGATGATCCGAGACAAGCAAGTCCTGCTCGTCCGCCACACGTATATGGAAGGATGGTTCCTGCCCGGCGGCGGGGTCAAACGCGGCGAGACTTTGGAGCATGCCGCGCGGCGCGAGACGCGCGAAGAAACCGGGAGCGCGCTAAACAATCTAAGCCTGGTCGGTGCGTTCACCCACTTCAAAGAATGGAAGAGCGACCATAACATCCTTTTCCTATCCACAGACTTTACAGTCAACGGTGAACACGATCGAGAGATTGCGGAAATCCGCTTTTTTCCGCTGGAGGACCTGCCGGCCGGTCTTCCAGCGGGCCATCGGCAACGACTGGAGGAATATCGGGATGGTAAACAACCCGATCCATTTGGCGAATGGTAACGAAATATACATATTCATTTCACCCGTTTATGGTTAAAATAGAAACATGGCTGAATCGTTAAAAATCGTCATTCCCATGGCGGGCTGGGGAACACGCATGCGCCCGCATACATGGAACAAACCCAAACCGCTCGTTGGCCTGGCGGGCCGGACCGCGCTCGATTATCTTCTGGACATGTTCCAGACTGTCCCCGATCCAAAACGAACAGAATATGTCTTCATCGTCGGCCCATATCTCGGGGAAACGCAAATCCCGGATTTCATCGCCAAACATTATCCCGACATTAAGGCGCATTACGTTGTGCAGGGAGAAATGAAGGGACAATCCCACGCGCTATATCTGGCGCGTCAATTTCTCGGCGGGCCGATGATGATGTGTTTCTCCGATACGCTGCTCGAAGTGGATTTTTCATCCCTAGAGCGCGAAAAGAGCGACGGGGTGGCATGGGTTAAAGAGATCGAAGACCCGCGCCGCTTTGGCGTTGCCGAAGTGGATAAGCAAGGCTGGATCACAAAGCTGATCGAAAAGCCACAGACCAAGGAAAATAATCTGGCTTTGGTAGGCTGTTATTATTTCAAGAGCAGTGAAAACCTGATGGCCGCCATCGAAGAACAAATGGCGCGCAACGTGCAGCTCAAAAACGAATTCTTCCTGGTGGACGCCATCAATATCATGCTCGAACGCCACGCGGTAATGCGCGTCGAAAAGATCGAAATCTGGCTGGATACTGGAACGATCGAGGCGACACTGGAGACCAACCGGTATTTGTTGGAAAGAAATCACCATAAAACGCAAAGCAAAAAACGCAACGGCGTAAAAATCATCGAGCCGGCGTTCATTGACGAAAGCGCCGAAGTCGAAGACTCGACGATTGGGCCGTACGCTTCGATTGGAGCAAATTGTAAAATCTGCGGAAGCCACATTGAAAACAGCATCATCGAGGCGGAATGCGAGATCAAAGACGCGGCGCTGAACGGCTCGATGGTCGGCAAGCAAGCCAAAGTGGTGGGCGCTCGCCCGTTCAAAATCGAGGGAAAAGGCACAACAGATGTCTACACGTTGAATATTGGAGATAACAGTTCTGTTATGTTAGGGTAGTGAGAATGTCACTACCTTTTTTTATTTTAAAACGCTAGAATAGTGAAAATGATGGATATTGTAGAATGCCGTTCCGATACCGAATTTGCAGAACGCCCCCTGGCTTTAATGTGGAACGGAACCCGTTATGAGATTGCGGAAATCGTCGCCCGCTGGCGCGGACCCAACGAAAAGGGATTTCGCGTCAAAACAGCCAACGGGTCCGCTTTTGAGTTAACCTATCGGGAAGTTCCCGATGAATGGCAAGTACAACCAATTTGAACTTGTCATTGCGAGCGATCCGAGGAAACCGGGCTCGTTCGCAACGACAACCGAGCATTGGAGGCTCAATGGTCAATCCTCAAACTTTGCAAGAACTGTCCAATACCCACAGACTTTCAAAACGCGTTGCCGGTCTGAAACCGTCCGGAATCCGCAAGTTCTTTGATATTGCTGCAACGATGAAGGATGTCATCTCGCTCGGCATCGGGGAACCGGATTTCACCACGCCGAAGCCCATTCTCGAAGCAGGCATCCAATCCCTGCAACGAGGCGAAACGCATTACACATCCAACCAGGGCAAAATGGAACTTCGCCAGGCCATCGCGGACAACATCCTGAAACTGTATGGCGTGAAATATGATCCGGCGACGGAGATCATTGCAACCGTAGGCGTATCGGAAGCTTTATATCTGACGTTTACCGCCATACTGGATCCCGGCGACGAAGTCATCATCCCGACTCCATGCTTCGTATCCTACCAAGCGGAAGTGATCCTGGCCGGCGGGGTGCCGATAGAAATCCCAAGCCGGCTCGAAAACAATTTCCAGCTTGACCCCCAGGAAATTCGCAAAGCGATCACATCGCGAACGAAAGCCATTTTTATCGGTTATCCATCGAACCCAACCGGCGCAGTGGCAGAGCGCGAGGTGCTGCTTGAGATCGCGAAGATGGCGGAACAAAACGATCTATTGGTCGTATCGGACGAGATCTACGACCGGCTGGTTTATGATTTCAAACACGTTTGTTTCCCTGCGCTCAGTAACAGCATTCGGAACCGCACCGTGTTGCTGGGCGGTTTTTCCAAGGACTATGCAATGACGGGCTGGCGCATTGGATACGCGGCCGGGCCGGCGGATATCATCAAAGGGCTGGTGCGCATTCACCAATACACCATCATGTCCGCACCGACCACCGCCCAGGATGCAGCCATCGAGGCGCTGAAAAGCGGCGAGCCCGATGTCCAGGAAATGGTAACGGAATATGATCGCAGACGCCGATTGTTGGTCAGCGGTTTGAACCGGCTTGGGCTGAAAACATTCGAGCCGCGCGGCGCGTTCTATGCTTTTCCGAACATCACCGCTTCCGGCATGGACGACGAAGTGTTTGCCCAAAAACTGCTCGAAGAGGAACATGTAGCAGTCGTGCCGGGCAATTCATTCGGCCCCGGCGGCGAGGGATTCGTGCGAGCCTGCTATGCCACCTCCTATGAACAAATCGAAGAGGCTTTACGCCGCATGGAAAAGTTCATGAGCAGGTATGGATGACAACCTTGAGTTTTGAATGATCCCGGAATACAGGGGGATGTTTAAAAAGTCTAACAAGTCTGACAAGTCAAAGGGGATAAATCCACTGCTCAGGTTATGGGAGGGGCCGTCTAAAAGGAAGACAGCCCCTCCTATTTTTAAGGCTGACTGATCTTGATCCAATCAAACCCGACTGTGGCCGGAGGATACGTAAATGATGAAACCGATAGTCCCACTTTCCCACTGCGCAAAACATATTGATTATCGTCAATCTGACGCGTCTTGATATTATTGATATACAGGGTCAGCGTGCGTCCCTGACAAATTGCCGAATATTGATTGGTATCCTTGCCCTGTAGGATTTTATTCGAGCCGCCGTCTGCGATCAGACTGTAGATGATTTTGTTGTCGGGAGACTTCTCGGCGTAAAGGATATTGTACAAGCCGCTATTCGCAATACTGAACTCATACCAGTGCCCATCCGGGCTGTAGCGGCAAATCAGGCTGATATTGTTATCGTTGGTGCCGCGATTTTCTGCGCTCACATCAATGCGAACATCATCGTACGTCTGGGCATTATAAATGGCATACACCCATTCAGCCTTCCCCTGCAGGTTAAAGACCAAAAATCCATCCTGAATACCCAGGGTCATATCGCCCGGATCACTCTGCATCACTTGATGGTTTTTCCCGGCAATGACAAAATGGGACCAATTATCAAAGCCGCCATTGAAATCCTCCTGAAAATATTTGGAAGGCGCCTGTTGCGTTGAAGTAGCGGCAGGCTGGCTGGTTGCACTGACTTGAGGTTGTGAAGGTGGCGGCTGTGACTGTGAAGGTTGGGGGGCGGCTGTAGTACCCAGACTCAGTGTACTGCATGCCAGACTGACAAACAAAAACACGATGAAACCGAGGGGGGCAACTCTTTTCCTTAGCATGGACATTCTCCTTTTCTTCCAATTGAATCAAGCCATGCAAAATATACCATAAACGGGACTGCGATTCAACAAGGAAACCTTCCCCCAATAGTAGGGGGAAGGTTTCCCGTGAAATGGTGGAGATGGCGGGAATCGAACCCGCGTCCGAAAGATTCGACCCTCGGAACTCTACGAGCCTAGCCTGCCGATATTCCTCGCCACAGGGATCCCGGCGGGCAAGTAACCCTGCGGCCATCTGCTGATCTTAGGCGCATTTAGCAGAGTCATGCGCGGCACTTCGCCATTGTTTCGCCCGATCTGCCACCGGACGAAGAGCGGTGACAGCGGACGCGGCCTCATCAAAGGAGGCCGGCTGTTACGGTCTCACCTAAGCGGCGAGGGGCATAGCAGCGTAAGAAGTGTTATTGGCACTTGATTTTTTGCGCTGAG
>Ga0182027_10005725_pt1 | contig 18790 bp, 16 predicted proteins | sample 712E1DmetaG_FD_121300 | JGI IMG/M metagenome (GOLD analysis project Ga0182027, IMG submission 121300) | Permafrost microbial communities from Stordalen Mire, Sweden - 712E1D metaG (Illumina Assembly) | ecosystem: Environmental > Terrestrial > Soil > Wetlands > Permafrost | place: Sweden...
CGCGTACGGCCAAGTCCCTCCTCGATGAGAACGAGGATCTCGAGAAGGGTCTCGAGGTTTCCCCGTTCCTCGCCGAGTTCGCGAACACCATCGCTGAGGCTTCGGATGCCTCGATGAGCGAGGTCCGCAAGGGCTTCGACGAGCAGAAGTCGTTCAACCGGAAGCTCCAGAAGGCCATCGTCACGATGGGCAACATGATCATGGAGCTTGGCGGCAAGGTCGAGGACTACGGCGACCAGCCTGCCACTGCGCGCAAGACCGTGCTCAACAAGAGCGAGTTCCAGGAGCGCGAGTTCCAGAAGAGCGAGGGGCTGCCCCAGTTCAGCCGTGCTCAGGTGCTCAGCGCCCTCACCGACATGGTGGTGAAGGGCGAGGCCGACGTGGACCCGATTGCGGTGTCCTCGTACGAGTCCACTGGCTACCTGGACCCCAGCCTCGTTCAGCGGGTGAATGCCCGCCTCGTGAAGGGCTAGTCCAACGTCAGCGTTTAACAAGCTGACCAGGAAGTGAACTTCAAACAGGAGTACTTAACATGAGTGGCAACATGGTTTCACTGAAGGACTACGAAGGGATCCAGGGCTTCGGCTTTGGTTCTTCGACGGATGTCGAGCAGCTCAACAAGGCACTGAGCGCAGGTTCGGGTCGCGCGCCTCTCAGCACTGGCGGCGGCGAGATCCTGAGGGTCGAGTCTCTGGAGGCAACTCTCCGCGTCACGACCTACACCCTGGGGCACATCAAGTTCTGGAAGATGCTCTCCAAGCTCCCGGCGTTCAGCACCTCCGAGGAGTACAACCTGTTGCGCGACTACGGCTCTAATGCTGGGGCGTTCACCAACGAAGGTGACCTGCCCGAGTCTCAGGACAGCGTGTACGAGCGCAAGTCGGCGATGGTCAAGTTCCTGGGGACGACCCGGGAAGTGACCCACCCGATGACCCTGGTTCGCCCCGCTCACGGTAACGTGATCGGCCTGGAGACCCAGAACGGAGCCATCTGGCTTCTCGAGCGGCTCGAGCGCGCCCTGTTCGGTGCCCGTTCCGACATGGTCAGCCAGGAGTTCGACGGCCTGATCAAGCAGATCCTGGACGGCGTGGGCATCACCACCCCCGCCACCATGCTCTACGACGCAACCGACGTGCTGGCGGCGGGTTCCGAGACGGTGGTCATCGACAAGCGCGGTGGGGACGTGACCGAGGATGATCTCGAGACCGTCACCAACTTCGTCGTCGAGAACTACGGAACTCCGACCGACCTGATGTTCGCTCCGAAGGCCATGAGCAACATCGCCAAGCAGTTCTACCCCCGCGAGCGTGTCAACCTCCCGGCCCCCCAGGATGGCAAGGTGGGCTTCGCGGTGACGAGCTTCCTGAGCCAGGCCGGCCTCATCCAGTTCCACCCGGACATCTTCCTGCGCCCGGGTCGTGGTCAGGGCGTCTGCACCGCTCCGACTGCCCAGACCAGCCCCAAGGCCCCCAACGCCCCCACCGTGGTTGCAGGTGCGGCTGCTCCCGATACCAAGTCGATGTTCAAGGCGGGCTCGACTCCAGGTGGCACGTTCATCTGGCAGGTCACTGCGATCAACCGCTTCGGCGAGTCGACTGCGGGTGCCTCGGGTGCTCAGGCTGTGGCGAACGGCAGCAGCAGCCTTCTCACCATCACCGATGGCGGCGGGACGTACCCGGCAACGGCGTACAAGATCTACCGCTCCATCGACGGCGGCGCGGCGGCTACGTCGCTGTACCTCACGATGATCGCTCGTCCAGGCGCAGGCCCGATCACCTACACGGACCGCAACTGGTTCCTCCCGAAGTGCTCGAACGGGCTCCTGGTTCAGAACAACATCCAGAACTTCAGCGTGCGCCAGTTGGCCCCCATGCTGAAGATCCCGCTCGCCACGGTCGCCGCGAGCATCCGCTGGATGCAGCTCCTGTACCTTGTCCTGGTTTTGTACACTCCGCGTAAAAATGTTTTGTTTATCAACGTGAAGGACAGCTAGTTGATGAACGAACAGCATCTTGCTAAAAGATGCCGCTGGGAGTAGCTTGAGGGTGGTTGAGCTTGTTGCTCAATCACCCTCATCTATTTAGGAGCCTTACTTATGGGAAGGCCTGCTACTCTCGAAGAGTGCGACAAGGTGTGTCCAGTCTGTAAGAAGGTGTTCCACTGTACGACCCATTATCAGATTGTTAAACAAGAAGTGTGCTCTAGGCAATGCCGTACGCATGGTAACGGTAGGCCTGTGGAGGCCTACTTCAGACCATGCGGCACATGTGAAAAACCTATGAGGATCACTCCTTGTTTCGAGGACACCAAGCACTACTGCTCTTACAAGTGTGCTGCCGCTGCAAAACCCAGCGGGTCAGACAATCCAGCTTGGAAGGGCGGCAACTCCTTCTACTGGAAGAAGAAGTGTAGGGAGAGGGACAACTGGACCTGTAGGAGGTGTGGGTCTCACGCTACTGGCAAAAGGTTCCATGCTCATCACATAATTCCTAGGGGTTTCGGAGGGGTAGACACTCTGGATAATTTGGTCGGCTTGTGTAATGTTTGCCATGCCGCTGTGGAGAAGGAGTTCTACTCTGCCATCGTGAGCCTTATCCCTGCGGGGAAACTTGCTACACTGGTGTCAGAAACTAAGAAGAAGTACCAGGTAGTCCCACCCAAACCGTTCAGCTCACCTGAGGAAAGTTAACATGAAGCTCTATCACCCGAAGCTCCGAGACGCAAAGGTCAACGCCCCCCATGGCGAGATCAACATCGACAAGGAGGGCATGTGCGAGGTCCCCGATGAGGCTGGCGAGGCGCTCATGGGCATCGGCTACTGCAATCCGGCCAACAAGCCCATTCCTGCCCGCAGCGTGAAGTACATCGATGGGAAGCTCATCAAGTCCCGGAACGTCGTGCTCGGCGTGCCTGAGTCCATCTCGGACGAGATGTTCGTCAAGATGCAGAAGATGTTCGAGATGATGCTGGCTGAGATGGTGGCCGACAAGAACCTCGACGCTCATCTCGACGAGAAGCTTCGCCCAGCTCCTCTCATGACCCCCAAGGCGCAGGAGCCTGTGGCTGCTCCCGAGCCTGTGAAGGCTCCTGAGGTCGTGAAGGGCCTGGCTGACGTTGATGAGGAGATCAGCGACAAGACCTCCAAGGCTCCCGTCAAGAACTTCCCCAAGAAGAAGTAGTCAGGAGGCCTCTCGTGCCGACAGTGCCAGATCCGTCGCAGCTTGGATTGTCGTTTGAAATAGCAAGCGACATCTCTGACCTGTCGGCCGAGTACCTCAAGCGAAACTACCTGTGGTCCTTGGACTTCGTGGACCACCAGCATCGGCCTCTGCCCAGGGACTTCTACGAGCAGAAGCTGGCTTTCGCGGCAGCCTGCTTCGAGCGGGAGACCAAGATTCGAGTTGTTCGTCGATTGGTCACTGACGAGAAGCATGACTACTATGTTAACGATTACCAGCTCTTCGCTTGGATTCAGTTGTTCGAGTATCCGGTAATCAGCGTTAACAAGATTGGTGTCATCTACCCCACAGGCCAGGAAGTGTTCAACTTCCCTCTGGAGTGGGTGAAGCTGATGGAGCAGCACGGGCAAGTTCAGCTTGTGCCCACGAACGGAACCCTGTCTCAGGTCATCCTTGGGCGCGGGGGTTCATACCTTCCCCTCATCTACCAGAACATTGGCTACCTGCCTCAGCTTTTCCACATTGATTACACAGTGGGATTCGCCAAGGACAAGTACCCGATGGACATCCTGGATGCCATCTGCAAGCTGGCTACCATCGAGGTGCTCAGCATCGTAGGTGATTCCATCTTCCCGCCTGGGGTGACCTCCATCAGCGCCGGTATCGATGGACTCTCGCAGGGCATCGGCATCCTCAACAACGGGCAGCTTCCTGCGGTCTTTGCTGGCCGGATCAACCTCTACCGGAAAGAGCTGTACGGGGAACGCACTCAGGTTGAGGGTGTCCTTTGCCGGATGCGTGACGAGTACAAAGGCATTCCTCTCTCGGTTTGCTAGGTGTTAAATGCCTCTAGCTACTACTGATTGGAGCAACGTTCCTCAGGCAGCCATGATGGATGCCGAGTTGAGCATTGCCCAGATAAAGGGAGACGGCTACGAGGTCATCTGGAAGAAGTCGGTTCCTTGTCCAAATCGCATGCTTAACAAGGACGACCACGACCTCAACTGCACTCTCTGCGATGGTACTGGGTTTCTCTTCGATTCCGGCAAGGTCATCAAGGCTCTGATGACCTCCATCAGCTTGAAGCAGACATTCGCGTCATTCGGCAGGTTCGACATCGGGATGGCGATCATCACCGTGGAGCCTGAGCACAAGTTCTCGTGGTGGGACAGCATCGAGCTGCGTAAGAACAAGTGCGGAGATGATGTTACAATAAGGTACAGCGAAGTTCTTCAGCGTGGCAAGAATACTCTGGTGGACAAGACCAAGTATCAGGGGGTCTCGGCTGTACGCTTGGTTGATGCTAGTGGAGTAGATTATACGGCAGATGTGGACTTCAAGTTCACGACGGACAGCAAGATCTCTTGGGACGTACTCAACGGCTCCCACCCTGCTACTGGGGTGTTCTACTCGCTCTCCTATCTCTGCCACCCGAGGTACGTTATTCTTGATTTGGCCCATCAGTTCCGCAACGCCCGTTCTCGTTCTGCTGATACCAAGGGTCTAATAGAGTTCCCAGTGCAGGGTATTGGGAAGCTCGACTTCTTGATCGGCGACGAGAGCAAGAAATGAGCATCACCATAGCTACAGTGTCTATCGAAGTCCCTTCGCTCACCAAGGAGCAGAAGCAGGGCATCCTCACCGGGCTCGCCAATCACGCTGTCTCCTTCCTCGAGAAGGAAGCCAACCCCCTTCTCAGCAGGATGACATTTGATGTCTACAAGAGGGCTCTACACTCAGAGGGCAGTGTTGTCATGGGGGAAGACGAGGTTGTCATTACACTGAAGCGCCCACCTACTGGCTTCGACCCTAACTGGTCAGAGCAGGGTCGCGCCAGCTATGACATTAAAAAGGGGTTGTTGGCTGGCAGGAAGGTTAAGGGGAAGACGACGAAGTACGTTGACGTTCCTTTTCGCCACGGAACTCCCGGTACCAAGGGTACTTTCAAGGCGATGCCGAAGCAGGATTTCGAAGTGATTAAAGCTGCCCTCGGGGCTAGTAGCCAGAAGATGACAGCAGGTATGACCAGCACAGCGGCTGCTGCCAGGCTCGCCAATGCAACCATCAGAGGCCCCAAGCAAGCTTTGATTGGTCCCCAACGGCAGGGCGGCAGGAGCGTCGGCGTGTTCTCTGGGATGCTTCAAATTAACAAGCAGTACGAGAAGTCGTCTGGCACCCAGTACATGACAATCAGGAGGGTGTCGATTAATTCAGACCCTGCTTCGTGGCGGTATCCCGACATTAAAGGGATCCACCTGTTTCCGAAGGCCGCTGCTGATGTTGAGAAGTTCGGGGCTGCCATCATACAAAGCGTGTCCAAGAGGCGCTGATGCTCGTCGTTCCAGAACTCCAGATCGAAGAAGTGCTGCGTAACGGGTTCGCAAAGCTCGAGAAGCAGATCACTATGCTCGACGAGCTTCTGAGCGCCTATCCAAAGAAGATGCGAGATGAGGCCAAGAAGTACTTGGTAGGCCACAACATCTCTATCGTTCAAGGGTTCCCCAAGGGTGGCTTTACGCTTCCTATTATTGCCATCGTAGATGGCGGCGATAGGGAAGCTGATGACAAGGACACTCTCAACGACTTCCTCATGAACTGGGAAGTCGAAGAAGGGGATCGCGAAGAGCTGGAGCTGTACGGCATCGCTCGTCAGGCCAACTATCAGCTCCTGTGCCAGAGTTCTGACCCACGGCTGACGCTGTACATGAAGCTGTTTGTTGACACACTCATCATTCTTAATAGACCAGTGCTGGAAGCACACGGGATGATGAATATTATTACCAGCAGTTCTGACCTTTCTTTCGAGGCAAATCTTCTCCCTGAATGGGTCGGGGCTAAGATGGTCACGCTGTCTTGTTTGCACTATCATGCAGTGCAGGTCAGCTCTGAGCTTCTCACCCAGCTAGTCGTCACGGTTACCGTGGACTGAGGTTTGAAATGGCAAAGAATACCGATAACTCCGGAGTTGTTGCGACGACCGAAATCAAGGACGCCTCTGGCGCGCTGATTAACGGTTTCAAGGGCCCGCCTGAGCAAGCAGTCACTGTCAGGGGGACGGGTGACCAGACGCTGACCATGTACTGCAACTCTCGGAACGTTCCTCTCCAGAGTCGTGCAGGGATGCGCGCCTTCACGAAGATGCAGATGGCCTCGCAGCAGGAGTGGGACGCCATCTTCAAGAAGTACTAAGCCTTCTCCAACGCAGCAACGAAAACGGAGTTTAATATGTCCTTCCAAGTGCTGTTCAACGGAGCTGTGTTGGTTCGCCCCGGTGGTGCCACCAATGTCGACGCCTCGGCGATGACGGGTGGTGGCCTGTCTGGCGATGGCGTGGTCGGTCTGGTCGGTGAGTCTGATGCCGGAGCCCCCAACACGGTGTACATCTACCGTGCTGCTGCTGCTGAGGCTGCGAAGGCGTTGTTCCGAAGTGGGCCTCTCGCCGACGCAATCGGTCTGGCGGTTCAGCCTGCAAACGACAAGGTCATCACGACTGGCGCTCAGCAGCTCGTTCTCGTGAAGACCAATCAGTCCACTCGCGCAACCCGGACTCTGTCTGGGGTTGGGACTGCCGCTGGAACGTCCGCTGCTGGCAAGGCGGGCCCCTACAACCTCGAGCCCAACCAGACCGTGGTGTTCTCCATCGATGGCGCAGGGGATGTCACGAAGACGTTCACGGCGGTGAAGGCCACGAAGGCTGGTGCTGGTGCTGCGGCCACGTACGACTCACCTGACACCAAGACGCTGCTCATCAAGGTGGACGGTGGGGAGACGCAGACCTTCACGGCCAACGCAGGCTGCACCGCGTCTGCTGCAACTGCGGCGCTCATCAACACCCAGATCCGTGGGCTGTCGGCTGTTGTGAACGGATTCCAGGTCGACCTCGTGTCAGACCTCCGAGGCAAGCTCTCCAGCATCGAGATCCTCGCTGGAGGCACCGGGAACGCAGTGTTCGGTCAGGCCACTGGTCTCGTCAACGGAGTAGCGGGCAGCAATGTTAACAACATTGACGCCGTGACCGCTGTCGAAGCTGCTACGGTGCTGGCCTCGACTGGCTCGGTCATTGCCGGCGACCCTGTGACCATCACTTCGGTTCAGGTTGGCGGCACGTCGAGCATCGAGGTGAAGGTGGCCTCCACGGCTACTGACTTCGGGTTCGACAACGTCAAGCACAGCGGCAACGATCCTGTCTCCGTGATGACGCTGACCTCGAAGGAGTACGGAGCCCACACGAACAAGATCGCTGCCCTGGTTGCTGAGGGTGCAGGTGGACACTCCATCGAGATCAGCTACGAAGACGGGCTCAAGAGGATCGACGAGACCAGCCCCAACCTCGGCATCACCTCAGAGCTGACCCTTGAGTACATCGGGGCTTCGGCGACGGCTGTTGCTCAGGTCACTGCCACTCAGCTCATCGTGACCCTGTCTGGCGGCTCGGGAGGCACGCACATTCAGGCGGATGGCTCTGCTGACCTGGTGGTCCCGTTTAGCACCTACAAGACCCTCCAGGAAGTCATCAACTACATCAACCAGCAGACCGGCTACACGGCAGTCGCTGTGACCACGAACCCCTACACGTTCGACCCGGTGCAGCTCGATTATGTTACCGGCGTGAACGTGAAGAACACGGTGGCGGCGCTCTACGCGCAGTTGTTCCGGATGATCGACTGGATCAACAGCAACAGCTCGCTCGTCACTGCCACTCGCAACCCTTCGACCGGCACCACGGCTCCCGCAACCACCAACGGTGCTCACCTGTCTCTGACGGGTGGTGCTCGCGGTGTCTCCATCAACAGCAACTGGCAGGATGCGTTCAACGCCATGATGGCGCTTCGCGTTAACAACGTCGTTCCGCTGGCGTCCGAGAACCTCGCGAACCTGGCCCAGGGTTCGTCGGCCACTTTCGCCAGTATCGCTGCCATGGCTGACGCCCACGCGGCCATCATGTCGTCCACGATTGGCAAGAGCGAGCGTCAGAACTTCATGGGCATGAAGGGGACCAAGACTCAGGTGCTGGCAGAGGCTGCGCTGCTGAACAGCTTCAACACCTGCCTCACCTGCCAGCAGGTTGGGGTTCTGGATGCCTCGTCGAACCTGACGGTCATGCCTGAGTGGGCCTTCGCGGTTCAGTGCGCCGGAATGAGGGCTGGGGCTGAGCTGGGAGAGCCTCTGACCTGGAAGTACGTCAGGGCCCAAAGCCTGACCCAGGACGCCTCCTGGAACCCCCAGGACGACGGGGATGACATGATCCTCGGTGGTGTCCTCATCGCCGAGGATACGGGCAAGGGCTTCCGCATCATGAAGGGCGTTACGACCTACACGCGCGAGGACAACAACGCCTACACCGAGGAGTCCGTGGTGTCCGTCTGGAAGAACGTGGCCTACGAGCTTCGGACGCACCTCGAGAACCTGTTCATCGGGCGCAAGCTCAGCATCAAGAACGTGAACGCCATTCGGCAGGAGGCTGATGGGAAGCTCTACGAGATGCGCGATGCTGGCGAGATCGTGGACTCCATCATGCCCGATGGTTCCAGGCTCCGGGCTTACCGGAACCTCACCGTGAGTGCCACGGGTGGGACGGTCACGGTCTCGGTCACCTGTTCGCCTGTTGAGGGCATCAACTGGATCCTCAACAACATCTACCTCGTTCCCGCCCAGATCAACGTCTAGGCACCCTGGTAGCCAAATCGCTACCTTGAAAGGAGTAACATAAATGCCTTCGCAGACTTGGACTGGAGCACGCTGTATCTTCCGCATCAATGGCGCAAAGGTGGCTTTCGCATCAGGCTGCGACGGCACCGAAGAGGTCGTGTACGAGCCCGTTGATGTCTTGGACAACCTCGAGGTCTTCGAGTACGCCCCTGTTGGCTACAGGGTCACGTTCAACTGTGCCATCTTCAAGACCGTGCGTGGCCTGGCAGGGGCCAAGAAGGTCCCTGAGGGGCAGCTCTACGGCTCCGTGAAGCAGATGGGCATCATGCCGCAGCAAGGCCTCGACCTGAACAACATCATGACCTCGGGTTGGATGAAGGCCACTCTCGAGGACAACCAGACGCACCAGACCCTCAAGCAGATCGAAGAGGTGAAGTGCGCTACCAACAACTGGTCGGTCACGGCTCGTGGCATCGTCGGCGAGAACCTCACGTTTAATGCAATCCGCATTCGTGACGAGTCCGAATTGTCGTAGCCGAAGGTTCTTGACAATTTAGTAGCCACAGTCTAGCGCGCATGACCAGGATCAGCACTTTCACCGTGTTTCAGGGACCCCCTTCAGTACGTCTACATGGAGCGCCACAAGCCTGAAACAACGGCTTGACGCACAAGGCTGTCAATGTTCAAGTGGGCATGATCCAGTACGGGTCGTGCCCACTTCTCTAGGAGGTCAGCTCAAATGAGTGATGTTAAAGCAGTAGTTCCGATGTCAAACACGAAGACAGTAAACGTGGAGTACCGTTCCCCAGAAGACGGCAAGATGTACGCTGGGGATTTCACGTTCAAGCGCCTGACCATCGGGGAGATCGCGAAGGTTGGGGTGGAGACGGCCAGGCTCAACGGTGACCAGGCGAATGTTGATCCTGGGACTGACTACATCAACACCGTGCTCGCCACTCTGAAAGCCTGCGTGGTTCCACCGGTTCCTGTGTGGTTCTCAAATCCTGAGGCCCTGTATGAGGTGAAACTCATCCAGCTTGTCCACAAGAGGTACATGGAGTTCGAAAGCTCCTTTCGCGTGGATGAGCCAGAACAAGCTGAGGGGGTACCGAAGGCTAGCGAAGTCGCGCCTCAAGGATGATTGGCTTCGCCGATGGTGGTGCAACAAGTACAAGGCACCACCTACAGACCCTAGGTATTTGGCCTACACTCCAGATGACTTGTTAATAGAGTATCTGGAGGATGGTTACGAGGCAGGCTCAAAGTATCTCACGCAGCTTGACTGGGAAGACCCGGATGAAGGGTTCAGCCCTACAGGCAACAGTGAGATCGATGAGATTGAAAGACGCCTCGACATGGGAGAAGATCCCGAAGTAGTCCTCGCTGGTTGGGGAGATGGAGGCAAGGCCCAGACAATGGTGCCTTCTGCGCCGTCTCCAGATGCGAAGGACGATGAAGACATCGACGACTCCTACTTGTCGCCGTCTGAGGCTCAAGATTCCAACGGGCCTCTGGTCTGGAAACCTCGTTAATCTAGGAGTTCCCCGTGGCCGACGCCAAACTCAAAATTGGGATCCAAGCTGCTGACAAGTCCCAAGCCAAGAAGGCTGGCGAGGATTTTGCCAAAGAGTTTGCAGCGGGGGCCACGGGGCAGCGTGCTCAACTCAAAGCAGCAGTTGAAGAGATTGCAGGCCTTAGGTCGAGGTCTGCCTCTCTTCGTAAGCACAAGACCCCTGCGGCCGATGTAGAGCGGTTTGTAATAGGTGCAACTCGCAAGGAAGTCACCAGGACTGCTGAGGGGCTCGCCCGTGATATCCACCGCATCGAGTCAGGTACTCAGAAGGTCAAGCTCACTTCGAAGGACGCTGAGTACAAGAAGGAACGAGCGATGGGCGTTGCCCATTCGCGTGCCATCGACGAGGACAAGAAGCGTGATTTGATGAAGAAGCGTGGGCTCGAGCGCGACGAGTCCAGGAAGAGCAGAGCCGAGCGGATCGGACAACAGCGCGAGACCATGCGCGACATGGTTATGTTCCACAGCGCCCTACAAGCGGTGACAGGGCCCCTTCCTGGTGGCGGGATAATTCAGGCAGGTGCGTACGGGCTCACCTCAGGCATCAATAGAGGGTCTCACGACGAGTTCGGGAACAAGAAGAAGGGCCTGAAGGGAATCGCAGGCGGCGTGTTGGGTGGGCTGAGTGGTATGGCTGGTGGGCTTGGCATCGCAGCTCTCGCTGCTGGCATGCAGCACGCGGTCTCAGGAAGCCGAAACAGTGAGTCTTGGCTCAGGACTATGTCCAGGGCCACTGGAGGCAACGTAGGGGCAGGTGGGGCCTTTGTAGGGCAGGCCCGAAGCCATGGTCTGACGGCTGAAGAGTCCATCCCGGTGTCGGCTCAGGCTCTCCATGCAACTCGAGGGCTTGGGGGCATAGATGCTGCCATGCGTGCCCAGGTGGTCTCAGGGGCTGGTGGTGAGATGTCTCAGCTCTCTGGGGCTCTCACCAAAGGTGGGGCATTCGGTGGGGGCCCTGGTGCTGACGTTAGGACCAACGCAGGCTTGAAGAAGGCCTGGAAGGACCTGTTCGCTGCCGGTGTCTCTCAAGGCTTCCGAAGTGGCAACGTGCCCGAGATGCTGGCTGGTGCAGTAGCCATGGCGAACACCAGAGTGCTTGGGGGCATCCTGAAGGAGGGTGCCGGCTCAGAAATGGCTGGTCTCTCAGCCGGCATGTTCAAGGCCTCTGGCGGTGACAAGGCTTTCCAGGGGGAGAGCGGCTTCCAGATGATGGGAGTCGCGAATAACATGGTTCAAGGGAAGGGTTCCTCTTACGCGCAAGGCATGTCGTTGATGAACGCTGGCCTTGGCAAGGGAAATGACCTCATTGGTGCGATGGCGGACTCTGAGTCCGGTCTCTTCAGCGAGAGGATGTCCGAGAAGGGGAAGAAGAAGACCAGTGCCTCAGAGCGCCTGAGTCCTCTGCTTGCGAAGTACAGCCAGCAAGCTGGCGGCGACAAGCGAGCTATGGCGATGCTCTTGATGAACGCTGGTGTAGCTCCCAACGCTACTGCGGCCATCAAGATGTCCGAGATGGATCCTAGGAAGCTTAATGACAGTATGATTAAAAAGACCATGGATGCTGCTGCGCCTATTGAGCAGCAAGCCTACAAAGCTATGGCAGGCATGGATTGGAAGACAATCGATCACCTGCTTGAGTCTATTGATCAGCAGCTTGGGAGCTTCTTCAACGGCATCGGGGGGCCTGCTTTTGTTAAAGACGTATTGACGAAGACTTTAGAGGTGCTAACTGGCCTAGCCGAGTTCTTTAATGTCAAGACATCTAGCCAACAAAATCGAGAAGCAGTTGCTGCTGCCAAGCAAGATCTACCTGAGGGGGTTGGGCCAGTTGCTTCTGGCCAGACTCTGACTAGGAGATCTGGGAAATTGGCAGCTAAGGAGATCGCAAATCAGGGGAGTGGATCCCAGGACGAACTTGGGGCAGAGCTTGCCAAGCTCAAGTTTCATGCCCAGATGACCAAATTTACGGAAGGGATGGGCAAGTCAAAGCATGAGGCCTCATTAGGCGATGTGTACGGGCAGATGCACTCGGTAGGGGGCCAGAGCAAACGGCTTAAACTAGCCGGTCAGACTTTCTTGTTTACAACCAACGTAGAACAAGTTTCGGGCGAAGCTGGGGCCAGTTCTAACCAGGCCAAGAGGTCAAAGTCGTCTGTGCCAGGGAGGCCTTAAGTGAGTGGTCGAACCCACAGGCAGAAGTCGAAGCTTCGTCTTGAGTTTGTTACAGATCAAGGCAAGCTGGAGCTTGTCACCAGCAAGGACAAGCCTGGTGATGTGACTCAAGCATCAATTAACAAGATGATTAACCAGCCTGCTGGTGGGTTTCAGGCAACGCTGGTCCCCAGGCAGGAGTACCTGGACGCATTGCAACCTGGTGACTGGTGCAACGTCTATCTGGACAGTGACGAGACGGACCCGACCAAACCCTACATGACTTGTAACATTGATAGGGTCAGTAAGAGCAGGACGGTCTCTGACAAGGGGGCCCTCACAGAGTTGATTCAGCTCTCGGCCAGGGACTACGGGAAGGTGCTGCTTGGGATCCAGTTGGTCTACGACCCGACCATCTCGACGGCTACCACCATCAACGCACTCACGTCCTACATGGGGAGCTTCTGCAACAACGCTTCTGAGAACGATGCCGTCAGTGCGTTCAAGGCTCCTGGGGTTCTCATTAAGGACCTGCTGGGGCTGTTCCATGACTACCGTAACCAGTTCGTCCCTCCAGATGCCCTCAAGCTAGGGAAAGACGTTGGCAAGAAGCTTGAAGGCAAGGTTGTTACTTCGGCCACTTCTAAGATAAAGGCTCTTGATTACACGAGCTACGTTCAGGATGGGGATGGTCAGGTTTCGTTCATAGGGATGCCCAACCTGTCCGGCAATCTGTGGCAGGCCATAGAGCAGTATGCTAACAGCTTCATCAATGAGATGTTCGTCGACACCATCGACGGCATTCCGTGCTTGGTCTTCAGACGGCATCCGTTCTCATTGGCCGATTTTGCTGCTCTGGCTTCGGTCCCAGTGGACGCTGACGAGATCAACCGAGAGGACGTTTCTTGCTCGGACGATGAAGTGATGAACTGGTTCCGGGTGGGCATGGAAGGCAGTGCTGGCTCTGCCCCCGGAGTAGATGTTGCTGTAGGGGTCGGCTACCTCAATCCGCTTTCTATTAAGAGGTTCGGTGTTCGTAGATACGAGCCTCACACAGCAGTCTGGGGGACTGGCGAAGCTCTGGTCAGTGAGTCGTCGGATGGGTCCATCGGCGGACTCCTTCAGACCTACTCCAGGCTGGTTGCCGAGTGGCATTACGGAAACGAGTCCTTCCTGTCAGGCACCATGTCGGGGAGGCTCAACGCCAAGGCTCGACCTGGCCGCAGACTTGATTACACTAATCAGCGTACGGGAGAGCAGTTCTCCTTCTACATTGAAGGGGTGAATCATTCCTTCTCGTACCCTCAAGCAGCAACGACTTCGTACACTCTGACTCGAGGTACTCCTAGGGGAGGCATAGCTGGCATTACCGGATCCCTTCGATTCCCCCACTTGTTGACGCTTGCCCAGTTGAAGGAGAAGGGCTTGTTGCTGTCTATTAAGGACATGCGGATTGAGGATCTCAAGTCTTTGTACGGAAAGGACTTCACGGATCTCACATGACCGACTTCATCGACGAGGTTCAGCAGTCTTGTCTTCAGGGTACGGACATCCGTGGGAATCCGGATCGGTATCCAATCTTCAACTATAATGTTGTTATCGAAGGGGTAGTAGTTGGAATTCACTATCCCGGTGATCCTCAGAATCGTTCTGGCAAGGAGATTGAGTACGACGTGGACCCGACCTCCTGCCTCATGAGGCGGCTGAGCAACGTCATCCGTGCTGACGGCGGTTCAGGGGTGGATGAGGCAGACGACACTGTTCTAAGGGCAGCCAAGAATTCGGTGCAGCAGGGGCAAGCCGTCAACATGGACGGGTCCGCAGGGCCTCCTGTTGGGTACACACCTCGTCTCTCCATGGATGGCGACAAAGTTCTTGTTACGTTCGTGAATGCCAACGTGCAGAGGCCCGTTATCATCGGCGTGCTCAAGCACCCTCTTAACAAGGTTGGTTTCACGGATGTCCGAGGGGAGAAGCTGCTAACTGGGGCTGACTTGGTACGTCGAGTACGTCACCGAGGCACTGAGTTCGTAGTGGACGCAGATGGCAACATGTCGGTGGACTTCGGGCCTCACCCAGATCCTCAGTCGCAGGTGGGCGAGAAGAAGAAGCTCACGATTCACTTGGGTTCCATGGATCTAGTGTTCGATAACACAGGCACCAGCACGTTGCTGACTGTGGACGGTGGAGGGTCTTCGGACTTCGCGGCTCTGGCAAGCTTGGTCTTGTCGGCTCTCCAAGACTTCTCCGCTAAGTTTAATTCACATACGCACTTGGATCCTGTGTCTGGTTCTTCTCCAGTGCCTGTTCCTCAGATCTCACCACCTACTACGGTGGCTTCTGAGGTTCTTGAGGTGAAGGGTTAGGCCATGAGCGATCTGTCAGGCAATGTATTAGACTCAAGCTCTCTGGAACGAGGGCATGAAGACATCTCTGTGGACTACATTTTCGAGGAGGACAAAGAGAACAAGTACCTTGGGCACAGGAAAGCTCAGTATGGGTTCGTTCTTCAAACCGGACTCGGGCCTAATGACAAGTCCACGTTCATCCTCCCTCTACCTCCTCAGAGTATCGAGGAGAGCGAAGAGGCGGCGGTTACGATCATTCCCACTCAGGATGGTGGGAAGTTCATCGAGAACAACGGTAATCTATTCAAGGACATTACCCTGTCTGGCACCACTGGGTTTCTTCCTCGCGCAAACCTTGCTGGAGTTGGGGATGGGTCCCCCATCAATCCTCTGGCGAAGGCCTACGCCCAGGCCTCAGGTCAGCCTGCTGGGGCAGACGTAGCCAGTGTTCGAAGTTCCGTCTCTGGCTACACAGTGTTCCACAAGCTCCGCAGCCTGTTCAGGAAGTACTGGCAGATTCACAGGACCGGGACAGCCTACGAACGGCAGAACTGCTCTTTGTTCTACTTGAACACCAAGGACAACGAGGTGTGGCTGGTGGAGCCTTTGGCGTTCTCAGCTCCTCGTACGTCCAAGTCGCCTCTTTCCTACAGCTACCAGATCAAGCTCAGGACGATCTCCAAGGCTTCTGGTTTGGTCTTCACCGATTGGCTGGCTCCTGTACAACCAGACAGCCCTGTTGCTGTTAACATTCTGGTTCAGGTTCAGAAGGCCTTGGTTGCTCAGGCCACACAGCTTGAGGCATCAATTAACAACTTGGTTCCAACTAGTGTTGCTGACTACAGCAACCTTGTTATCCACTCAGTTGGGCTTCTGGCTACCACTCTTGATAGTGTTAACCGAGGTGTCTCGTCTGTGATCTCAATGCCTAGCACAGCCGTTGCAGCTCTCGTAAGCAACATCGACAAAGTGTTCATGTCGGCTGAGAACCTCGCTGTAGATCTGCCGATGGCAACCCTGGAGTCTTTGATTCAGATCAGGAGCTGTGTTGACAGGGTGATGGCAACACCTTCCCTGTTTGCTGACAACTTCCGGGAGCGTTGGGCTGGCGTGACAGACGACTACAACGGCCTGCTCAGAGGGTTTCCGCAGGGCATCACAGGCAACACCGTGTTCAATGGGTTGTCCTCTCCAGGGTTCACCTACGACTCCTCAGGGGTTCCCACACCAGCTCTTGCCCCGAGGGGGCCTGGAGCAGCCCCGCCTGACTACCCTCCTGACTCTCCAATGGGATCTGCCAACCAAGGGCTGTCGGTAGGCACCTTCAACGCGGGTGAGAATCCGTTCCAACTGGCAGCTCGTTTGCTTGGGGATCCTCAGCGAGCCTACGACATCATTGCAATTAACAATCTGTCGTCTCCGTACTTCTCGCAGAGTCAGTCTGATAGGAAGCCTGGGACTCTGGCCCCTGGAGATCCAGTCTTGTTGCCAGTCAGCAAGTCGTTGGACTCTTCTACCAGCATCAACTTCAAGCCTCGGAAGAGCTACTTGGGCCTGATTGACTCCTTCACGCCTGGGATTTACTCAGGTGGGTCTCTCTGGGCTGTAGGGACTTTAATTAACAGTCCTACCCTGCCCCAGTGGCGCACCAATGAGTGGGCTGGCTACTCGATTGAGATCATGGAGGGTACAGGCAAAGGTCTGGTCCTGGTGATTATTAGTAACACAGCCACGTCCCTGCTTATTAACGTTCCGTTCGGTGTAGTCTTCGATGCCGGGTCTGTATTCAGAATCTACTTCGAGGATGCTCAGGGCCGTAGCGTATCGGACGACTTGTACGGGACCGACATCTTCATCGGAGCTGACCACGGGCTCGCCGTAACTCCTGGCGGGGACATCGCGTCTGTCGGCGGGCTGCTCAATTTCGAACAGGCTTTGAACAGCATGATGGATACAGATCCAGGAGACCTCCCTCTTCATCCAGGATACGGTTTTAACAAGAATATTGGCCGAAGGGGGACTGTCGAATCCTTGTTCCTTCTGCGCGTCTCAGCGGAGCAGACACTGCGGTCTGATACTCGTGTAAGCTCCATCAAGAGTCTCTCAATCACCCAGGAATTGGATGCGTCTCGTCTGAGTGCCTACATCATCCCGAAGGGCAGCGCGCTGGGGACTGCTTTGAGCAAGTCTTACTAAGAGGTTAACAATGTCATTCAGGATCAAGACTCTGAAGCAGGTAGTGGACGAGATGCTCTCCACAGTGCTGGCCTACTCGCGCCTGCGGGACACCAACAGAGGGTCCATCGTCCGAAGCATCGTGGAAGCTCTTGGTCTTCAGTTGGCCGACATGTACCTCCAGCTTGCCAAGCTGCTCGCCTTATTCTCTCTCGACAGGGCGAGTGGCCAGGACCTGGATGACCGGGCTGCCGACTATAACAAGACCAGGAATCCTCCAACCAAGTCCTACGGGTCTGTGGTAGTCAGCGACTCTTCAATCAGGGATTCTGTAATACTCTCGACTCTTCAAGGCAATGTCATCATTGGCGGAACTTCTGTAGCAGTGGACCCAGCCGACTACGCCAACTTCCCAGCTAACGGCGTGATTGTGATCTCACGAGCAGGGGCAGATCGGGAGACCATCACTTATGTTAGCAAGACCCTGGGGTCTTCTTCACTCAACTTGAAGCCCCCTTACCTGACCAAGAACCACTCCATTGGGGCCACTGTTACTCTGTCCACGATTGGTTCGGACAAGACCATTCCCATCGGGACACAGGTTCAGACCCAAGCTGGCTCTGGTTCCCCGGCTTTGGTGTTCACCACCACTGAGGTGGGCACTTTCCTTGACGGTGACATCGCCACTTCGCCCATCGCTGTCGAGTCGGCGCTGACTGGCTCAGTGATGAACGTCACCAGCGGGATGGTTTGTGCGTTCGCCTCGATGCCTTGGGCAACCGCTACCGTGTCCAATCCTGGGACGTTCGCAGGGGGCTTCGACGAGGAGAGTGACGCTGCGTTCCGGAGCAGGATCAAGGAGTACGTGCAGTCGCTCTCTAGAGCCACTCTGCTGGCTATCCAGACCAGCGCCTCTGACGTGACGGTTGGGAACCAGCACGTTGTTACGGCCCGAGTGTTCGAGGATCCTCTCCAGCGTTATAGCAAGCTCTATGTGTACGACGGATCTGGCCTGACTCTCCCACCGACCACAGATGTCATGGCTACGGAGATTCTAATCTACGACGCAGACCCAGGGGACCACAGGGCCAGGTTGGCGAATTTTCCCGTTGTAGGTACACCGCGACTGTTTCGTTCCAATGAACTTGGATCTGCGACTTCCGTGACGGCGGGTCCTCCGGGAACTTCTGTTGTCTGGGACGCTTCCAAGTCATGGGTCCCATCTGCTCTTATTGGTTATGTGCTTGTTGACGTTAACAAGAATATCTATCCAATTCTGAGCAACATAGCCACTTCAATGGTAGTCACCGTGGCGGTTGGGCAGGCCTCGCCAGGTACTGGGGCCTACGCGCTAGTACCTGTAGGCGGGGTCCCATTGTCGAGAACCACTACTGACATCGGTCTTGAGAATCTGGTCGATGTGGGGACGGGAGTTGCTGGGCTGCTCTCTGACTACGAAGTCACCGACACCACTAAGAGCTGGGTTGTTAACGCATTAACAGGTAGCTACTTGGTGGGTTCTGGAAATCTGGGTGGCACTCCGTATCCGTGTGTGTTTGGGATCGCCTCCAACACAAGCACGGTCATCACTGTCGTTGATGGTCCTCTCGGGGAACTGCCCAGCTCTGGTGTGTACGGTGTTATCCCTGCTCAAGAACTGGTCGATGCTTTGGTCGGGCGCAGTGACTACTTCTTCAACGAGACCACTGGGGACG